>Ga0209636_10006567_pt1 | contig 11892 bp, 7 predicted proteins | sample DeeMarSWOR152_54_FD_187464 | JGI IMG/M metagenome (GOLD analysis project Ga0209636, IMG submission 187464) | Marine sediment microbial communities from White Oak River estuary, North Carolina - WOR-1-52-54 (SPAdes) (version 2) | ecosystem: Environmental > Aquatic > Marine > Intertidal zone >...
GTGAGGAAAAAAACCGATTGACTGAAACCTCAACTTTCCGATATAGCATAAAGGTTTTCCGATTTACTAATTGCGGGCTCGATGGTGCCGATTCTATAACCGTGATCGCGGAGAGGCCTTAGAGTGCGCCGGGGTGATAAGATTTCGGGCGGTCTATCTCTCCCCCGGGGTTTTGCAGTAATAGAATCACACAAACCTCTTGAGGCTCCCGGCGCAAACTGGATGGGGCTTCTAAGAGGGGGGGTAGCACCACGATCGTTCTGAGACTATGGCCACAAAATTAGGACAGCTCTTAGTATCCTCCGGGGTCATCTCCGAGAAGCAGCTCGAAGAGGCCCTCAAGATCCAGCGCAAAGGCGACGAGAAGCTGGGGCAAATCTTAGTGAGAATGGGGGCGGTCCCGGATGAGGACACAATCTATGAGTATCTCGGAAAACAACTGAATATCGCCTACGTTAAGCCCTCCGACATCGAGCTAAACCCCGAAATCGTCAAATTGATCCCCCTCGATATCGCCAGGAAATTCAACGTCATCGCCATCGGCAAAATAAAGAAGACCCTGATCGTAGCCCTGTCCGACCCCCGAAACATATATGTGCTCGACGCCCTCAAGTTCATAACCAGTTACACCATTCAGCCGGTCATCTGCTCGGAGGTCTCCATTCAAAAGGCAATTGACGAACTCTATCAGGATAAGGGGAACCTGGAGGAAATCATAAAAGATCTGGGGGAGGAGGGTCTGGAGATAATAGAGAGCGAGCAAGAGCTCTCCGACGAGGTCGATCTGAAGTCAATGATCGAGGATAAGCCTTTGGTGAGGCTGGTCGACTCCATCCTCTCGGAGGCTATCAACAAGAGAGCCTCCGACATCCATATCGAGACCTATGAGAAGAAAGTCCGGGTTCGCTACCGCATCGATGGAGGCTTGGTGGAGGTTTCCCAGATCCCCTTCAAATACCGCGCCGCCATTGTCTCCCGGGTGAAGATCATGGCGGATTTGGACATATCCGAGAGGAGACTGCCTCAGGACGGTCGTATCAAGGTCAAGTTGGGGGGGCGGCCCATCGATTTGCGAGTCTCGGTCCTGCCCACCATCTTCGGGGAGAAGGTGGTGATGCGGATATTAGATCCCCAGAGCTTGATGGTGGATTTGACCAAGCTGGGTTTCCCGGAGGTCTCCCTGAAGAACTTCTCCAAGGCTATCAATCTCCCCTACGGAATGATTCTGGTCACCGGGCCCACTGGCTCCGGGAAGACTACTACCCTGTATTCTGCGTTGAAGACTATAAGTACTCCCGACGTCAACATAATGACCGCCGAAGACCCGGTAGAGTTCAACTTCGAGGGGATAAATCAGGTGTTGGTCAGAAGTGACATCGGTTTGACCTTTGCCGCCGCCCTGCGCTCCTTTCTGCGCCAGGACCCCGACATCATCATGGTGGGTGAGATTCGAGATCTGGAAACTGCCGAGATCGCCATCCGGGCTGCCCTGACCGGGCATCTGGTCTTCTCCACCCTCCACACCAACGATGCCCCCTCCACCATCAATCGTTTGGTGGACATGGGAATTCCAGAATACTTGGTGGCCTCCGGAACCAGACTCATAATGGCGCAGCGGATGGTGCGCAAAATCTGCACTCGCTGCAAAGAGGAGGTAGAAAATCCCGAAGAGCTTCTCAGCCACCTGGCCTTGGTGGAAGAGGATCTTCGAGACAGAAGGATCTACCGGGGCAGGGGATGCGCGACCTGCAATAAATCCGGCTATTCCGGGCGAACCGGGATCTTTGAAGTCATGCCCGTCTCCTCCAAAATCGAGAGCATGATTGTGGCCAGAGCTCCAGAGCAGGAAATCCGAGAACAAGCCACAAAGGAGGGGATGATGACCCTGAGGATGGCCGCTTTGGAGAAGCTCTTCGACGGAATTACCAGTGTGGAGGAGGTTCTGGCGGTAACCACGATTTAGCTGCTTGGCAGTTAGTGGTGAGCAGGGGTGCGCCGACTTTGCTTGTTCGTTTTCCCGGCCTGATATGGAAGTCCAGGAACCGACATTGCTCCCCTGACCTTAGATCCCGCCTCGATTTCAGGAAAGGCTTTGCACAGTCGATAATATCAAAAGAGAAGTCAAGGCAATCCCAGTTTTTGACGGCGTCGCTGGCTAGGGACAGATGGAGTTGTTTCTATGAATTCACTTCAAGAACTTCTGGAGAAGATGGTTAAGGCTCAGGCTTCCGACTTGCACCTCAGCGTCGGCAGCCCTCCCCAACTGCGTCTGGACGGGGAACTGCTGTGCCAAGGCAGTGAACCTCTCTCCCCGGAGGACACTCGCCGGCTGGCATACAACATCATGACCGAAAAGCAGAAAAAGAAATTCGAGCAGGAGAGCGAGCTGGATCTGTCCTTCGGAATTCAGGGTTTGGCTCGTTTCCGCTGTAACATTTTCATGCAGAGGGGCAATGTCGCCGCGGCCATACGTCTCATCCCCTTTACGATCATGTCCTTCCGAGAGTTGGGATTGCCCGACACGGTGCCGGGGCTGGCCAGGTTGCCCCGGGGTTTGGTGTTAATCACAGGCCCGACCGGCAGCGGCAAATCCACCACCTTGGCGGCCCTCATCGACGAAATCAACGGCGAAAAGCATCTCCATATTCTCACCGTGGAAGACCCGATCGAGTTCTTGCACAACCATCGCAGCTGCCTGGTCAATCAGCGGGAGGTGCACGCGGACACTTCCTCTTTCGCCTCCGCCCTGAAATACGCACTCCGCCAGGATCCCGATGTCGTCCTCATTGGGGAGATGCGGGATCTGGAGACCATCGAGGCCGCTCTGAACATCTCCGAGACCGGACACTTAGTCTTCGGGACCTTGCACACCAACTCCTCCGCCGAGACCATCAACCGCATAATCGATGTCTTTCCCACCAGTCGCCAACAGCAGGTACGTACGCAGCTGTCGTTTTGTCTGCAAGCGGTGGTTTGTCAACAGCTTCTGCCCAGAATCGGGGGCGGGAGAGTTCTGGCGCTTGAAATTCTAATGTGTACTCCGGCTATCAGGGCCGTGATTCGCGACAACAAGGTGCATCAGATTTACAGCCTCATCCAGGCCGGTACCAAATACGGGATGAAGACCATGAATCAGTCGCTGGTGGAACTTCACAAAGCCGGGAAATTAACGGTTCGGGAGGCGATGTCGCGCTCCAGTGACTTGGGGGAGCTAAACGACATGTTGAACCGCCAGGTGGGAGCAAAAACGCTGCTGAAGACCCCATAACCCTGAAAATCTTGGAGACAGAAGGTGCCAATTTTTGAATACAAGGGAAAGTCGATCGGCGGGGCCGCACTCGCCGGGGAGATGAAGGCGAAAAGCAGAGAGGAGCTAATACGCCAGCTGCGCAAGAAGAAAATCCTCACCACCTCGGTGACCCAGAAACCCTCCGAGATAAAGATAGATCTGCGATTCGGGAGGATCAAGAAGATTCAGATCTCGCGCCTCACTCGCCAGTTTTCCACCATGCTCGGTGCCGGACTCCCCATGGTGCAATGTTTAGACATTCTCTCCCAGCAGATGGAGAGTGCCGAGCTTCGTAAGGTGGTTGCTGGGGTGAAGGAATCGGTTCAGGGCGGGGATAGCCTTTCCGAGGGTTTGTCCAAACACAAGAAAGCCTTCGATGACCTCTACGTCAGTATGGTGGAGGCTGGGGAGATCGGTGGAGCCCTGGATGTGATCCTAAACCGCTTGGCTGAACTTCTCGAGAAAGCAGAGCGTTTGAGGCGCAAGGTGAAGGGTGCCATGGTTTATCCAGCAGTGGTCACCTTCGTGGCCCTGGCGGCCACCACTGCCATGCTAACCTTCATAGTTCCCATTTTCTCCAAGATGTTTGCGGGTCTGGGGGCTGAGCTTCCGGCGCCCACTAAGATAGTGCTCTCCATCTCTCAGACTATCAAATCGAACTTCCTTCTGGGAATAGCTGCTGTGGTGGTGTTGGCTGTCGGGTACAACTTCTTCGTCCGCTACCCTTCGGGGAGGCTTTTGGTTGATAGGCTTAAACTGAGGCTGCCTCTTCTGGGCAATCTCATTCGCAAAACCGCCATCTCCCGCTTCAGTCGTACACTGGGAACCTTGATCTCCAGTGGGGTCCCGATTCTGGAGGCCTTAGAGATCACCGCCAAAACCGCCGGCAACCTGGTTTTGCACCAAGCCATACAGAAGGCCGCCATCTCCATCGCCGGGGGGGAGACCATTACCACCCCCCTGAAGGAGACGGGGATATTCCCCCCGATGGTGACCCAGATGATCTCGGTCGGGGAGAAAACCGGCGGTTTAGACGAGATGCTCGCCAAAATCTCGGATTTCTATGACGAGGAGGTGGACGCCGCCGTCGCCGCCATAACCTCCATAATCGAGCCGGTGATAATCGTGGTTTTAGGGGTGGTCATGGGAGGCATCCTGATTGCCATGTATCTGCCTATGTTCGACATCATCGGAGCGATAGGTTAGATGAGAGAGAAACTGGGGGCACTAAATCCCTTATCCGAGGATCTCAATTTCCTGATCCTGTCCCGCTTTTTCGTTTTCCTTCTGTTGACTGGAATCTGTTTGCTGTTTTTGTGGCACGACACCTTCGTTCACTATCTCTTGGTGGCTTACAGCATCAGTGTGGTCATTTTCGTCTTGGGTGTTTCTCTGGGCAGAAATCTTCTGCGGCTCTCCTCGATCAAACTGCTTTTGCTCTTCCACGTCGTGTTCGAGCTGGGAATAGAGGCTGCCATCGTCAATCACTCCGGGGGCATTGACAGTCCCTTCTCGTTATTCTTCGTGCTCTCTATCGCTTCCGCGGGGTTAATCTGTCAATTGAAGGGCTCCATGCTGGCGGCGGCCACCGGAAGTGTCTTTTACGTCTTCGTGGTCCTGGGAAGCTCCTTCGAAAGGGTCCTGGCTTTTCCCACTCTTTCGAATCTGGGCCGATTCTACAGCAGCTCCTCTGCCGATTTCTCCACCCTGGCGCTTAACATCTTCATTTTTCTCATAATAGCTTTCAACGTCGGGTATATGGCGGAGAAGTTGCATCGCAAGAGCCGGGAGCTATCGCTGACCTCCGACGAGCTCAGGCACACCAGGCTGGAGACGGAGGAGATAATCGAACAGATGCACTCCGGCTTGGTCAGCATCGATGCAGGGGGGAGGATCGTTCATTTCAACAGAGCGGCGGAGGCGATCCTGGGGGTGGGGAGGCACGAGGCAAAAGGACGCCACTATAGTGAAATCCTCACCGGCGGCTTGCTGGATTTGGGGGAGTTGATGGCTGACTCCTTGGAGAGGCAGCTATGTCAGGAGCGGACTGAGATCAAAATCGCCAAGGAAGGTAAAAGGGAGATCCCCCTGGGGCTGTCAATAACTCCCTTTTTGGAGGAGGGGAAAGTCTTCGGTGGTCTGGTGGTTCAGTTCACCGATCTCACTCGGGTCAAGATGCTGGAGGAGAGGGTGAGGCTTGGCGACCGCCTGGCAGCGGTGGGGCAGCTTTCGGCGAGCATCGCCCACGAGATTAGGAACCCTCTGGCAGCCATCAGCGGGTCGGTGCAGGTTCTAAGCTCGGAGCTGGACTTGAGCGGACAAAATCAGAGGTTGATGGAGTTAGTCCTCAAGGAGTCCACGCGTCTGAATCAGGTACTTTCGGGCATCCTGCGCTACTCCGGAATTCAAGTGGCGTCCCTGGAGGAGCTGGAGCTCTTCCCCATATTGGGGGAAGTGCTCGCCATCGCGAGAGAACACCCCTCCTATCGACCCAACATCACCTGCAGGATCGAGTTCGAAGACCCAGAGCTGAGGATCTTAGGCGAGGAGAGCCAGGTAAAACAGCTTTTTTTGAATTTGGTTCTGAACTCCCAGCAGGCCTTCGGTCCGGAAGGGGGGGAGATCAAGATCACCGAGGGGATAGTGGACACCGGCTTCAAATATCTGCCCTCCAGCCCTTTTGAGGAAAAGCTGAGGAGGATGGGCAGCTCTGAAGAGAGGCATTTCATCGAGGCCAACAACCTCTGCGCGGTCAACGTCATCGACAACGGGGAGGGGATTCCGGAGGAGATCTTGAATAAGCTCTTTCAGCCCTTCTACACCACGAAATCGGAGGGAACCGGTCTGGGGTTGGCGGTGGTGCAGAGGTTGGCGGAGAGCTTGCAGGCCCGACTCGCGCTTTACAGCGCCATCGGAGGGGAGACGATCTTCACGGTCTATCTCAAGAACTGCCCGAGCCGAACAGAACCTACTCTAAAACGGGAAAGAAGGCCTGCCAGGGAAGCAATTCCAGGCTAGCAGGAGACTAAAAGCCAGCAACAGGAGCTCTTTATCTTTCAAGCTACCTTCGCATTGCCACTTGCCGCCAAAACCTTAACCACTCACCACTGCTCCGGAAGAGAAATTTCTGCCAGGGCTGACAAAATCCTTGACTAAAGGGGCAGGAAAACTTATTAATACAATAAATGGGCCCATAGCTCAGTGGGTCAGAGCAACTGACTCATAATCAGTGGGTCGTAGGTTCGAGTCCTACTGGGCCCACAGAGGTTTTAGATTTGTCGAGAGCAGGGCAATTAGCTCAGCTGGTTAGAGCGTTCGGTTCACATCCGAGAGGTCACTGGTTCAAATCCAGTATTGCCCACCATTGAGAATTGCCGAACTATTTCGCCTCTCTGGAGGCAGGAAAAATCCAGGAATCTCTGCCGGTAGGGTTGGCTTGCAAGATGGCGGTCTCTGCCGGCGAAAATCGAAATCGCTCGCCTCAGAGAAAGTCCAACGGTCGATTCCGTTTCCTGCTGGCACCGTCGAAGACTTTAGAATGCACCCACCATCTGGGTGCATTTTCATTTTCGCTGAAACTTCCGCGCCGACGATTTCTCAACGTAGACTGGAGAGATAGATGCAGAGAGATTTGAAACTCCTCTTAGAACTTCAGGAGATCGATGAGCAGCTTGCAGAGTTGGAAAGTTCCAAGGTCTATCTACCGGATATGATTGACAACTTAGAGACAGAGGTCTCTGAATGTAGGGAGGAGGTGGAGGCTCTAGAGCAGGGCCTGCTTTCCTTGGAGAGGGAAAAGAAACGTTTGGAGCTGGAGATCGACGTCAATCAGGAGGAGCTCGCAAGAAGCAGAAAGAGGATGCGCGAGATAAAGACCAACAAGGAATACGACGCCCTAACCGCCCAGATAAGCCACGTCAAGGAGAAGATCTCTGAGAACGAAGAGGCGTTGATTCAGATCTTGGAAGAGCTTGAGGTCACCGGCGAGCAGCTAAAGGAGGGCCAGGAGAGGTGTGGGGGGATGGAGAAATCGCACTCCTCCCAGCTGGAGGGGCTGCGAGGGGAGTTGGACTCCATCGAGGACAAGATCAAATCCCGACAGACCCAGAGGCAGAATGTCGCCTCCCACGTCTCCAGAAGGGTGATGGCCATCTACGAACGGGTCCGAAGGGGAAAGAGGGGGGCGGCGGTGGTCATGATCAAGAAGCGTTCCTGCGGAGGCTGCTTCAAACAGGTGCCTCCCCAGAGAATTCAGGAGATAAAACGGGGGGACCGTATCCATGCCTGCGACAACTGCGGGCGGATCTTAGTCTGGTCAGAGGAGGAGCAATAGATGTCCCCGATAATTGAGAAGGAAGCTTTAACCTTCGACGATGTCCTTCTGGTCCCCTCCTATTCCGAGGTTTTGCCCAGAGAGACGGATATCAAAACTAGACTGACCCCCAAGATCGGCTTGAACCTCCCCATCATCTCGGCCGCCATGGATACCGTCACGGAATCGGAGTTGGCAATCGCCATTGCCCGGGAGGGTGGTCTGGGAGTGATCCATCGCAATCTGCCTTTAGAAGCTCAAGCCCTGGAGGTGGAGAAGGTGAAGCGCTCGGAATCGGGGATGATTGTGGACCCCATCACCCTGCCGCCGGAGCAGAAGATCTCCAAAGCTCTGGAGTACATGGAGAGGTTCTCGATCTCCGGCATCCCCATCACCTCCCAGGGGAAGTTGGTGGGGATTCTCACCAACCGCGATCTTCGCTTCGTGGAGGACTTAGACCAGCGGATTGGCCAGATCATGACCCAGGACAAGCTCATCACCGCCTCCGAGGGCATAACCTTGGAGGAGGCCAAGGGGCTTCTCCATCGCCACCGGATCGAAAAGCTCCTGGTGGTGGATGGAGAGATGAACCTCAAAGGGATGATCACCGTCAAAGACATAATGAAAAAGATACAATACCCCAACGCCGCCAAGGATACTAGGGGGAGGCTGCTGGTGGGAGCCGCGGTGGGAGTGGGTCAGGATTATATCGACCGAGCCTCTGCTCTGGTCAAGGCCGGGGTGGACCTTTTGGTGGTGGACGTATCTCACGGGCATTCCCAGGGGGTGCTGCACGCCACCGCGAAACTGAAGGAGAAGTTCCCCGACACCGAGCTGGTATCCGGCAACGTCGCCACCTCCCAAGGGGCCCAGGCTCTTATCGAGGCCGGAGCTGACGGTGTGAAGGTGGGGGTGGGGCCGGGCTCAATCTGCACCACCCGGGTCATCGCCGGGGTGGGGGTGCCGCAGTTGACCGCGATCATGGACTGTGCTTCCGTATGCGCGGAACGCGGCAGACCTCTCATCGCCGACGGAGGCATCAGATATTCTGGAGATATCACCAAAGCCTTGGCTGCCGGCGCCGAGGTGGTCATGATCGGGGGACTTTTCGCGGGCACCCAGGAATCCCCGGGAGAGACGGTTCTCTTCGAGGGGAGAACCTTTAAGGTGTACCGAGGCATGGGCTCGGTGGAGGCTCTGAAGGTCGGCTCCGGGGACCGCTACCAGCAAGAGACCAAGGAACCTGATAAGCTGGTGCCGGAGGGAGTGGAGGGGCGAGTCCCCTACAGAGGGCCTCTCTCGGAGTCGATATTTCAATTGATCGGGGGCCTCAGATCCGGAATGGGGATCTGTGGGGCCAAGAACCTCGCAGAACTGAGAAGGGAGGCGAAGTTCCTGCGGATAACCGGTGCTGGCTGGCGAGAGAGCCATCCCCACGGTGTCACCATCACCAAAGAGGCCCCTAACTATCGGATAAACCGCTGAGTTTCTGTTGGGATAACTTTCAGGAGGACATCAAATTACGAAAACTATCCCTTGACAGTGGGGCTCCTTTTGCGTATTATTAAAAGAGGAGATGCAGCAGGCCAAGCGATCGCCTCCCGTCAGCTCTGACGGGGGGAGGAAAGTCCGGGCTTTCCAGGGCAGGGTGCCTGATAACTTCAGGGCGGAGGGATCCGACGGAGAGTGCCACAGAAAATATACAGCCCGTGGAGGTTGCATTACTCCCGCGAGCGAAGGTGAAAAGGTGGTGTAAGAGACCACCGCTCCGGAGGTGACTTCGGAGGCACGGCAAACCCCACCCGAAAGCAAGGCCAAATAGAGGAGAAGAGGTAGCCCGCCTCGCTTTTTACTCCTGGGTAGGCCGCTTGAGCCTGTCCGCCAGAGGCGGATCCCTGCCCGCGTGCCTCCGGCAGGCGGGCGGTGGAGAGGTGACTCCAGGCCCAGATAGATGGTCGCCAGACACAGAACCCGGCTTACGGTCTGCTGCGTTTCCGATTCTATTCTGTTATGGCGAAATCGGGCAAAGGTTACTTCAGAGAAGCTGGGCTCTCTTGGGTGCAGGCTCCGGAGCCGGAGCCTCATGCAGTCCAGCTTTTGGCCAAGAACTTCCAGATTCCGGAGGTGGTGGCAAAGATCCTGGTCAACCGGGGTCTGGTCGATCTTCAGGAGGTAGATGCCTTTCTCAATCCGGATCTGTCCCATCTCTCCGACCCTTATATCTTCAGAGACATGTCCAAGGCGGTCGATCGCATCGTCGAAGCCCTGAAGAATCAAGAGAAGATCATGATTTACGGGGACTACGACGTCGACGGCATCACCGCCACCTCTCTCATTTTTCTGGTCTTAAATAAGTTGGGCGCGGAGGTCAGCTACTATCTCCCCAACCGTCTGACGGAGGGCTACGGTTTCTCCAGGGAGGGGATCGAGGAGGCCAAAAGCCGCGGCGTGAGGCTTTTGATCTCAGTGGATTGCGGAATCACCGCCCGAGAGGAGGTCGATTACGCCAGCCAGCTGGGGATCGACTGCATCCTCACCGACCACCACGAGCCTGCAGACACCCTTCCAGAGGCCTTGGCGATACTCAATCCCAAAGTCGAAGGATGCCTCTCCCCAAAGGGGAGCTCCAGCGTTCCGGGAGGCGAGCTGGCAGGGGTGGGGATCGCCTTCAAGCTCTCTCAGGCACTTCACCAGAGGCTGGGGCAGGACGGCTCCGAGCTGGAGGAGCATTTGGACCTGGTGGCCTTGGGGACGGTGGCAGACATCGTTCCCCTCAGAGGTGAGAATCGGATTTTGACCAAGTTCGGGATGAATCAACTGGCCAGAACCTCCAAGCCGGGACTCAAAGCCCTCATATTTGTCTCCGGACTTCTAGGACGTCCCATCGGCACCGGACAGATCGTATTCATGTTAGCCCCGAGGATAAACGCCGCCGGGAGGTTGGGAAACGCCGAAAAGGCCATCAGACTTCTGACCACCAAAAACGAAGAACAGGCCTCCGCCATCGCCAGAGTCCTGAATCAGGAAAACCGGCGACGCAAGAGCATCGATGAGCAAACCTTAGAGGAGGCCTTAGAGCAGATCGAGGAGAGCGTTGATTTAGAGCGTGACAAGGCCATCGTCCTGGCGGCCACCGGCTGGCATCAGGGAGTGATCGGAATCGTGGCCTCCCGCATCGTGGAGAGATATCACCGCCCGACGGTGCTGATCGCGGTGGAGGGGAAGGAGGGCAAAGGTTCTGCCCGGAGCATCCCCGGCTTCCATTTATACGATGCCCTGAAGGAGTGCGAGGAAGATCTGATCCGTTACGGAGGCCACAAATACGCCGCCGGGCTGTGCATCGCTGCCGACAAGGTTAACGACTTTCGGGAGAGGCTGAAGATGGTCTCCGAGAAGGCGCTCTCCTCTGAGGACCTCCTCCCCAAGCTTCAGATCGACGTCGAGGCGAATCTATTTCAGATAGATGAAAAGGTAGTCGACACCCTGGAGAGATTTGCCCCCTTCGGTCCTCAGAACATGCGCCCGGTTTTCCTGTCGCGGGGACTGGAGGTGGTGGGGCAACCGTATATCGTCGGCAACAACCACCTCAAGTTCAAGGTGAGAAAGGACGGGGGGATCTTCGATTGCATCGGCTTCGGCTTCGGAGACCATCTCCGCTGGATGAACATGCCTCCCAGAGGTGGGTCTGGCTGGGGGAGAGGGCCGGCCTATATCGACATGGCTTACGTGGTCGAAAGGAACTACTGGAACGATACACTCAGACTGCAACTGAGGACAAAGGATATAAAGATCCTCTGAACTTCCAATGAGGAGACGAGGAGATTTAAGCCTCTTTAGGGCTTCTCCATAATGCAGCGCAAAGATGTCTTTGCTCGACAGATTCTTTCAGAAGGACGGGGTGGCGCTATCGAAAGTGATCTCCTACATCGAGAATCAAGAGCCGGATTATCAGAAGCTCTTGGGCCGACTCTATCCCCACGCCGGTAAAGCCTACAAAATCGGAATCACGGGACCTCCGGGAGCCGGCAAGAGCACCATCGCCGACAAGATATCCTCAGAGCTGGCCGCCGGGGAGAAGGAACTGGGCATCATTGCGGTGGACCCCACCAGCCCCTTCACCGGCGGCGCCCTTCTGGGGGACCGTATCAGGATGCAGGACTTATCGCTTCTTCCCAACGTCTTCATCAGAAGCATGGCCACCCGGGGTTCCACCGGAGGTTTGGCTCAGACCACCAGCGAGGTCACCTTAGTTTTGGACGCCTTCGGGAAGGAGTATATCCTGATTGAGACC
>Ga0209636_10006568_pt1 | contig 11892 bp, 9 predicted proteins | sample DeeMarSWOR152_54_FD_187464 | JGI IMG/M metagenome (GOLD analysis project Ga0209636, IMG submission 187464) | Marine sediment microbial communities from White Oak River estuary, North Carolina - WOR-1-52-54 (SPAdes) (version 2) | ecosystem: Environmental > Aquatic > Marine > Intertidal zone >...
CTCAAATGGATTAAAAAAAATCCCCCTTCTCTAAAAGGGGAGAGTCCCTTTTCCCCTGCTCAACTGGAAGGCATCAAAAAAAACCTCCAGGAAATCATCGTCTATCACCTTGAGGTAGAACCCAAAACACTCCGTTATCTAAAAGAATAGCCTCTTTTAATATTCAAAGCCGAGACCTGCTCCGATATGAAGTCCGCCGACATTGAGTTTATCCTCACCAGTTGATACTCGACAGTAACTGTAATGGGCATGAATATCAAAGACTAGGCCCCCTTTAAGCTTGAAAAAAACGCCAGCAAGTCCTATGTATCCTATTTTTCTATCCCTAATTTCTTCGCTCAGAAAGACTTCTTTATACAGACAATAGGAGGCTCCAAATCCCAAATAAGGATTCACCTTCCCTTTGTTCAACCTGAACTTCAATCCCGCTTCAAGAGGAATAAGGTTTATTCTTCTCTCTTCACCAGCCTCGTCTATGAATTTTTTATGAAAATACTTTTCGGCAATCCATAATTCTGCAAATTCCCAAACACCCACGTTTAGCCCTAATCCGTATATCAAACCGCCCTCGTAGGTATCTTTGAGCGTATTTTCTCGAGGCTGAAAATGCCCTCCCATGGCCTCGATCCTAATGAACTGACTTCTCTTTCTTGTTTGCTCGACCTGAATCTTGTCAAGGGCCTCAGTCAACTCACCCAGAACCTTTTTAGTCTCCTTTGACTGCTCATCGCTTTTATCAAGGGATTCCTTTATCTCTGTCTCCAATTTAGTGGAAAGTTCACTCACTGAAACTGCTTCTGGTTGTTTTTCTTCCTCTTTTACAGCCTTCTCCTCAAGCTCTACTCCTGGTTTTTCTTCGGGAAGAATCTTTTCTCTTTCCATCTCCGGTGCTTCTACCGGCCAAAAGGAAACCTTAAGTCCTCCTTCTATTGTTTCTATTTTATAGGGCGGGATATCTGCTTTTAAGTCGAAAACAACCCTGGCGATATTAGTCTTGAACATGCCTGTTCTGATGGCCTGGATGCCAAAATCATTGACTTCAAAATGGCGACCGGTAAGAATGTCCTCAATGTTCAGTAAATCGATGACGATCTTATAAGGGTTGTCAAGTATAAATTTGCGGTGGGAGGTGTAAAAATTGCAAAGAATCCTGACTTCAAGGGTGCTGGTTGTTCTGGTGAGTACAATTTCTTCCAGAAGCCCGATCTGGCCAGACCCGCCATTATCTATAGAGAAAGAGAAGCTTACCAAAGATATGGAAAGCAGGAGCAGAATCGTCACTAAGGGGTATTTTTTATTACTCATTCAAAAACTCTTCGAGAGTTAAGCTCGTGAATCCAGACTCCCCATTTATAACACTTAAGAAATTCAATTTCAAGACAACAAGCTAGGGGACGGTTCTATTTTATTTTTTAAAAATAGAACTGTCCCCATACTACATAGTATAAAAATCTGATCGGGAGCCAAGCCTTCCCCCAAAACCTTCTCTAACAACGGAAAAGGAGATGCTTACCCATCATTTCTAATTATTGATTTTTTGGAAGAAAAGAGAAAACTATTAGACTCTCAGGGAGGTCTGGTATGAGTGAAGAAGCTGCACCGAAATGTCAAATATGCGGCAATAATATTGATCTTAAAAGCCCTCATTTCATTCTGGCTTTTAACAAGGAAGCCTTGGAAAACGGCAACAAGAAAATCTTAGAGTCTGTAGAAGGAGCCAAAATCTGCGCCGAGTGCGGCCAAGAAGGTCTCAGCACAGTTCTAAGACAGTTAAAACTCATCAACAATTTCGACACCGCGCTGAAAGAGAAAATGGAAAGGATCAAAAAATCCGTGGATATGATGAACCTCATGAAAGACTTCAGCGTTTCAGGAGAAAAAGTCGGAGTTTCAAAACAATATCTGGCTAAATGTCCCTTCCATGACCAGGAGTCTTCTTTTTTATTCGATGCCAAAAGGAAGGAATATTTCTGCTTCTGTGAAGGACTCAAAGGAGATGTTTTCTCCTTTGTGATTAACTACGAAAGAGACGTCAACAAGAAGCACATGACTTTAAAACAGGCGGTGGATTTTTTAATGGAGAAATATCAGATTCAATAAATTATTATCTTAGAATTTTTTCATCAAGTCAGCCATCACTCGCCAACAAAACACATTTTACAATCAGATAAATCCTTCAGGTCTTCACAGGGTCCAAGCATACCCGATCTTCACAAAGAAAGTTCTGTCTTTTTGGGCCAGGTCGATTCCGGTCTGCCCGAGATAATTGTCAGAGTAGCCCAAGAACAGGACAGTCTGGGGATTAAGTTTGTAAGAGAAAAGAAATTGAGTGAAGATATGTCGGTCTTTCGATTCTACGGGTAGAAAATAAAGGTCAGGATTTCTGGCCACATCGGTGTACTGGATGATCGCCCGGAAAAATGTGCGAACATTAAAATGAAAAATGAGGCGTGCCTGGGAGAGGTTGGCTTCGAAAATCTCCCCTTCCTTTAACCAGAGTCGCTCTAGAGTATGATTGAAATTGACATTAAAATGCCGTCCGAGGTTGAACTCGATGCCAGGTATGAGGTTTAAAAGAGTGGCTGGCCTCGCGTTTGAGTAGTCAATGCCGTCACCATATACACCAAGAAAATTGATCCTGAGTCCCCCCAGGGGCTTGATTTCGAAATCCATCTCCAAGCGATCTAAATCATAAGTCACTTCATTGAAATATTCCTTCATTCGATATCCATAAAAACCCAGGCTAGATTGCAAAGGGCCATTGTAACTTGCCATAAGCATAACCATTTGATCGGTAAGATTCCTATCGTGGTCTTCAACTCTTCTTCCCAAAATTCCGAAATTGAGTTGGGTGAACCAGCCTTTAGGCTTTCCCCAAAAGGTATGCATTATTAAGCCTTGAGCTCTCTGAATATCCACTCTTGGAATATAGCCATAGTCGGCCCGAAATCCTGAGCTCAGGTTGCTGTAATTCGCTGAAATATACCAGTTACGGCTGTAATGAACGAATTCGGCTTGCAGGGCATCCCCTCCGAACCATTTTGTTTCTTGCCCTATATCGGCAGCAACATCATCCGGGTAATCGGTTTCTGAATGGAGATACTGAAAACTAAAAGTATTAGTCCGAGAAAACCTCAAGAAACCATCTACTCCGAGAACATGGTTATAATAGTCTTCTCCTTCCCGTCGGGTGTAGAGAACTCCCAGGGTGGAGCCTCGGCCGACGTCCCGGCGGTAACGGAATACCCCGCCAAACACATCCTGGTCCAGGGAAACAGGAAAAGACCCAATATTAGAAGGAATAATTAAGTTGTTGACCCTATCATCGGTAGCAAAAATTCCCAGGGCGTTTTTGCCTGATTTCTGGGTAAGCTTTAAACCCCAGAGAGGATCAGCCACCGTACGGGTGAAGACAGTTTCAATCGGAGTCAGAAAAAAATCTGCTCCTTCCAGGAAGAACGGCCTCTTTTCAGGATAGCGTAAGGCATAGCGGACATTGACATCCAGTTGAGCCACGTCGGCTTCAACCTGGGAGAAATCAGGATTGACAGCGGCATTCAGAATGAGATTAGGAGTTATTCCCCACCGGGCCGTAAGACCGGGTTGAGTATCTATTTCCCCAGCCTCCATGGAACCTTCCGGAAAATCCTCTCGGGTATCCGTGCGGCCTGAAGTCAGCGTCGGATCAAATTCCATGTTCCGCCCTGGAGACATTCCTTGGAAACCAGTGATCTTGTTGACCTGGCAGAGAATACAGCTCTTGTTTCGGTCTCTGGGATGGGAAGTCATCCGATGCCGAACACTTCGAGGATAGGAACGTTCGGCACTGAATCCCCAGGTCTGCTTTTCCTTTGTCTGAGGAAAGCGGAGCTGGTTGAAAGGGATGCCAATTTCGATCACATAGCCAAAATCGGTAATCTTCCCCGCTGACTTCCAGATGGCATCCCAGGAAAAATCCTCATAACCTTCCAGTTCGCTGAAATTTGCATCTGCTTGAACACCCAAGGGATTGATCCGAAACTGGAAACCGCGGCGTTCATCATTGAAGGGATCAATGATAATACTGATGTGATCATCTTGAATAAAAGTATCTATGGCATCTCTGTCCATGAGGTGGGCCCGAATTTTTCGGGGCTCCGGGTCAAAGCAACGAAAGGCGATATAGAGTCTGTTAGTATTAAAGGTCACCAGGCATTCCGTATCAACCGGAGGAGGGATATTGTCTCCAGGTAACCGTTCATAAAAATCCCTCAAGACAGGAGCATCCTTCCAGGCATCCTCATCGAGTACACCATCGATTCTTATCTCGGAGTTTGTTTGTTTGACTTGGTAGTGCTTTGGTGGGGGCAGTTCTTTCTTTTCTTCACTCTGCGCCTGAGCCAGAGAAAAAGATCCTTCAGCAGTAGGGCTGTTTTCTCCATGAACAACCTGAATTTCATTCTCTGAAACTGCCAGGATAAGAAAGAAAATGAATGAACTGATTATGAAAGTTACTGTGTGCTTTTTCATAGAGAGAGCCTCCAGGTGAATAGAAAAAATAGCAAGATTCCAGTTTCCTTCAATTATTTATACGTCTGAAAAGCAATTAAGGTTACCTCAAGGGATTCTCGGAAAGGAAAATCACCTAGTTGAAGAATTCTATCGAGTCCCTATCCTAAAATCAACCGAAAAGCATCCGGAAAGGTCAGGACGCTTGACCTTTTATTTCATCTCATCTCTAAAAGCAAAGATGAACAGGAACCTCTTTAAGATTGGTAATTCTGAAAAAAATGGTGGAGCTGAGGGGATTTGAACCCCCGACCTCTTGACTGCCAGTCAAGCACTCTCCCAGCTGAGCTACAGCCCCACCAAGGGAATTCCATATTACAAAAAGATAGCTCCTGCGTCAAGCCATCCCAAGGGAACGAACTCTCTACATTGGATTGGAAGTTTCTGCCTAAGCTCTTCCAAGGAAGGAAATGCTGAATGTTGAGCCCTGATCCCAAATTTTGTCAAGGCTTGACCCTGAATTTATTCCTATTTTCGAGTCATTTGATAAAAAAAATCGATTTTTTACTAAGAGTTATGTTAACAATCTTAAGAAAAAATGTTAAAATACCGTTGTCAGAAGGAAATAAAATGCCTAAGAAAAAAACCAAACCATTTAGAAATATTCTCGTCTGGCTGGCCGCAGGAATCATCATCATCCTCCTCTGGAGCCTCTTTCAATCCCCCAATGTAGCCAAAAAAGAATTGGATTTCAGTCAGTTCCTCACCGACGTCGAAGGAGACCTAGTTGAAGAAGTCACTATTGCCGGAAGCCAGATCAAGGGAAAATACAGCGATGGAACAACCTTTAAAACCGTAGCCGCTCCCCAGTTTGACGATTTAGTCAAGATTCTCAGGGAACACAAAGTGAGCTTCAAGGTGAAGGATACCTCCCGAAGCCCTTGGTTTTCCTATCTATTCACCTGGTTTCCCATCATCCTTTTAATATTCTTCTGGATATTTTTCATGAGACAAATGCAGGCTGGAGGCAATAAGGCCCTCTCCTTTGGGAAAAGTCGGGCTAAACTTTTCTCTGGCATTCAGAAGAAAGTCACCTTTAAGGACGTGGCAGGAGTTGAAGAGGCCAAAGAAGAGCTTCGAGAGATTATAGAATTCTTGAAAGATCCTCAAAAATTCCAAAAATTGGGCGGTCGCATCCCCAAAGGTGTCATCCTTGTCGGAGCACCTGGAACAGGGAAAACTCTTCTTGCTCGAGCCGTGGCTGGAGAGGCTAATGTTCCCTTTTTCTCTATCAGTGGTTCCGACTTTGTGGAAATGTTTGTCGGAGTTGGGGCCTCACGGGTAAGGGATCTCTTCGACCAGGGGAAGAAACAAGCTCCCTGTTTGATCTTCATCGATGAGATTGATGCCGTGGGAAGACAAAGAGGAGCAGGGCTGGGTGGCGGACATGACGAGAGGGAACAGACTCTGAATCAACTCTTGGTTGAAATGGATGGCTTTGATTCCAATGAGGGTATCATTCTCATTGCCGCCACCAACAGGCCAGATATTTTAGACATGGCTCTTCTCAGGCCAGGACGATTCGACCGCCGAATCGTTGTCAACATGCCCGATATAAAAGGGAGAGAGGATATTCTAAAAGTTCATGTTAAAAGCATCCCCTTAGCTAAGGATGTTGACCTCAAAGTGCTCGCCCGTTCCACCCCCGGATTTTCTGGAGCTGACCTGGCCAACCTCGTCAATGAAGCTGCCCTCATCGGAGCCCGGCAAGGTCAAGATAAGGTTACCATGAAGGATATGGAATACGCCAAGGATAAAGTGCTCATGGGGGTTGAAAGAAAGAGTATGATCATCAGCGAAGAAGAGAAAAAAAGCACTGCCTTTCACGAAGCAGGACATGCCCTCATCGCTGCCCTTATTCCTGAGGCTGACCCCATCCATAAAGTCACCATCATCCCTAGGGGCCTAGCTCTAGGCTTGACCCAGCAGCTTCCCCTTGATGATCGTTACACCTACTCCAAAGATTATCTGGAAGCTCAACTTTCCGTGCTCATGGCAGGACGAGTCTCTGAAAAGCTATTCCTGGAGAAAACAACGACTGGAGCCGCCAGCGATTTTGAGAAAGCCACTGAGATTGCCCGCAAGATGGTCTGTCAGTGGGGAATGTCTGAATTGGGACCTTTAACCTATGGCGAGCGAGATGATCTCGTGTTCCTGGGAAGAGATCTAGCCATGCATAAAAATTTCAGCGAGAAAACAGCTGAACTCATAGACGCAGAAGTTAAAAAAATTATCAATAGGAACTACCAAAGAACTAAAGAGCTCTTGGAAAAAAATAAAATAAAATTGAAAAAAATTGCCGCACTTCTGCTCGAAAAAGAAATCTTAACTTCAGAGGAAATCGACTTTATCATAAAAGGGAAAAAAATAACTAAGCCCAAAAAAACTGCTCCAATTAAAAAAGACAAAGGCCTAGGAGCCAAAAAAGAACAAAAAAAAGTCCGAACCATCAGAAAACCTGAAATAGCTAAAGCATAAAAGGTGAGAAAAAAATACTCCTTCCAGGTTAATGGCAAGGATTATCTTCTTGGCCAAAGAACCTGGCTCATGGGAGTGCTCAACGTTACTCCTGATTCTTTCTCAGATGGAGGCCTCTATTTCAATAAGGAAAAAGCTATAGAGAGAGGATTTGAACTGGCCGCAGATGGCGCTGACATCATCGATGTTGGTGGTGAGAGCACCAGACCGGATTCTGATCCTGTTCCTGCTCAAGAAGAATTGAGGCGAGTCATTCCTGTGATCTCTGCCTTGAGAGAAAAAACAGATGTGTTGCTTTCAGTGGACACTACAAAATCAGAAGTTGCGGAAGCGGCCATAGAGGCAGGGGCAGATATCATTAATGACATAAGTGCCTTCCGCTTTGACTCAAGAATGCCTTTGCTCGCTGCCCAAAAAGGAGTCTCTGTTATCCTAATGCATATGAAAGGAACTCCCAAAACAATGCAGATCAATCCCTCTTATGAAGATCTGCTATCCGAAATAAAGTTCTTTCTCCAAGAAAAGATTGAAGCTGCCCAGGATGCGGGCATAAACAAGGAAAGAATAATTATCGACCCTGGAATAGGCTTCGGTAAAAGCGCTACCGATAACCTGATTTTAATCAACCATCTCGACTTCTTAGAAGAATTGGGATGTCCGATACTCATCGGCACTTCTCGAAAATCTTTTCTCGGTAGCATCCTGAACCTGCCTCCCCAAGAGAGGAGCGAAGGCAGTATCGCCTCGGCCGTGATGAGTGTTGTACGAGGCGCTCACATTCTAAGAGTCCATGATGTTCGAATCATCAAGAGAGCTGTCCTGGTGGCAGAGTCCATTCTCAACGAAAATTTAATCGTTATTGCCCAAGGGGAGAAAAAAGAGGAGCATGTTTGCTGATATCATAAATGCCCTGGCCCGTTTCAATATCGGAGATCTCATAGATATCCTTCTCGTCACGTTTATCCTTTATTCGCTTTTTGTGCTGATCAAGGATACCAAAGCTTACCAAATGGCCATAGGACTGGGTATCGTTGGGCTTCTCTATTTGATCACTCAATGGGGAAAATTAGTGGTTTCCCACTCGCTTATAAAAATCTTCTCTCCCTTTCTGATTATTGCGGTGATCATCCTTTTCCAGGGAGAGATAAGAAGATTTTTAACCACGCTCGGCTCTCGTTCTTTCACGAAACCTTTCTCTCTTAAATCATTCACTGAAAAACTGGAGGATGTCTTTTTGGCTGTCGATTACCTCTCCTCCAAGAAAATAGGGGCTTTGATTGCCGTTGAAAAGGAAATTTCTCTCAAGAGCTATGCTGACCGGGGAACAAAAATCCAGGGAGAGCTCACTAAAGACCTTCTCGTCAGCATTTTCTATCCCCATTCTCCTCTTCATGATGGAGCTGTCATCGTCAAAGGAAATAAGATCCTTGCTGCCGGCTGTCTTCTTCCTCTCCCTACCACGCACAAATTGGGCAATGAGTTCATGCCCCGAACTCGACATCTGGCAGCCATAGGTCTTTCTCAAGAAACCGACAGCGCAGTCATCGTCGTTTCCGAGGAAACAGGATCTGTTTCTCTGGCCACCAAAGGCAGTTTAGCGAGAGAATTGGATAAAGAAAAGCTTAAAAAAGATCTCCTCGACTACTTACAGAAAAGATGAAAAGATTTATCAGGCGATTATTTTTAAAAAATTGGGGCCTCAAATTATTTTCTCTCCTCCTGGCCCTCATCTTATGGTTAACTCTTATTCCAGAGGAAAAGACCTTCTCAGAAAAAACTCTCACCATTTCCCTTGAGCCTCATAACATACCGGCGGCAATGGAACTGGTTAATAAACCTCCAGCCACAATCGATGTTGTCATCCGCGCTCCTAACCGTATCATTGATCAGATCACTCCAACCAACGTGGTAGCCAAATTAGACCTGGAAAAGGCGACGGTGATCCAAGAGGAATACCCTCTCAACGAAACGATGATCAGTGTCCCTTCAGGAGCTGAAGTCATAAAAGTCTCTCCGAATAAAGTCAACTTGAAATTAGAAAAAACCAGAGAAGTCATGCTGGATGTCGAACCGAATATCATCGGCAAGCTGGCTGCAGGCCTTAAAATAGAGAAGATAGATGTCATTCCTCCCAGCGTCAAAGTCATCGGAGCGGAGAGTAAAATCAGAGATAGAGACAAAGTCCGAACCAGCCCGATCGATATTTCCGACCTAACCGCAACCACTGAATTCCAGGCAGATTTAATCATTCCCAACCCTGACCTCAGGCTAGCTTCCTCTCCAACAAAGGTAAAAATAAAGATCACCATTCAAGGAAAAGATGCCGAGAAATAAAGAGCGGGAAGATTGAATGGAAAAGCTCTTCGGAACAGACGGAATTAGAGGAGTTGCTGGCGAATATCCCTTAGATTATTCCTCAGTCCATGCTTTAGGAAAGGCCTTAATCTCACTTCTTCAAGCAAAAGGCCTGGAACCAAAGGTTTTGATCGGCAGGGACAGCCGGGAATCAGGAGTCTGGCTTGAAGAAGCTCTGTTTGCTGGAATAAGGGGAAAAAAAGGAGAGGCTGTCTCAGCAGGTATAATTCCCACTTCTGCAGTCTCCTTTTTGACGAAAAAATATTCATTCTCGGCAGGAATTGTGATTTCGGCTTCCCATAATCCTTATCATGACAACGGCATCAAGGTCTTTTCTTCAGAGGGCATGAAAATCTCAGACGAATGGGAAGAGCAGCTCGAAAAGGCCGTAAGATCTGCTGGCAAAATAAGCGGAAAAGAAAAAGCAGAGATTTATCCCCATCCTGCTTTCCGTCAGGATTATGTCAATTTTTTGGAGAACCAATTCTCGCCAGAAAAACTGCGCAAAAAAATCAAAGTTGTCCTAGACTGTGCGAACGGAGCCAGCTTCTCTATTGCTCCCCAGGTATTTTTTAATTTAGGGTTTGAAGTCATCACCCTAAACACCTCTCCTGACGGACAAAATATCAATGAGAACTGCGGCTCTCTCTACCCCCAGAATCTCTCCCACAAAGTTATCGAAACTCAGGCCGACTTAGGCATTGCCTTCGATGGGGATGCTGACCGAGCGGTTTGGGTAGACGAAAAAGGAAATATCCTAAATGGCGACCATACGCTTTTTGTGCTTTCTCGATTCATGAGAGAAAAAGGGCGCCTCAGATCCAATGACATCGTAGCCACAACCATGAGCAATCTGGGTTTAGAAGAGGCTCTTGAAAAACTTGGACTCAAGCTCATCCGAACCCAAGTGGGCGATAAATATGTTCTCGAGGAAATGATCAAGATAAAAGCGAACTTGGGAGGTGAACAGTCAGGACACACTATCTTTCTGGATGATTGTCCGACTGGAGACGGAATCCTGACCAGCATCAAATGGCTTGAGGTCATGGCCGAATCCAATCTCTCTCCTTCAAAAATGGTTGATGGCTTCGAAGAATACCCCCAAGTCCTCAGGAATGTCCGGGTCAGGAAGAAAATCGATTTCAAGCAATTCCCCGAAATTGTAAAAACCATTGAGGATATAAAAAGCCAGCTCGAAAGTTCGGGTCGAATGGAAGTCCGCTTTTCAGGGACCGAACCCATGGCCAGAATCATGATCGAGGGGAAAGATAAGACCCTGGTGGAGCAATACTCCCAGGAAATGGCTACCGTAATCCATAAATACCTGGGAAACTAATATTCTGTTTTCTGGACAAACTAAGGTGTATTATCCTGACTTAGGGAGGAGTGAATGAAGCTGGCCCTTAATGTCGACCATTTTGCCACCATAAGAGAAGCTCGACAGAGCAACGAGCCCGAACCCCTTTTGGCAGCGCTCCTGGCAGAACAATCAGGGGCAGAGGGAATTGTCTGCCATTTAAGAGGAGACCGGCGCCATATCAAAGAAAGGGACCTAAGACTATTGAGAGAAGTCATTAAGACAAAGCTCAATCTAGAAATGGCCGCCACAGCAGAAATGAAAAAAATTGCTCTACAAATCAAACCCGATGTCGTCTCCCTTGTTCCTGAAAGGCCAGAAGAGCTCACGACCGAAGGAGGCCTGAACGTCTTAGCCAACCAAAAAAACTTGGCTCCCTTCATCCAGGAACTGGTGAAAGCGAGGATAAAGGTCAGTATCTTTGTTGATCCAGATTTAAAACAGATCGAAGCCTGCCATAAAGTCGGCGTTTCCCTGATCGAGATAAACACCGGAAAATATGCTGACGCTAAACCCGGAGAAACCCGCCAAAAAGCCTTAACAGAAATCCAGAAAGCAGCCGAATACGGTCACGGACTAGGCCTAGAAATCCATGCTGGCCACGGGCTTGATTACAAGAATGTGCTCCCCGTAGTGGCTATCCCAGAAATATCCGAACTCAGCATCGGTTTTTCCATCGTGGCCAGGTCCGCGATAGTCGGAGTCGAGCAGGCTGTTAAAGAAATGATAGCCCTCCTAGAAAAAAGTTGACTTTAGTCTTCAACGGAAGCATCTTTTTTCCCGTGTTATCATACGACTTTAGATATGGTTTTGGGAATGGTTTTGCTCCCTTCAGATTCTTAACGCCATTCCCTCACCGCCCTTCTCAGCGGCTGCGGAACTGCGCGCGTTGGTTCCAGGCACTATGGAAGGATGTCCTCTGTTCAGGCTTAACCCCACCTCCTTTCCGAAGGGGTGCTCAATACATCCTCGCCGCCTGACTTCGTCAGGTTCCTTCGAAGATCAGCATCGTTGCGGAGAAACGATGTGGGGGGGATCCAAGGGGGTATGCCCTCCTTGATCGCAGGACGCTTCATGGGGTCCGAGAAGGGGAGGCAGCGAGCCGTGAGAAGGAGAAGGCGAGCGTTGGAAGGGGGAAAGCGGAACTGTTCCCC
>Ga0209636_10006569_pt1 | contig 11891 bp, 15 predicted proteins | sample DeeMarSWOR152_54_FD_187464 | JGI IMG/M metagenome (GOLD analysis project Ga0209636, IMG submission 187464) | Marine sediment microbial communities from White Oak River estuary, North Carolina - WOR-1-52-54 (SPAdes) (version 2) | ecosystem: Environmental > Aquatic > Marine > Intertidal zone >...
GATTATTCGAGCTCCCGTATCCAGATGTTCCGGTAGCGGACCGGATTGCCGTGCTCTTGCAGAGATAGAGGAAGCTTATCCGGATGGGACGCATAGGGAGGCCTTTGTTTGTGGGCAGTAGGTCCTGTCAATATCCTATTGTCGTGAACCAGAATCCCGTTGTGGAACACCGTCATACGGGCAGGTTGAATCATGTTGCCTTCCTGATCGAAACGTGGTCTGGAGAAGAGGATATCGTAAGTTTGCCATTCGCCGGGAGGGAGGCAGGCATTGACCAGGGGAGGGTACTGGCCGTAAATGGCTGCTGTCATGCCGTCGACATAGGTGGTGTTGTTGTAGCAGTCGAGCACCTGGACTTCGTATTTATCCATCAGGAACACGCCGCTGTTCCCGCGGTCTTGACTTTCTCCTGTTGCAGGGACAGGGGCAGCCCATTCGATGTGAAGCTGACAGTCGCCGAATTTCTGTTTGGTGTGGATGGAGCCTGTTTTCTTAACGACTTCCATATAGCCATTCTCGACTTTCCATCGGGCTTCCTGCCCCTTGCTGTCTTCCCATTGAGAGAGATTTGTGCCGTCGAAAAGTAAAATGGCATCCGAAGGGGCTGGCACAGGATCTCTGTGGGGACCGGGGTTGACGACAGGTGGCTGAGGTCTCTCCGGGTCATGGATCTTCCACTGTATCTCTGGCTTAGCCTGTATCGGTTCCTCCGCCTTTTTCTCACATCCAGATGAGCCGAGGAGTGCCATCGAGAAAGATAGAAAAACAACCCAGGCCATCTTATCCATTCTCTCCTCCTTATAGGGCATTCCTTGGTGATGATTTTAAGGAAACCAGGTTTACAGAGACCATCCAGGTCGGTATTCTTTGTGGAGGAATTGGTTCGCCTCAGGCAGATTGGTGAATTCCATCCTCTCGCCCTCCCACATCAATTTGGTGTAGTGCTCCTGCATGAGAACAGCGATGTTAGCCAACAGCATGGTTTCTGTCAGAATCGCAGAGTAAGAAAAGTCTGTGGTCGATTTTTTACCGGCTTTGATGGCTTCCACCCATTCTTCATGGATTCCCGGCGAGCGAGGGATGGTCTTTTCTGGACGCTTGAATTCCCTCATCTTGGATTCGGGAACGAGGCGGGGGCTTTCAGCGTAAGTGTTACACATGAGGATGCCCTTATCGCCCATAAACAGCACACCACCTCCCTCGTCACCCATCATGCGTCCTTGTTCCATTTCTGGCGGCCTGGGCGGCATCAAACCTCCGTCATACCAGGTCAGTTTGACCGGAGGCATTTCTCCTCGAGCAGGGAATTCGTAAGTGACGACTTCTGCAAGGGGGTAGGAATCCTTGGTGAACGGCGTAGAGCTGGCCTGGACAGAGAGAGGATGGCCTAGTTTGAGAGTCCAGAAGGGCTGGTCCATCAGATGAGCGCCCATATCCCCAAGGGCACCTGTTCCGAAATCCCACCATCCGCGCCAGACAAACGGGCAGTATGCCGGGTGGTAAGGCCGAAACCGGGCCGGACCTAACCACAGATTCCAATCCAGAGTCGAAGGCACGGAGGGGATTTCCTTGGGCGCTTCGATACCTTGAGGCCAGATCGGACGATTTGTCCAGACATGGACTTCGCGCACATCCCCGATAGCACCGTCCCATATCCACTCGTTGATCAAGCGGGCACCTTCACCCGCATGACCCTGGTTGCCCATCTGTGTGACCACATTGGCATCCTTGGCAGCTTTTGCCAGCATGCGGGCTTCCTTGATCGTGTGTGTCAGGGGTTTTTGGACAAAGGTGTGTTTTCCCATCTTGATGGCTATCATAGCGATCACTGTATGGGTATGGTCGGGAGTGCTCACCATAATAGCGTCGAGGGATTTTTCCTTCTCGAGCATGATGCGGAAGTCGCGGTATTTATTGGCCTTGTCGTACATCGGTTGATGCTGGGGATCGTTCCGCTCGTGTTTCAGGAATTTGGCCATCTGTGTGTCATCGACATCACACAGGGCGATGACGTTCTCAGAAGACACGCTCCATATATCGGAAGAGCCCTTTCCGCCGACGCCCACAGCGCCGATGTTCAACTTGTCGCTTGGGGCTGTGTTGCCTGGACCTCCCAGCACATGCCTGGGCACGATCATCAAACCTGCAGCGGCTGTGGCTGAGGTTCCTAGAAATTCGCGCCGTGAGATTTTTAATCCTCTTGGTAAGAAATTTTTTTTGGGGGTCTTCATGGCAATAATCCTTTTAAACTGGCGTTTGTTTTAGCTGGCTCTTTATTTTAACAATAAGCTCCTCGTAACAACAGTATTAATATACCTCCAACTCAACATAGTCAACTGTTTATGGGTAGGCGTTAGAGCCCTTATTTTGAATACAAAAATTCACTTTAAGAGAAAAATATCATTTAGAATTTGAACTATTTCCTTGATTGTCAATCATTTAAGTCGGTTTGACCCCATTTGTCATTTGTCCTAATCCTTTTTGATCTCTTGATGATCCAGTTTGGCGTTGATCTCTTTCTTCATCTTTAGGAGGTCACGTTCTGCCTTACGCTTCAGATAATCGGGGTGAGTAGTCAGGTTTCGGGAGAGAAAGATATGTTTTGTTTCGTTGCCGAATCCCATCTTCTTGAAGAACCGTAGGGCATCCCGATTCTCTAACTCTGTGTCTACCAGCATCATCCTTGCTCCGTGCTTGATGAAAAGATCCGTGAGTTTATTGAACAGCCTTGTCCCTATACCTCTGCTTTTGATCTCTGGATCTACGCCTATCCATTCCATGTAGCCATACACCCATGCGCTGCGGGGCTTCTCGATCAGCGACCCCAGGATAAACCCAATGATCTTCTCATCCTTTTCCGCCACGAGGCACAGCTCTTTGTCGGTGGAAAAAGTGGAGAGGAGCTCAAACTCATCCCAGGTGCGGTAAAGATTCGGCCATTTCTCAGCTGTGAACAGCTGCTCTCCAAGTGCGAAAACAGATGGCAAATCATCCAGCTCCATTTCTCGGATTTCGATGCCGCTTGCTGGAGATCGACTGCTCTTTTTGGTGGGATCCGAAATGTTGTCCATTTTTCTTGGTGGTTAATATTTTAATGCAATTTTGGCTGAAAAAGAAGGGGCCTATGCCTCTAATTGACAATGTATTATCATTGATGTATATTTATGGCGAGTATGAAAAAATGTTTGAGTTCGAAAAAATTCTACTCACCATGAAGGGTTTAAATCCTCCCCCCAAATAATCCCACCTTTTTAGATTTTTTTCTTTTCAGGCAGTCGTCTTTAAGATTTACCAGAAAGCATTGAAAACTAAAGAAGGAGGGTTTCATGAAAGCTTGGGTCAAAGTTTCAGCCCTTGGAGCAGTGGCTGCATTCATTCTCGCCATGTGTTTCAAGGGAAGGTTGTCCAAAAAAAAAGAGCTTAATGCTTGATGATTTTAAACGAGAGGAAATCAAAATGAAGAACATTTTAAAGATTCTTATATTCACGATCTTATTAGCACTTATCTTTTTTGGTTGTTCCAAGCGCCCGACTGCAGAGATAGCTGATGCCGAGGCAGCAGTGGAAGCCGTGAGCAACGAGGGAGCCGATGTGTATGCCAAGGAAGAACTCATGAAATTGCAGGATGACTTTGGTGCAGCGTGGGATGAGGTGAATGCCCAGAATCAGAAATTCATAAAGAAATACGGGAAAGCCAAGGAGATGTTTATCCAGGTAAAGGCAAATGCAGAGGCACTTGAAGTGCAGATACAGGGAAGAAAAGAACAAGCCAAGAACAACGCCCTCACAGTCCTTGACGAAGCAAAAGCAATGTTGGATGAAGCCAAGGCTCTTCTGGAAAAAACTCCCAAAGGCAAGGGCAACAGAGCTGATATCAATGCCTTTCAAGCTGATTTGAAAGGTCTTGAGGATCTGATTCCAGAAATCCAGAAAATGATCGATCAGGAAGAGTTTTTTAGTGCGTCAGACAAAGCACAAGTTATCAAGATCCAGGTTGGAAGAGTTACAGATCAGATCAAGGAAGCGATGGAAAAAGTCAAAAAGTATTAGCGCCAGAGTCCCAGGACTGAGAGAATCTTAATCGATGCTCCTGCGGCTACGACCAAAATAGCTACGACAAGGATGATGTTCCAGATGGTGCCTCTCATTCTGCGGTTGATTTCATCGCCAAGATAACTCTTTTTATTCTGGAGAATAAAGAAACCGATGTAGGCGATGGGCATCATGATCAGATTGAATGAAGAGACGATTACAGGGAGCCAAAGGAGAATTTTTGAACACCCAGATGCAGGGAAAATGGGGTGGCACCTTAAGGTGAGTTCCCTAGTTTAAACCTTTAGCCAGCCCGATCCCGCGGGGATCTGCCCCACCCTTGAAACGGATTGGTTTGCCGTTCTTTCCGCATTCGATGGTAAGACCGTGAGCGTTCCCTATTCCGCCTGGCTTCTTTACTATCCTGATATGATGACCGACAGCTTTAAGCTGTTTAATCACCTGATCGCTGATTCCCTCTTCCAAGAGAATCCGGTCTGGCTCGGCAAAGCACACCCGGGGCGCAGCCAAAGCTTCCTGAATGTCCATCTTGAAGTCTACAAGATTCATTACCATTTGGGGAACGGTCTGGCCGATGGTGTGTCCGCCAGGAGTTCCGAGTGCAGCCCATGGTTTCCCGTTCTTTAGGATGATGGTTGGACAGTCGCCGGACAGTTTTCTCCTCCCTGGGTGGGCATCCATCGGGTTTCCCTTGGGCTCGAATGTACAGAAGGAGAGGGAATTGTTGAGCCAGATTCCCGTTCCTTCCGGCATGATCCCACTGCCGAAGCCTCCCCCCAAAGTCTGGGTTGCACTGACGATATTCCCTTCAGAGTCTGCTGACACAAAATGGGTGGTGTGCTGGGCCTCCTCTCCTTCGATTCCAGGATAGAGAAAGGGTTTAGCTTGTGACATGTTGATTTGTGCAGCTTGTTCCTTCCAGTACTTCTCAGCGAGAAGCTTGTCCAGGGGAGGAGGACTGATCTCTGGATCGCCGGCATAGCGCAGACGACACCAGAAAGCGTGTTTGGTTGTCTCGAGGAAGCGATGGAGCATGTCAAAGCTGTTATGGCCCAAGTCTGCCACATCGAACCGACTCATCAATCCCAACCTGATCAGGGATGGAAAAGCTGTACTGGGTGGAGATGCCGTATAGACTTCATAATCTCTGTATGTGATATGGATGGGTTCCCACCATTCGGCTTTATTATTCACTAAATCCTCAATCGTTAAAAAACCTCCAGATGTACGCATGGCCTTATCGATAGCCTTCCCCAGCTTGCCGGCATAGAAGGCCTTTGCTCCTTCTTTGGCTATCAGACGGAATGAATCGGCAAGATTCTTCTGAACGAGTCTATCGCCTGCCTTCAGAGCCTGGCCATTCTTTCCGTAAATGTGCTTGGCATGATCGGGAAATCTATCAAAGGAATATTCGATCGCCCTGGCCATGTGCTTCTCCAATACGAATCCCTCATCAGCCGCCCGGATAGCAGGATGGAAGAGATCCTTCCATTCAAGATTGCCGTAGGTTTTCGATAGAGCTTCCCAGGCATTCAAATTCCCGGGTGTGGAGACCGCTTTCGGACCAAAACGGTTTTTCTTGTAATTTGGATAGGGTTTTCGGAAAACATCCGCGTTCACTGCTGCAGGAATCTTACCGGAGGAGTCGAGGAACCGAATCTTGCTCTCTCTGGAGTCATAGATGAGGATAGTGCCGTAGCCACCGATTCCAGAGCTCATCGGCTCCACAACATTCAAAGTAGCGGCTACAGAGACGGCTGCATCAAAGGCGTTTCCGCCCTGTTTGAGAATCTCGAGACCTGCTTCTGTGGCAATAGGATGAGCCGTACTGACCATGCCGAGAGTTCCTGCTGCCGGAGCACCCAAGGTGTGATCCTTGCCTTGAATTTTACCAAAGTTCATTATGGCTGCGGTTATGATGAATATCACAATCAGACACGTAAAAAATTTCTTGTGACCTATCATATTCTTTCTCTTTCAGGCTGTTGTTCTCTCACGCAAGCCTATCCCAATTTGGACCAGCAGTCAAGAATGGAGGCATCTCTATTTCCGTGACAGTTAATGATGAAGGTGTAATCTGTGGGCTTCGAATGGAGAGGAGCCATCGCCGCACTTCTCAATGAGGTCAGATGTTTCCCTCATCGCGGAAATAGAGATGCTTACTCAAGCTGGCTGAAAATTTACTCGCTCTCTGTATTCTGATAAGATGAGACAAACATCAGGGATTAAGGAAGAAAAAGATGAACCTTCCCTTTTTTAGTGAGAAAATGAGTTGGACGTTTATCATAAAGCGAGCTGCAGGGCTGTTAGTCCTTCTCTTTTTTCTGAATTTAATATTTCTCGCTATTGAACTTTTGACAGGTAAGCATTTTTCTATGCTTCCCTTTCAAGAACATTCAACCGTATTTCGAATCGGACTGACTCTCTTCTGGTTTATTTTTTGGCTGGTTATCTATCGTGCTCTTGGAGGATCTCTGAAAAAGAAGAGAAAATAGAACGGTGTCTGGACCATCTGTGAAGAGACCTAACGGTGTGATCAGATTGGAAAATCCGGAAGAGATGCGGGATCTAAGACCCATCTCTATTAGATACGACAGAAACAAATTCCAGGCAGATTTTGAGACCATCCCCATCGAGGATGCGAGGCTTCAATCCTCCTGGGGAAATCAACTGTACAGGATTTTACTGACGGCTAAAGAGAAGTCATTGAAAGACGAGTTCTCCATCCGTATCGAGTAGTAGAGAAAAAAGGAACTGTTTCCCGAATAGACCTTTGTGAGCTTATTCCTCGTCACTGAGGATTTTGCTCAACACATTTTCTGCAGTGTTGGGAGCATCTTCAGGGAGATAGAGCATCACGCCGCCCTTGACTGGTCGGATGCTGATCTTTCCCGTATTGGCTAATCTCTGGGTTGTATCCACCGGATTCGTTCCAAAATATTCCTTAAAGGCAGCATTGAATCCGCTGTAAACGCTGTGAATGCCTTTGTATTTTCCCCGAAGTTTTTTTATGGCTTTCCTGATGAATTCTTCTTCGGTGAGTTTGGGTTTGCCTTCCCCAGTCATCGCAACCTCCTTTATAAAATCTGTAGGCTTGATTTTTTCCTCACAAAATTTTTTTACTTTAAAATAGTACCCTGGATCAGGGGTTTTGGTCAATAGAAACGTTTGGATTTAAGGTTTCTATTATTGATGGAGGACTTCTACGGCATCGATGCCAATTAAGGATTCGCCGGGTTGTAACCTGTAGAATCTTACACCTAGATCGGCGTTAGTGTGAGGTTTGAAAATGATCCTAATCATTTTTAAAGAGCGCAAACTGCCGATGTCGAATTCTTCCTGACTGTTCGTCCCTGTGCCTTGGCCTATGGCTACCCAATCTCCACGCTCTTCCATGCCTAGAACGCCATACCAAAAACCTTGCCAATACTGGTACACAAATGCTTCGAAGGGTAACCCTCCTTCTTCGGCACCACCAGGCAATATCTCTTTTGCACCTGCCTGCCTAGCATAGATGATGATATCAGCGCCTGGTCCGTTCTTTGCATTGATTTCAAGATCAAGGATTCCTAGAATGGGTATTTCAGCGAACTGCCCATCGGGTTTATCCAGAGCGAATTCTGGATTTTCCACGAGTGGAGAGGAATCCAGAAGCTTAGTGGCATAATTTTGGATATATTCGCTAGTGTCAATCTGTCCTGCTTGATCTAAATTTTCTGCCCGTTGAGCAGGCGTTATTTTTTGAGCAGGGATTTTTCTCGCTGGAGGCAAATCGAGGCTCTGTTGGGGCTGAGTCTCAAGAAACGCTGATCCTATGGCCTCATCTCTGCGAACCCTCTTAAGATCATCATTCGTCACGATTATGGAGCTTTTTCCATTCAAGCTTTCCCTCCGTTCCTTCTCCTTTTTTGTCAATTCGACAAGGCTTTGAGAAAGGAGCAAGGAGCTGCTGAGAAAAATGACGAGTGATACAAAGATTGTTTTCTTTAAAATCATCCTGTCTCCCTATAACTATATAATAAAACAATATGGGAATAAGTCAATTGTTTATTCATAATCCAGCCGCTGTTCTTCTGCGGTTGCCTGAAAAGTTGCCAATTCAGCACAAACTGTCCTATTTTAAGTACATAATTCTTTGTTCTTCTTTGGTTAATCGAGTTGGTACAGCTTTTGCATATGTATGTAGTGATGAGGATTGATAGAAATGGAGGAGAACATGAAAAAATATCTGACAATCGGCATCTTGGGGTTGTTCATTTTGACTTCTGGCGCCACAGACATCTTAGCAAAAAGCAAGCGGTTTCAGGCTCCTGATAACTATGTCACGTTTTCCTTTTTTATTCAGCCTTATAGCTTCGGCTACAAACATTCCATCTACAGAAATGTTTATCTCACGGGAAATATGGATTATGAGAGCTCGGACGCGGATCTTTTATTCCAGGCAGGGGCAGTTTATATGATTCCCAGAAAAATTCTGTTTTTCCGTCTTTATGGTGGCGGTGGTCTGGAAATATCTCGTAACCGTGGAGTTATGTATCCCTATGTGACTGTAGGTACAAATTTTTGGTTTCTCTATGCTGAAATTTGCCATCCCTTAGAAAAGGAAGAGACTCCTGGCTACAGATTCGGTTTCAGTTTTTCATTCTAAGGGACATTTTAGGAGGCGTTTCTTAGGATTCCATCCTATCGATCGTCTCTTATATTCAATCTTTCCTTGTCCAAGCGGCGCATATCTAACATGAGTACGAATCCACCTATGAATGCTCCCAGAATCGTAGTCAGGAACCTCCAGATGACGGTATAGATCAGAACTAGACCTGTCGGCAAGATGTAAGCAATAAGCCAGGTCGAAGAGAGTTCCGCTACTCCAGAAGCTCCTGGTGTGGGTGCAAAATAGATCAGAAAAATCTGAATGATCTGCAGAGCGATGATTGTGGTGAAAGGGACATCTTCCCAGAGCATGCGGGCAATAAAGTATCCCATTAGGAATTTGTTGAGATAGAGAAGGATTGCAAGGCCAGTGACAACTCCCAAAGCCCATGTTTTGTATCGCAGAATCTCCTTGAATGCCTTCTTGAAACGAGTTGTTCCTGTTTCGATTGTGCTTCTCATGCGGTCTTGGATTTGTTGGATTTTTTTCCTTTTTATGGGAATAAGACGAAAGAATCTTCTCAGAAGAGTCATTGCGGTTCGAGGAAAAAACAGTGCAAAGAGAACAGCGAGAATGTAGACAACGACGATGACATAGCCAATCTTAAGGAGAGAGACGAGAGTATCCCCTAAAAAATGGGGAGGAAGGAAGAGAACAGAAATGGTGCAGGCGAACAAAAAGAAGACCAAGGTAGCAAAAAAATTGATCAAGCTCACAAGAGTTCCTTCTGACACCTTTGCACCGGTTCGCCACAATATATAGAGCTGCGCTGGTCCTCCTCCTGTTTGCATCGGAGTGACTGCGCTCATAAACATATTTGCTAAATGGGATCGTATGCAGTTCCAAAGAGAAACTTTGGTTAAGTACTTTCCCTCAAAAAAGAGCTTAAACCTCAATCCTCCTATTAGAAATTCTACTCCAACGAGGGGAATAAGGATGAGTGAATACGACCATTTGAGTTGCTTTAATATTTCTCCTAGGCCTATGGGCCTTTTCCACCAAAAGGCCAAGAGAATCCCAAGAAGAGAAAGAAGGACAAAGAGTTGAACTCCGCGAGTGACTGTCTTGAGTGAGGGGAGAGTAGTGGGGAATTGTGGCTTTATGTGTGTCGTCTCTTTCAATCTCGTTAACGAATGATTTTAATGCTTATAACACAGAGTTGTGCAGAAATCAATAAAATGGAGAACAGAGTTGTTTTTACAAAACAATGCATTCATAACACGCATTGACCTGGCAAAGATTAAGCTTCAATGAGACCTTTCGTTTTGACAGGATTTACATACTTGTGGTAGTTTGCTAAAGGCAAATTGGAATTGAAGAAAGAAGAGAATTGAAGGGCAAAGAAGGATAGGAAATGATTTGGAAATACATGATCGGTTGGCTGCCCTTGGTTCTCATCAGTGTTATAAACGGGGTGATTCGAGAGGTTGGATACAAAAAATATGTGGGCGATTTAACAGCTCATCAGATTTCAACCCTCACTGGAGTTGTTCTAATGGGATGTTATATATGGTGGCTTGCTGGGAAATGGGAGATTGAGTCGTCAGGACAGGCTTTAATCATAGGTGTGATTTGGTTGGGCCTGACACTTGCTTTCGAGTTTTTGTTCGGCCATTATGTCATGGGGCATCCCTGGAACAAACTCTTTCATGATTATAATTTGTTGAAAGGGAGAATCTGGGTGGTTGTTCTGATCTGGATCACAATAGCTCCGCTTGTGTTTTACAAGATGCGGTCAAAATAAATTCTATGAAGCCAAACACTGGGAAAATGAGTCGAAAGGAATTTTTTCGTAAAGCCTAAATTCCTTTTTTCAAATGGCAAGATAAGTAGTCAGGAGAACCAAATGAGTCAGAAAATAAAATTCATGCATAACTGGATTTCGAACCTGATGAAAAATATGGATCAACATATGGATGAGAAGAAAAAGATCAAGCTGCTGGAGGAGTGTGGACGTGCCTGTGCGAGGATTCATGCACAACAGGAGGCCATGAAATTTCAGGGGCAATTGGAAGGCTGGCTGGGCACAATGAAAAAATGGGTAGGAGCAGAAAACATAAGAAAAGAGGGAGATGTTGTTCATGTCATGTACAGCAAGTGTTATTGTCCTCTGGTTCAGGATGCGCCGCCTCTTATATCTAACACATATTGCAACTGCTCGCGCGGCTGGTTGAAGGAAGTTTTCGATACAGTTATGGAAAATCCAGTCGAAGTAAAGTTGGAGGATTCCATCATGAGGGGAGGGAAGCAGTGTCGGTTTTCGGTGTTCCTCTAGTTGTCCAATTACTGAATGCTAAAGATCAGCTTAGAAATCCTTGGTTTTGAAACCAATCTAAAGTATCCTTGAGCGTTTCCTCAAAGGGACGTGGTCTGAATCCCAGTTCTTTGGTGGCTTTTTCATGCGATATGTTTCGGTGGCTTGTGCGCAGTGTATAAAGAGAATCTCGAGTGTATAGAGGGTCTTTATCGTACACAGAACAGTAAAGGTTAATAAAGGGAAGTCCTAACCGTGCCAGCCAGTTTGGACATGTAAACCTCTGTGGGCGGAGGTCGATGATATCGGAAACAAGCTTAGAAATGTGTTCCAATGTCCTCCAGTGTCCTGATAGAAGATAGCGCTCCCCCTTTCTCCCTTTTTCGATGGCTGTTAGAGTGGAACTCACCACATCACGAACATCCACCCAGTCGTATCCTCCTGGAACAAGGGCAGGGAGCTTTCCTGTGGCCATTAGGAGAATGGCCCGGCCCATCAACGAAGGGGCATAATCGAAAGGACCGATCACGGCTGTGGGACTAAGAATGACGGTATCTAAACCTTGGTTCGAAGCATTTATGACAATATCTTCAGCCAGAGCCTTGGAACGGCTGTATGCCATCTTGTCTCTGACGGCAAGCGGACGGTTCTCGTCCAGCTCCTGGTCATAAGGAGAATGGTCCAGCGCATGAATAGAGCTGAAATGGATGAATCTCTTAACTGACTCTTTTTGAGAAGCCTCGAGGATCTTGCGAGTCCCCTCGACATTAATATCAAAGAGCTCACCAGTTCTGTTGCCTCGGATGGATATCACTGCACCCAAATGAAAGACGATATCCGCATCCTTGACGAGGGCAAAGAGAGAGGCTGGATCCCTGAGATCCCCCTGAACGGTCTCTAGAGGAATGTCCAGAAGACTTCTGGTGTTTTTAT
>Ga0209636_10006570_pt1 | contig 11891 bp, 11 predicted proteins | sample DeeMarSWOR152_54_FD_187464 | JGI IMG/M metagenome (GOLD analysis project Ga0209636, IMG submission 187464) | Marine sediment microbial communities from White Oak River estuary, North Carolina - WOR-1-52-54 (SPAdes) (version 2) | ecosystem: Environmental > Aquatic > Marine > Intertidal zone >...
TATCGTTCCTAATCTTTCATTAAACTCTGCATTTAAGGTTGCAGATGAAGTGCTAATGCGATCAATTAAAGGCATAACAGAAATGATAACAATGCCTGGTTTAGTCAATCTAGATTTTGCAGATCTGAAAACAGTTATGAAACGAGGTGGAGTAGCCATGATTGGTCTAGGGGAAGCGGAGGGTGAGAACAAGGCAGTTACTGCTGTTTCTGAAGCACTCAATTCTCCATTATTGGAAGTCGATATTTCAGAAGCTACAGGTGCTCTTGTAAATGTCACTGGTGGAGATGATATGACAATTAGCGAGGCTGAAAAAGTCGTTGAAGAAATTTATTCAAAGATTGATCAAAATGCCCGGATTATCTGGGGTACAACCATTGAACCATCACTCAAGAGAACTATTCGTGCCATGTTGGTCATTACTGGTGTTAAATCAAAACAAATTCTTGGTCCAACGCAACGAGTTTTTGAAAATAAAGAATATGGAATCGATTTTGTTACCTAAAGACAGGCAAATTCTTTATATATCACTTATTATTTGACCCTATTCGTTATAGGTGTCTAGATTGAAAAACGACAAGAGCTTTATCGATAGAGCATGGGAATTACAACATCGAATAGAAGCAAGACAACAAAGGATCGGTAAAGGTAGGTATGGAAGAGTTCTAAAGATGGCACGCAAGCCCACGAACGAAGAATATGGTAAAACATCTAAAATCACAGGTATAGGGATATTAGCTGTTGGGGCGCTAGGTTTTTTTATATATATTATAAAAGAACTGGTCGTACCTTGGATAATGGGTGCCCTTGGCTATTGAATGGTTGGTGTGAATTGTGCAAAACACTGATTTTGAAGAAACAATTGAGGAAAAATCAAATATTTTTACAATTAAAACTCAAGTTGGAAAAGAACAAAATACTGCCGACCTTATAAACAGTAGAGCAGATAAATCTAAACTAGATTTACCATCAATCCTCGTAACGCCCGAGCTAAGAGGTTATATATTTGTTGAGGGGTTTGATGAGGAGCTTTTAAAAAATACCATAAAAACAATCGGATACGCACGGAATATGCTCGAAGGGGACATCCCGATTGATCAAATAGAACATTTTCTTACACCAACATCTGCAGTTGCTAAGATTACTGATGGAGACACTGTTGAAATGGTTTCAGGTCCATTCAGAGGTGAAAAAGCAAAGATAACCCATATTGACTATGCGAAAGAGGAGATCACAGTTGAATTACTTGATTCAATGGTGCCTATACCAATCACCGTTAGAGGAGAACAAGTAAGGATTATCAAAAGGAAGGATGAAGAAGAGAAGAAGGAAGAAAGGGAGTGATAACTATGGCAGAAACAGTAAAAGCACTTGTTGAAGGAGGAAAAGCTTCTGCAGGACCACCATTAGGACCCGCTCTTGGTCCGTTGGGCGTAAATATTATGCAGATCATAAACACAATCAATGATAAAACTAAGAAATTTGAAGGGATGAAGGTTCCTATTAAGGTAATTGTTGATCCAAAGACAAAAAATTTCGAAATTGAGGTAGGTACTCCCCCTGCGGCCTCTTTGATTCTTAAAGAAATGGGTGCAGAAAAGGGATCAAGTTCACCGACAAAACATAAGGCAGGTAATATTACTATTGATCAAACCATCAATGTTGCAAAGATGAAATTTGAGAATCTCTTAGGGAAAGATTTAAAACAAAAAACAAAAGAGATCATAGGAACTTGTGCTTCAATGGGCGTTACCGTTGAAGGTAAAGATCCAAAAGAAATACAAAAGGCAATTGATAAAGGGGAATTTGACACAAAGTTCTCTCAATAGTAAATCAATCATGTTTTGAAAATATATTCTCTATTTGTAGAAAAATTAAAGCTTAAACTAACTTATTAATTAAAAGTTCTTCTCCACGATACGTCTCGCCTGTTTAGTAGTATAACCGTTTCTTATTAAATGGTAATACATTGCATCTTTGTATAACATTTCTATTTTTTCTTCTGTATTGTTCATAATTATCATATTTTTTATATAAATATATAAAAGGTTGTAAGACGTTCGGTAAAAACCGAACAGTCTTGTTTATTTCAGTGTTTATTTGTACAACTTCCCAAGAAACTGCTAGGAACTCATTCTCCATATATTACAGCAGTTGGAGCATAGAGCTTAACTGCTTTTATTCCATTAATACAGTTATCTTTTGTCGCATATCCTTGGCTTTGAGCGACTATTTCGCCATTAGGAGCAATCAAATGAAAATACCAAAGCTCATCTTTATCTGATTTCCAGAATTCAAATTTTTCTACCATATTTCACCTACTCAAATTTTATAATAACAACTTATTTAAAAAAACTTCCATAATCTATATTCGCTTAAAGCCTCTTTTAAAGAACTGTTTAAGTGATTTTAACATTCGGTCACGCCTGTAATCGACAGGCATAGTGATTCCTTCACCCCATGTTTTTTTCTTGTTTATCTCTGAAATAATTGCATCTACTGTTACATCAGTTGTGTCTACAGTGGTATAAGCATACCCAGCGTATAAAGGATCATGTGAGTCGCTACCTCCAATACCACCGAGATTGAATTCTCTGGCAACTTTTACAGTTTTTATATTAGTTTTTGGTAGACTGCAAGCATTAAAGACCTCAATTGCTGGAATTTTTTTATGAATATTTTTTAGATTTGTGGTCTTGATTCCTGACATATTTCTAAAAAGATGTGGAACGATAGCTATTCCACCGGCTTCGATAATTCTTTCTACGGTCATTTCAACAGAGAGATTCCTGGGGAAATTTTGCTTAACATCTAGGGCCAATATATGTCCATCTGCGGTTGATATTTCAACACCAGGAACAACAGTAAAGTCTTTTGGGGCAATCTTTAATGCTTTAAGAGAGCCTTCAATCGCGTTATGATCAGTAATGGCCATACCGTGTAGTCCTTTTTTCTTTAATGATTTGATTATTTCTGTTGGAGACCCCTTAGCATCATCTGAGTATTGAGAGTGTAGATGTAAATCCAATTTTAACATATTTGAACGTCCGGTTGCTCATGGTAGTTAAAAAATGTATTATAAACTTACGGTCCCAGGAAATAAGAAAAGATTTATTGTAAGCAAAAAAGTCTTTGTTTGTAAAGTTCGAGTTTTGACTCTAAAGTCGATATTTATAGGAGAACGAACTACTCTGTGAGATTATTGCGTATAATTATTACAGTATTGATTCATGCGATGTTTGAATTAGATATTATATCTGATTTCTTTACAAATGCTGATGTAAAAAATGTTGTATCAGTAAAAAATATACAAGATAATTAGAACCTAATGTTTATATATCATGTATTACTATACTTTGTGGTAAGGGAGGAAAAGTTTGAATAAAACTATCTTACCAATGACATTAATTCTTTTATTATTATCCACTTCTTTTGTCGGTATCTCACATAATTTAGAAAAGATGGAAGAACCATCTATAGCAACTGGTAATGGCGGGTTGATGGACTCTGCATGGCCGATGAAATGCCATGACCTACGGCACACTGCACAGAGCCAGTATAGTGCAGCGAATAATCCCCCTGGTGTTGAAAAATGGAGATTTCGTACAAGTGATGTTATCGAAGGAGCATCTATTATTGGAGATGACGGTGTCATTTATGTTGGGGATTTTGACAGTTATGTTTATGCAATTAATCCAAATGGTACTGAAAAGTGGAGGTATCAGACGGGAATGTGGGTTTGGTCTGCTCCTGCATTAGCTGAGGATGGAACCCTGTATGTGACCTCGTATGATGATTATTTATATGCTTTGTATTCGAACAACGGAACAAGAAAATGGCGATTTTGCACAGGTCCCGGTGGTTCAATATCATCGTCCCCTGCTGTCGGAGAAGATGGGGCTGTATATTTTGGAGTCATGGGGCCTGGATGGGACATCGGTAGAATCTATGCAATTAATTCAAATGGAACAGAGAAATGGCATTATGATACGGGATACTGGATTGTCTCTGATCCAGCTGTTGGCGACGATGGTACAATATACATTGGCTCTGGCGATTCATATCTATACGCATTGTTTCCTAATGGAACGTTGCGATGGCGATTTAAAACAGGGGATGATATAAAAGGTCACCCTTCAATTGCACAAGATGGGATAATATATATTCCATCATCGGATGGTTATCTGTATGCATTATATCCGAATGGAACAATGAAGTGGGAAGTAAATACTGGGTTTGGGGCATCTTCGAGTGCTGCTATTGCTGAAGATGGGATGATCTATATTGGGACTAATAGACTTCGTGCAATATTTCCCAATGGAACGATCAAATGGAGTTTGGATGTTGGAGGAAATTTTGACAAAGCATCCCCTGCTATTTCAGCAGATGGGACAATTTATGTATGCGTAGCATCAAGCCTTATCGCAGTTAACCCTGATGGTACAGAGATCTGGCGGAAGCAAATTGGCAAAGCTGAATCCTCTCCAGCTATTGCTGAAGATGGTACCATATATGTAGGCTCAGGACATGATCATTTTGGGTACCTTCATGCGTTTGGACCAGGACCTCTTATAGCAGATGCAGGTGGTCCCTATTCAGGAAATGCAGAAGAAGAAATCCAGTTTACTGGGACAGTCTTTGGTGGAGTCCCAGAGTATTCATATCATTGGGATTTTGGAGACGGAAATACCTCAGATGAACAAAATCCAAAATATGCCTACGGGAAGTCTGGAGAATATATCGCTACGTTTACTGTTATAGATAGTGAAGGCAATTATAGTAGTGATAATGCTACAGTATCAGTGGATACTGCCATTCCCACGGTAGAGATTACAAAACCTGAAAATGCCTTGTATCTGGTAAACATTAGATTATTTTCTCTATCTAAACCTTTGATAATAGGACCTATTAATATTAAAGTTGATGCGTCACAAGCTGAAGTAGGAATAAATAGAGTAGAGTTCTACATTGATAATGAGTTAAAGGCAACAGATATAGAAGAGCCTTATAATTGGATATGGAAAGAAAGTTCTCGTCTAAGAGATAAACATGCAATAAAAGTAATTGCGGTTGATAATTCTGAAAAAAGTAGTAGTGATAATATAGAAGTTAGAAAGTTATTTTAAATATATTTTTTAAATAGTTGGCTCTAAAGTGAGTTTAAAGACAAAGCCAGCAAAAAAGAAAACATTAAATATTTGATTTTTATTGTCCCGCTTGGGAGAGGCAAATTATGGTTGACCCAAAGGACAGACAACTTAGTAAGTATCATTTTGGTGAATTAGAGCTTGTAGACAGGGAATTGTTTTTCATCTGTGCAAATAGAAGAGATAACTAAGTAAAACCTTTTTTAAGAAACTTATTTAAGTAGCTAAATTATAGCAAATATATACAAAAAATTAATTTTAAGAGGATGGAATGCAATGGATGAATTTGGGATGGGTACAGATTTGACTAATAAAAGTAGTAGAATCAGTACCGGAATGGATGGATTAGATAGATTATTAAATGGTGGTTTTCCACGGGGCAGTGTAACACTAGTATCTGGAACCCCCGGCACTGGTAAAACTATAGTGTGTTTTCAATACATAAATTCAGGACTTAAAAAAGGAGAAAAATGCCTCTTTTTGGCATCGGATGAAAGAATTGATAATTTAATCTATCAGGCGCGCGAATTAGGCTTTGATTTTAATCCTGCTATCGAAATTGGACAGTTAAAATTCATGTATTTAAATCCTGATAAGCGGGATGTTCACAAAGAGATGGAAGAGGAAATTAGAACAGGAAATTATTCTAGGGTAGTACTTGACTCTCTAACGCCTCTATCGGAAGTTCCTGTTTGGGTAGTAAACAAAGGAAATGAAATAATACCTTCTGAAGGATCTATGAATACAACGACCTATCCTCTTGACTCAATTCAGGCTACAAGGGTTCATATTCGCCGGATAATGAGTATTCTTGATGAAGATGAGTGCACAACATTAGTTACTACAGAAATACCTGAGGGATCTCGTCATTTATCGAGAGATTCAATTTCTGAGTTTCTGGTAGATGGTATTCTGATTCTTGATCTTGATTCTACCATGGATCGCAGAAAATTAACAATACGAAAAATGAGAGGTACAAAACATACGTTAAAACCCCAAGATATCGAAATAAGTCCTGGTGGAATCAAATTTCTGTAATATTTTTCATTATTTTTCGATGCAAAAGATAAAAAAATCGATTTTACTTATAGAGTTTTAATGATCAGAGAAGATATAACGACCATTCCATTTCAAACCTTTTTTATTTCGAGAGAGACAAGTAACTGTCCTTTCATCGCTGATATCATTGAATTTGGTAAGAAATTGGACGAATTTGGAATTGTTAAAGACGGAGAATGTAGTATTAGTCTCGCCTTCGGAAAGCGTATACTGATAAATTCAAAAAAATTTGATATTAAAAATTTTAAGCAGCAGGACATAATTGAAATCGTTGATTATGACCCGATAAAAAACGTTATATTGGTGATTGGAAAAAAATATCCAAATATCGAAACACCTGTTCATTGGATAATACAAAAAGCTAGACACGATGTGAATGCAATATTTCAAGTTACAAGTAAAAGCCTATATAGGCATTTTATTGATGATTTACCAATAACCGAAAAGGAAACTCCTAAGGGTACTATTGAACAGGCAAAACAAATATTAATGGCTTTAAGGGCTAGTAAGAACATCCTAATAAGAAATGAAGGAGTACTGTTTGTAGGATTTAATTTAAAAGAAATAAAAGATTCACTTTCAAAAATGTTTGAGGATTTTCAATGAAGATTGAGGGAAAAGAATACAGGAGCTTATGGCTTGAAGATAGTCAAGTTAAATTTATTGATCAAAGGAAATTACCATATAAATTCGAAATTTTTACTGCAAAAACTGTCGATGAAATCGTCTTTGCCATTAAAGATATGGTAGTACGTGGCGCACCCGCAATTGGGGCGGCAGCGGTATATGGTATGGCCCTAGGAAAAAAAGATTTAAAAAAATCTGCAGAAAAATTGAGGACAACGCGCCCAACTGCGAATGATCTGTTTTTTGCGATAGATTTTATGATTAATAGAATAGACGATGGAGAAAATGAATTCGATGCAGCCACAGAATATGTTGAGAACATTATCTTACGATGCAAGAAAATAGGAGAAAACGGAGAAAAATTGATTGAAAATGGCATGAGACTTCTCACACATTGCAATGCCGGGGCACTTGCCACAGTTGATTATGGAACTGCTCTTGCACCTTTACGATTTGCTTATAAAAAAGGGAAAAAAATTTTTGTTTATGTAGATGAAACTAGACCCCGCTGTCAGGGATTATTGACAGCCTGGGAACTAAAACAAGAAGGTATTAAACATGTTGTTATCGTTGATAACGCTGCAGGTCATTTTATGAAAAAAGGGGATATTGACTTGGTTATCACAGGTGCAGATAGAATCGCGAAAAATGGAGATTTTGCAAATAAAATTGGAACATATGAAAAGGCAGTTTTAGCCAAAGAAAATAATATTCCTTTTTATGTTGCTGCACCCATAAGTACTTTTGATAAAAAAATTGAAAATGGTAATCAAATAATTATTGAAGAACGCGAAAGAAACGAATTGACAGTGATCAATAAGAAAACAATTATGCCTGAATGGACGGTGGTAAAGAATCCAGCATTTGATGTTACACCAGCAAAGTATGTTACTGGGTTTATAACAGAAGAAGGCGTAATCAAAAATTTATGAAAATATCTTTTTTGTTTCAGGTGGTACAGTAAATAGGCTAACTGCTATGATTATGAATAAAGAGACAAAGAAAGCAGGAAGCATACCAGGAATAATCAATTCAGGGTACACAGAAGAAGCAATACCAAACTTATCCCAAATTATTACTGTAGCTGTTCCTGAGATCATGCCTGCGATCGCTGCCCATTTTGTTGTGCGTTTCCACCATAACGATAGAATAATCAATGGACCAAAAGAAGCAGCAAGCCCTCCCCAGGCAAAAGCAACTAAGAAATAGATTACTCCACCTTGAAGAGCCAAAATAAAAGCAACTACTGAAAGTAATAGAACAGAAACCCTACTTAGCAATATAAGTTTCTTCTGATCTGCCTTTGGATTGATGAGTCTATGATAAACATCTTCAACAACTGAAGAAGTAGCCACTAATAGCTGGGAATCAGCAGTAGACATAATAGCTGCTGTTATTGCAGCAATGACAATGCCTGCAGCCCATTCAGGTAACAAATGCATTGCAAGAAGTGGCATTACCTTTTCAGGATCTGCCAATCCTTTGAATAGAGCAAGACCAATTATTCCAATTAAAACAGCACCCCAGAGGCTTATTATTACCCAAGTCATTCCTATCAAGGTACTGTTCCAGAGTTTTTTCTCATCTTTTATTGCCATATAACGGGTAAGAATATGCGGTTGTCCAGGGTATCCAAAAATCCATGACATACTAGCTAGTGCAAAAAGCAATAATAGTAAACCACTATAGCCAAAACCCGGGGAAAGTGTATTAATATTTATTTGGCCGATTTCGCTAAAAATTGCATCAATTCCTCCGAGTTTTATTATGCCGACAATTGGAAGAACAAGCAAAATCAAAACTATAAGCATTCCCTGAAATACATCAGTCCATGCAACGGCAAAAAATCCCCCCATTAGGGTATAAAAGGTTATAATGGCGAACCCTAAAATCAACGCAGAATTGTAATCCCATCCAAAGGTTTCACTCAAAATCTTTCCACTTGCAACAAGCTGTACAGAAACATAAGAGATCATGAAAATCGTAATAATTGTAGTTGCAATCCCTCTTATTAAGTGTGTATCATCCTTATACCTATCTTCTAGAAAATCGGGAATAGTAATGGAGCGTAATTTTGATGTGAACCTACGAAGACGTTTTGCTATAAGACTCCAGTTAAGTAATGTACCAAAAGCAGTTCCAATGGCAGTCCATATCGCCCCAATACCGTACATAAAACCTCTGCCTGGCAATCCCAATACTAACCAACCACTCATGTCGGATGCTTCAGCGCTAATCGCTACTGGCCAGGTTCCAAGTTTTCTTCCGGCGATTAAAAAATCATCAAGGGTTTTATTCAGCTTTGAAGACCATATACCAATCAAAACCAATATAATAAGATATAAAACGAATGCAAGAATCAATGTACTCATTTAACCCGCTTCTTATCCCAGTAGAGATAAATTACTGTGGCTAGAATAACAAGGACTAATGGTATTATTAGAAAAAGCCAAGTACCAGCGATGATTTCACTTTCTTCAAAAGCTGCTAGCGGTTTTTCAAATGTTTGTGCTTCTAAGCCATAAATAGTTCCATTTATTCCTATATAAGCCATACTATTAGATACAACTGGGTCAGAAATAACAGGAGTTGTAATATAGTTATATTTGCTGTTATCGATAGTGAAGCTCGGAGCGAAAAACCATTCAGCCTTACCAGTTGACATATTTACCGCATAGAATCGTCCATCATCAGAACCAAAGAATACAAAGTCTCCATAAACTACTGGCTGAGAATGTACAGCAGCGTTACATGAAAAAATCCATTCGATGCTACCATTATTTACATCTAATGCATATACATTGTTGTCCATTGACGCTGCTAAAACCAATCCATCTACAACTATAGGGGTGGTATCAAATCCCCAACCAGCTTCGAATTTCCATCTCAGCTCGCCTGTTTTTGCATTAAGTGCATATACATTATTGTCCCATGAGGCAAAATATACTGTGCCATCATCAAATACAGGAGCGCTTGTGATGGTGCCTTCAGAATCAAATGCCCATACTTCTTTTCCATCTGTTGAAGAAAGTGCATAACATCCTTTTCCAGAAGTGAGATAAATTTGATCATTTTCTGATGATGAGATATAGATTTCATCAGAGTAATTCATACGCCAATGTTCTTTTCCATCTGATTTAGATAAGGCATAAACATTTCCAATTTTATCTCCAAAAATCACCTTATCATCAACAACGATTGGATTTGAGACAATATCATAAATGGGAGTATACCATTTACTCGATCCATTCACATCAAAAACTGATAATCCTTCAGCATGACCAACAAATAATAACCCTTCATCGATGAGAGGAGTTGTTGGCCGTTCTCCAAGATATTCGATCCATTGTAAATCGCCTGTTTTCAAATCTAATGCATATAGCTTTCCAGAAGAATCTGTGATGTGGAGTAGATCATCTGCAGTTGCACCAGACGAATAATATACATTATCAGATTCATTTGCTTTAAACTCCCATACGACTCTGGCATTCTCACCAAAATCTTTCGCCTGAGTCTGTAATTGAAAACCTTCTTTTTCCGGGAGACCAAACAGTTTAACCCAGCCTGTGGGATATACGCGTTCAATCTCCTTTTCTTTCGTCTCTGGGTTAATGTATTCTAAAGGTTTTGTTGGATTTCCAAAATACGCTAAAATCCCATTTTGCTCGAGGAGTTGAGAGTCAGTAATCTTAATATCCGAAATCCAGTCAGGTATAGGAGATGAGGACATGATTTCTTTTACCACTTCGGTGTCAATTTCTCCATAGTACTTCTCACCCAACTCTTCAAATTTAAGATCTCTCGGTTCAGGTATATATCGTATTGAGTTATACCCAAGTCCGCCTTTTTTCAAAAACACACTTAAGACGAATCGTGGAAGCCAACGTCGAAGGTAGAATTTTTCCATACTAACACGACGGTCGATCGGATTATTGGCACTCCAATAAAAACCGTCAAAGGTACGCCAAACTGCATAAGAAGAATATCCGAGTTCAAAACGACAAATCTCACCAGTTTTCATGTCGCCTATCAGCCAAACAGCATTCATGCTGCCATCGTTTCTGTACCTTAGATAGTAGATAACATCATCGATGCTTTCGGCATACTGAACTGCTGTACGTGCTCGGACTGAAAGTGGCAAACCTTTATTGTCAAATAGCCCTTGAGGGCAAGTTGTTTCAAGAAAAACGATTCCATTATCATTTTGATAATAATCTTCATCACTCCAAATTATTCCTGGAGACGTAGATATTATTACTCTATGGCCCTCGGTAGGCAGGATATCAAGAATCACATTCCATCGAAGGGCAATATAATAGGTGTACCACCAGGTACTGCCTCCCGAAATAGTGGTATGGGAAAACACCATTTGCCCCTCTGTTGTTGCATCACCAGTTGCAATAAATCCATTGCAGTGATGTGCCTCCCCTCCATTTAAAAAGGTTTCAATGAAATTCGAAGCATCAGTTGTGGAATACTCTGGGGCAATTTTTTGTAACCTATGAAAAAAGGTTCTAAGTGGATGAACCCCCATAGACATTCGAGTGAGTTTCGACATAAACTCATACATTTGGTTCATTGCGAGAATGTCTTGATAATTGACATCACGCCCATGGATCTGCCCCCCTCGTGCAGTTACTCCATCAGCTATGCCTTCAATTTCTGATTGATACTCTTCTGGAAATTTATTCCAATACATCTTGGTGTTCTGCTTAGTACAGAAATTCCACCAAGTTTCTGCGACTTTTTTATATCGTGATTCAGAGAATCGTTTTCCCATGCGGTCTATAAATTTGTAATTGTGAATGACATTGCTCCACCGATTCAACATATCAATGATTTCTTCAGATAGAAGATATCCGTGCTGATAACCACGTTCATATGCATCACCTTCGATATGTACATAAATCCATCCTTGAACGTTATATCGGTACCCCTTGTCGTATTGATCAGCACTAATCACAGTAGAATTAGTTATATCATCTTCTGCTACAATAATAGCTGAAAATAGTAAAGGGATTAATAGAATTGTCAATACAGTGAGTGTTTGCATTTTCT
>Ga0209636_10006571_pt1 | contig 11890 bp, 9 predicted proteins | sample DeeMarSWOR152_54_FD_187464 | JGI IMG/M metagenome (GOLD analysis project Ga0209636, IMG submission 187464) | Marine sediment microbial communities from White Oak River estuary, North Carolina - WOR-1-52-54 (SPAdes) (version 2) | ecosystem: Environmental > Aquatic > Marine > Intertidal zone >...
CCCCTTTTTTCTTCCCATATGAGGAAAATTATTTGAGCTCGGCATTCTTGTCAAGACAAAACCTCCTTTATGATTCGGTCGACTCGTGAATTGATCTCAGTTTGGGAAATGCCAGTAGCTTGCCCCTTCTCGATCCATTCCTTCAAGGAATCCTCTGAGAATCGCCATACCTTTCCCACCTTAACGCCTGGAATTCTTCCCTGCCTCGCCAGTTCCTTAACCTGACGGACTTTTATGCTAAAGAGTTGCGCGACCTGTTCAGCTGTCAAAAGATTGGACAGGCGGGTTTTATCCACTTTCAGAGCCTCCCTTCAAGGTTGCCCCTCACTCTCAGAACTGAGGTTCCAGAACTCACCAGCTCGCTTTGTTGTCGTTGGTTTAGCACTTCCCTTACAAATCAATTCACATATACCGCAGGCAGTTCTTCTAAGATAAATAGGGAATTTCGGAAAGTAAGATCCTCAGATAGGTCTTTTTGGTAGGATGATCAGGTAAGGTCGATCATATTTATGAATATAATGATATTTATGCACGTAATTTCGTCAAAGAATCCGAATCCCCTTCCTTTCTTTTCTGTCCCAGAGTGACGATCTTCTGGGATCATCCCCAATCACACCCCGGTTCCGGCTTTTTCTTCTGATTATGGCGTAACGCCAAACCTTGCATACCTGATTCCCGAGATTTCCCAAAATTCTGTTCCTTGGTGAGGAATTTACTTGACAAGTGGTACCATAAATGCTATGATATTACCATTATGGTTATATGTCTGTCAAGATAAAATCAGTTTTTTAGTTGGGAAAAATTTCGCAGTGACCTCTTTTAATGGAATCTCATTGTGAGAGGACTCACTATGGCTCGCAACTATATGAAATCAGATAAGAATCAGAATTTTTTGAAAGAAGACCAGGTATCTCTGAGCAGTCTTTTCAACTTTTTGAACGCCAACATCGAGCCAATGAGCAACCCTGAATTGATGTCCCTGGTGTTCGACTATGTGAATTTCATTTTCGTAGAGACAGAGAGGCCACGGCTGATTGAATTTACCGAACTCCTGCGGAAGTATTCGGAAGATTTCGGGATAGATTCATCCCCTGAAGCCCTGGATCGGATAAAGGGTTTTTTCGAAGCTCTCCAATCCCAATTACGAGGGAAGATTGAGACCTCCATGGACGCTGTGGAACGGAAAGAATTCGGGATAGTGTTCGAGATGAAGGGCAAGCGGAGGGTTTTTGTTGATCCTTCAAAGGGCCTTTTTGTGGAAGATTTTTCCCTTCCGAAATCAGGCGGAGATTTGGACCTGGAGACTGAAAAGCGGTTGGCTGAAACCAGATTGTTCGATATTATCAGAAACTTGAATTTAAGGGCGGATCGGTTCCGGAAATGTACGAGAGCAAAATGCGGGAAATTTTTTTATCAAGCAACCACAAAGGAGAAAAAGTTCTGTTCAACGAGGTGTGTAAAAGCGTTTATCCAGGCCCAGTATATAAAAAGAAAACGGGAGCATGAGAGTTGAACATGATTATTACCTTTCGGCCCGTATATTAAGGCAAGGGGGTGAGGAACGACACTTATTTCAAAGGAGGAGTGACCTCAATAGATCAATGCAATTACCATGGACCATGCCATTTGAAATCAATTGACCGACCTTTCAATGTAATCAATTACTTACCCTCAAACAGCTACCTCCGTACCATATCTTCTTAGAGTCAATTACCGTCGCTCCCATTCATTCACAAGAAGATTGAACAAAGGGAAGACGATCAAGTCTCCCAAGGAGAGTTGAAACATGGATCAAAAGACAACGGCAGATTTTCGGACAGTTTCAGAGTCCATCGGGGATCTGGAGATAGCTAAGCTCCAGCATTTCATCGGTATCCCTGATTACCTGGAACCAACAAAATTGACATACCCGCTAGTCGTGCAAAGCTCTGTCGGCGTTTTTTGCCTTGAGGGATGGGCGATTGTTGAGAAAGGCAAATCTGAGGGGAAGATGAAACTCCCCTGCCACATCCACCGCATCCAGGAGCATTCTGAAGTCGAACTGGCCATCAGAAAGGTCTCCATCAGGACCGCCCCGCAAGGTGGGAAGGAGGCCTACGCCGAAACGGTTCGTAATATGCGACTCCTCAGCGCAATTCTTTCAGTATCCCAGCAGGACCCCGTCCTCTTTTTGCACGGAGGGCCGGGGAGGGCTGGAAGCTTCACTGTGAATACTGAAGATAACGTCCGGGCCCTTCTCTCCGAAAGGTTGGGGAAGTCGGTTGCTACCGTGAACGAATGCCTCGTCCACGGGGAATATGTGAACGAGGAGGCCCTCCAGGAGCTTATCGAACTCAAGGCGGATCAGGGTTTTTTCAAGGAAGCCCAGAAAAGAAAAAGATTCCTCGTCAAGAACCTGAGGCACGAAGGGAGAAGCGACGAGGAGATAGCAGGCCGAATCTCTCGGGAGATGATCGAGATGCTCGAGGAATACCAAACGAAGGGGAGAATACTCACCCTTCCGCCAACGGAACGGGAAGGAGAGGATCAGGCGAGGAGTAAAAAACGAGACAGGGAGAGAAAAAAAGGCGCCAGGGAGATGAAAGCACCAAAACCGTTTACCCACTGGGCGTGGAACAAGGGGGACCATGGGGCTCGCCGGGTAACCATGGAAAACATCAAAGGCGAAGCGGCTGGCGTAGGGAAAAAGCTGCTCGCACTCGCGGATGACCGAGGCATAGACCTAGACAGGGAGATCGAAACTACGAGGAGCGTTTTTGTGGGGGTCGCGCGAATTCTCCAGGATCTTAAATTTCTGAAAGAACAGGGCGGTTCGGACTAAAAGGGAGGCGTCATGGGAGAGCTGGTTATTATCTGCGCGGGGGCAGGGACCGAAAGCCTTCCCGGGAGACAAGTGGGTGCCTTGCTCTTTAACGCCCCAATCGATGGTCAAAGCGAAAGCGCGCTCAGGGGCAGCGAGAAGCTCATCAGAATTGCGAAACCCGAAATTGTCATGGTGGATTCCGGGGGCTTTGAGTTTCTCACGGCCGAGACGAAAAACAGGGAGATCACCTTCGATGAGACCAAGCCCCTGTATTCCTCAAAAAGGAGGATAAACATCGCCCCCGTCCATGTGGTGGAGGTGGCCGAAAGACTTCAGGCCGACATCATGGTAGCCCTCGACTTCCCGGTTCGAAAAATCCCCGGTAGGCGGGAGCAGGAGATAGAGTTCAAGAGGAAGCTCGAATTCAACGTGAAGTGGTCGATACAGGCGGCGGAGCTGAGGGAGTCCCGCTGTCCCGAGGTCTCCCTTTTCATCCCGGTCCAATGCTACACGCTCGACCACCTCGACATTTTTCAAAAACTCCTAGGCGGGATTTCGTTCGACGGCTTCAGCCTCCCGGTGAGAAACCTGGGGCTTCGCGATATCGCCATTTTCCTTTGCCGGTTCTATCAGATGGGGGTAAGACGGGTCCATCTTCTGGAGGTCTCTACATTTCCGGTAATTGCTCTATCAGCCTACCTTGGGCGGCACTATTTCCGCTGGGTTTCCCTCGACTCGACGACCTGGAGGCATGCAGCCCAAGACCGGAGGTATCTCAACCCCCACGACCTTTCAGGCGAATTTATTGGCGCCGAGGTGATCGTGGATGAAAGAATCGAAAACGACTGTCCCTGCCCATGGTGTAGGGGCAGAACCTTTACGTACATAAAAAACCTCCCGGGCACGGAAAAGGGCTATTTTCTGAAGGCCCACAACTTCTGGGTAACCGAACGGGCAGCAAAAGAACTATACGAACGTGCGAAAACCTTGGTGAGCCTCGTCGAAGCCCTCAAGAGGAGGACTAGGAAGACGGATAAAATTGAGGAGTTGCACGAGATTCTCTCAGTGATTGACGCATCCAAGGAGTCCGGAGTGGACCCAATAGGGTTCCTGGGTAACTCCCCAATCATTCCTCAAGCTCCCTTCTTGGGAGGAGCATAAGGAGAAACCATGGGGGAATATCGTCTGATTGGCATTACCTTTCGATCTTCGAATTTTATGAGAACAAAAGGACAAATAAGCATGGAGGATAGATCTATGGTTTCTATTAAAAATGTGCCCATGATGCTTTCGATTCCAAAGAAATACCGGGACGTTCTTCGGAAGCTCGCCGCGGAGAGGAATTTGGAAAACCCCGACAAGGTTACGTCGGCGGCCCAGATTGGATCAAAAATTATCTGCGAATACCTGGAGAAAAACAGCGAACTCATAAAGCCCCATGATGAGGAGTAGGAGGGATTCATAAGAAATGGACTACTACCACCAACTCAAATCAGGTTCCGATATCCTCTCTGTCGCCAGGGAACTCGGTTACAGCGGGTTAAAATCCGGCTCATGCTGGCAGGGGGATTGCCCAAACCACGGGAGTTCGCGCCGCCGATGTTTGGTCATTTGGCCACGCACTCAGTAGTTCAAGTGTTACCACTGCGGGGAGAAAGGGGATGTCATCGACCTCGTGATGCTCTTCAAGAAAATGGACCATCGGGGGGCGCTCGATTTCCTCGCCAATAGGGCCGGCATGCCGCAGCTGGGAGGGCAGGATATCACCCCTCAAGAGAAGGCGAAGAGAGAGGCTGAATTGAAGGAGAAGTCCTTGGTGGAGGACATGCTTGTGGAAGCAGCTGGCTGGTATCACAAACAGCTGAAGAATTTCCCACAGATCGTGGCCCACCTCAAGAACCATTATGGATTTTCCAAGGAGATCATCGAAGAGCTTCAGATTGGGGTTGCCCCACCGGGGACGAGCCACCCCCAAATTACCTCCGATTTGGCGAATCATCTCAACGCTAAGAAGGAATTCCAGGGAAAGCTCGCCATGTCCGCGTTATTCACCTTCCCATCCCTCAAGGGCCCCTTTTTCGACTACTTCAAGGGTCGCATCATCTTCCCTTACTGGTTGAATGGCAAAATTCCCTATTTGACCGCCAGGGCGACCGATATGACCCCCGTGGATCAGTATGAGTGTTACACCGACAAGGACGGAAACATCGCCAAAGACGATCAGGGGAAACCGCAATATATAAAGTATAAGAAGCTCAGGACCCACGACCCCGAAGACGAAAAGCGAAAACACATTTCCCGGTTCATTCAGAATGATACCTTCATGGGGGAAGACAGCATCCGGGGGGCAAAGGAGATCATCATTACCGAGGGCGCGCCGGATTTGATCAGCGCATTGCATCGTGGTTTTGCGGCTATATCCCCCGTTACGACCACTTTCCGGGAAAAGGACCTGGAAAAACTTGCGAATCTGACGGTGGGGGCCGATTCCATCTATATCGTCAATGACAACGAGCAGAACAGGGCCGGGTTCGAAGGCGCGCTGAAGACCGGGAAGTACCTCGCCATGGCGGGTCGGAACGTCTTCATCGTGGAGTTGCCAAAGCCTCAGGGTGCCAGCAAGATCGACTTGAATGAATACCTCGTGAGCCACACAGCTGATGACCTTCGCCAGTTGATGAAGGGGGCCAAATCCGTCCTGGAATTGCTGATCGACCAGCTGCCGGGGGACTTCCCGAAGGCTCAACCCGCCATAAGGAATGATATTGCCCCCATCCTCGCCGAGCTCGGTGACGGGATTCGCGAGCACTATGTGGACCGGCTAAAGAAAAAGGCTAAAACCACCTCAAAAGCCATCCTCGCCGAAATCGAGGCAGCGAAGAGTGAAAAAAGGGAGCGGGAGAAAAATCGAGATCAGGCCAAGATGGACCCGGATGTCGAAAAGCTCTCGAAAGCGATCGCCAAGGATCCAATCCTGTTCAGAAACCGAATTGACGCGGTTAACGAGGCGGGTGTCACAGGGGAGAGAAAATCCATCGCGATGTACCTTGTCGCCCTGGACAGCCGGTTGCTCCCCGATAATTGGGCGAGCCCAAATGTGCTTGCGGTGAAGAATGCCGGGCATTACGGAGCGGGGAAGTCCTACACGTTGGGGATGTCTCTCCAGGTCTATCCGGAGTCAGCCTACTACCTGATTACCAGCGGCAGCCCAAAAAGCATGTTCCATTTGAAGCGAGGGTTGAGCCACAAGGCCCTCATCGTGACCGAGGGCTTTCAATTTCAGGCGAGCAATGTCTCGGATTCCGAGTTCGCATACGCCATCCGATCCCTCATATCCGAGGGCAGGGTGAACTACTCCGTCGTGGAAAAAGACGATGAGGGGAAGTGGGACACCGTTGAAAAGAGGATTGATGGCCCCACGTCCTTCATAACCACGACGGCCATGGAAACCCTGGAACCTCAGCTGGAGGACCGGCTTTTCACCATTCACCCCGATGAATCAACGGGGCAGACAAAAGCGGTGATATCCTTAAGGGCTAAGCAAAAGGCGGGCCTCCTCTCAGGCTTGGACGAAAGAACCCAATCGGCGTGGAAGCTCTTTCATGAATCCCTCAACCCGGTTGAGATAACGATCCCCTTCGCCCCCAAGATCGCCGGTTTTATAAACAGGAGCGAGATCGTTCCCCTTGCTACCAGGCGGGCCTTCAATAAAGTAATGGCCGTCATCCAGGCGATAGCATGTGTATACCAGTTTCAGCGAGAAAGGGATAGCCAGGGTCGGGTAATCTCGGAGACAAATGATTACTGGATGGCGCTTCAAGTGGTCCGGGAATCCTTTCAGGAAAATTTGGGAGGAACCAGTAGGGAGACCGACGACCGATTAGCAATAGTAAGAGAGAAGGGGCCGGTTAAATTAAAAACACTCGCTGATGCTCGAGGAGTACGCCTTCAGGCCATTTCAGGTTGGGTAAACAAGCGGGTCAAGGACGGAATAATCGTATGGTGTGATAAGGAAGGGCGAGAATTTGAGAACGAACAGGAGGAAAAGAGGGCAAAAAGCTCTGGAAAGGGGTTCATAAAAGTGGCCGATTCTTATTCTATAGTGAGCACCACGGGTCTCCCCACCCCTTACGAGCTGACGGGGGATCCAAGGTGGGATACAGGTGGTGACCTACTGGAGAAATACGACCTGAAGCTCGATTCCAGGAGCGGAGATGGCGAGGTGTCAAGGGGTATAAAGGGGGTATCAACCCCCCCTATTGATACCCCTGATGGGAGCTATCGTATTGATAATGTTAAGGATTCAAGTGATGACGAGGGAGGTATAAAGGTGTCAACCCCTGATCTGGGGGATGGAGATAAGAATTTAGAGCCAGGCCGTGAAGGAAAAATACCAGCAGAGGATGACCTTGACATGACAAATCAGCTCGCTCAGGAGTTCGGAAGGATACTCACCGCTGAAAGGAGGGGGGAGAATACCGATACAAAACCGGAAGACCCCAGCGCCAAGCTCACTCCATTCATTTGTAGAAGGGGGTGCAAATACTATGATGGCGTTCAGGATGTAAATGATGGGGAATTCAAGGAATTTTGCTGTAGGGGTCCTAAGAGCGTTTCTATCACCAAAAACCAGGTGTGCAATGACTTCGAGAGCGGGGACCCAAGCTTACCCGATGGGGTCTTGGCGATTTAGGGGGAAGGGTGTGGTCGGTAGATGAAGTGAGAACCATTTGTGGATAAAATCTTGCCCTTGTTGGGGTCTGCGGAAAATCAACAATTCATAAAAGAAGGATTTTGAATGCCTTTCTCTCATGGCAGTATAATCTGCAATTAATGCCTTCCCGGTCTAAATGATCCTTCTAATATTCGTATCAGGACAGGGTTTATCCGAGGTTTTCAAATGGGCTAAATTTCGAGGTTTGCCAATAGCCTCGAGGCGATCCATCTACCCTTAGCATTGTAAATCGAAATTATAAAAAAATTAGCCTCCTATGCGAAATATTTTCATACCGTTATAAAAAATTGTCCATATTTGACTAGAAATATCATTAAGCTATTTCGCTTTTATAATAATATCAAATAATTACATACGTTGAATCTGCTGGCACAAGATTTGCTTTATTTCTCTCAAAAGCCATTTCATTTTCCCAACGGAATTCCTAGCAATTCACAAGGAGGTATTAGGTATGGAGTGGAGCCAAATTAAACCAGCATGGAGTTTCCTAACTGGACGGATAGGGGAAATGGCACGTTTAGTATGCAATCTCTGTCTTGCATTAACGACAGTTCTGGCCATTTACGGGTGTGACACCCAACTCAAAACAGACCTCTTTGCAAATGATATTTACGATGCCGTTAACGGCGGAGGCAAACCGGTCACCCTCCACGCCATAGTCATGTTTGAAATTCCATCGTCAAACTATCTGGAAGAGCACAGCCAGCAGATATCTTCCTTTCTCCAAAGGCATTTCAAGGCGGTAAAGGACCTCAGCACAAAGAATGTCGATTTCGATTCCTTCTGTGTTGCAAAAACGGAAATTCCTCTTTATCCAACAAAAAACCCATCGTCCTCACACCCATTTTTCTATCTCTCGGCGCTGCCCTCCGACAAAGGCATTGAAGTATCCGCACATGTCGACAACAACAAATTTGAATTGTTCTCCAGAGACTGCGAAAATGAGTTCATGCAGAGAATCAACAGTAAAGACATGAGCATCACGATTGAATTTCAGAATGACACAAGAAAAGACATAACCTGCCAAGTATACAGTGTTTACGCAAACCAAAAACCGGTCCCGTTAGTCGGTGAGATTTCCCTTAAAAGACGGGAACCCGTTACCCTTGATATCTCGCAAGTTCATATTGACTACATCATAAAGAATGGCAAGAGCGTAGTGATTGTGCTTCCCAAAATAAGTGGAATCAAAAAATCTTGAAACAAAATTCCCAGAAGAAAAGCCTTCAAAGGGCTGGCCGAAGGAAAGCCCGTGGATTTAGGAGGCACAAAACAAATTTCTCACAATACCAATCAATTTTAAGAGATATTTATGACAAAGAGAAGGCAATCAACGCATTAGAAGAGGGCTTTCAATACCTAAAGAAATAAAATCAGAAGATCTAAAAGGAGAAGACAAATGAAAAAACTGCTGATTTTTCTACCAATAGTTCTGCTTTTGTTCGGTTGTCTCGATGTCAATCTAGAAGTAAGCGTGGAAGATGGTGATGGGAACGGAACCTTTCTTTGTGAAATGATTATGCCTTATATGCCGGGATTAGAAAAGGAAAAAGGAATACAATTAGATTCCTCCGGGAAGGCACATAAGGTAACGAAGATCGAAGAGGTTAATTTCAAGAAACACAAAATTGTCGACTCAGACCAAACTTTCATTAAAAAATCACAATATGCACGTGAACCATCCTTAGTCACAATGAAAACCATTAAGGAAGGCTGGTTTTCTAATCTTCAAAGAATAGAAATAAATCTAAAAGATACCCTTGATAAAGAAACTGAAACTGAAAAGAAACCTGAAACTGATAATGAACTTTTTTCCGGCTTAGAGGAAGGACTCAAGGCATCGCTTATCGACCATTATTTGACTATTAAACTAAATTTACCCTCAAAACCAGAAAAAATCCATGCGTTAAAACTAAAAGATATGACTATAACACCCCAATCACAGGGGACAATAGTTACATGGAAGATTCCATTACTTGCAATTTCGGAAAGCAAAGGTGCGATCAATAATATTACCGTAGATTTCTGGGCTAAAGAATCTAAACTGGAACCTGTCAAAGAAGCAAAAGAAAAGCAGGAAGAAATCAGAAATGCTTATAATTATGGCTCCAGCAAGAAAGCAGCGAACTATTATCGGAAGGCTATTCTTGATAGAGGTACTCATTCAATTATGGGCAAATACCCCGTCGCCGATGAGATGGCAAAAAAAATCAACTGCTATCATTTTGTTTATGATGATAAAGATAGGTTAATTAAAGTCGAATATCTCAAAGTCGGCGTATTGCAGAATGATAATGTCTTCGGTGTTGCAGAAATCGAAATTGAATATTCCAATAACTATGAAAAGAGAATTTATAAGAACCCTGATGGAAAACCAGTTTACAACAAATTAGGAGTATATTCCAATCGGTACAAATCAGATGAAAATAACCGACGGATATCTCTGTTCAACTACGATGAACAGGGAAATCTTGCCAAAGATAGATATGGTGTCACACAATATCTGTGGACAGTGGATGAGTATGGACGAAAAATCAACTCAATCCGGATCAATGAAAAAGGGGAAAGAATCGTTGATAATCAAGGTTTTTATGAACTGAGATATAAATATGATAAAAAGGGAAATCAGATTGAAGTGTCAAATCATTGGAAGGATGGACAACTTTTTGAAGGAAACCATGGTTTCGCTATAACGCGCTTTGAATACGACGAACATGGAAACCCGGTAGAAATTAGGTTTTTGGGTACCGATGAACAATTGAAGGAACATAAGGAATGGGGTTTTGCCATCGCCCAATCGAAATATGATGAAAATGGCAAAAGGATCAAAACAATGATTTTTGATAGTAACCAAAAATTGCTTAAAGAGTTGGACAGCTAATGCCTTTGCCATAGCATTGCCACCTCCGTCTATATGTGATCAAATCTAGATCCCTATATTTAAGCCAGAAGAATCATCTTTAACTGCTGCCTTTCTTCTGCTGTAAACCTCCTCCTACTCTAACCATTAGGCCAATGAGGTAGCAAGACGGGAAGATTTTCTTTTCCTATTTATGTACTATTACTACTGTCTACTCAGCCTACCCCCAAAGTTTATGATTCTCAAATCGCCTGGGCCAAAAGTATTTGTCAAATGGGAAATGAATGAGAAAGGGACAGCAAAATATTTGAAGTAGATGAAATAGATCATTGAAGGGGGAACCCAAAATCACCGATTAGCGGTATACTTCCCGAGAAGGATATCCGAGCCCCCAATACCCCCAAGAGCGATCCAACAAGCAAAAAATTTGTTTATCCCCTACTAAATCCCCCTTTATACCTTTATACCCACCTGTGTAAACCAGAAATATCGTTTAATATCAACTGGTTATATCGAAGCGAGGTGTCAATAGGGGGGGTTGATACCCTATTGATACCTCTTGACACCCATTTGACTCCTGAAAACATTCCTTTGTGACCCCAACCCCCTCTCGGAAAGTTTCTGCTGCTGATCCGCCTCGAAACATAGAACAAATAATAAATAAATATCAAATCAATATCCAAATCAGAGGGGAGGTGAGTTGGCGATGAGAAAAAAGCTCTATACCAGGCCCGTATGCATCGTGATCGCGGAGGAGACCTACAGGCGAATCGAGCAAATTACCGACGATGAGGAGATCAGCGTTTCTTCCTGGATACGGGACGCCATTGATTTGAAGCTAAAGCACGAGTCCCAAGACCACAGTGAAACAATCTGAAACTAAAAAGGAGGATGGGAAAATGAGTAATGAAGTCACTCAAGAAACGAGACCGAGAATGGCTAAATTGAAAGAATACGGCGGGAAGAATTGGAGAAAGAACTACTTAACCAGAAAAGATCAGATAGTAAAGCTCCTGCATGAGCTAGAAATCAAAAATTACGAGTTTATACGAACTGCTTCTCGGATGTTAATCAACGATGATCGGTGTGTTGTTATCGTGATTGCAAAGAGAACGGATAATGGGCATCTAAGAAAAATAGTTATCGATACTAAATTGGGTAGCCCCACTTGGCAACAGTTTATCGACGTAACATACAATATTGGAGCCGATTCTGACGTTAAGATTATTATCTTCGATGATGGATTCCTGGAACCAGACGGGAAATCCGATTCGCCTGGTAACGAGTTTATGATATGGAACCTGGCGGCGAGAAATAACAGGTGCGGGGTCCATACCTATCTCGTCCACGCAAAGGGTACCATAGTCGATGGGAAGAAGATGGGAGTGTCATATCTCTTAACCGAAGGTTCGACAGATTGTAAGGAAAAGAATGGTGCTCAACTTCCATCCAAAGATGAAGTTGAGAGGGCTGGGTTCTGGCGCGGTTGCTA
>Ga0209636_10006572_pt1 | contig 11889 bp, 8 predicted proteins | sample DeeMarSWOR152_54_FD_187464 | JGI IMG/M metagenome (GOLD analysis project Ga0209636, IMG submission 187464) | Marine sediment microbial communities from White Oak River estuary, North Carolina - WOR-1-52-54 (SPAdes) (version 2) | ecosystem: Environmental > Aquatic > Marine > Intertidal zone >...
TCCTTCGCATCGTGATACCGCTTATTTTTATCTTTCTCCATACATCGAAGTATCAATTGGCTCAGATCTTCAGGAATCTGTGAATTGTACTGCCTGGGATCCGGAGGCTTCTCTGTCTTGTGCTTCAAGGCAATGCTTAAAGAAGTATCTCCCTCAAACGGCAGCTTTCCGGTCATCATCTCATAAAGGATGACTCCTAAAGAGTAGATATCAGAACGCAGGTCTACTTCCCTCCCCTCAACCTGTTCTGGCGACATGTACTGCGGCGTCCCGATCATTACCCCAGGGCCTGTTATTCCTTTTGCCCTGAGTGAGCGGGCTATCCCAAAATCCATAATACGGGCATTACCCTCTCTATCAATTATGATGTTGCTTGGCTTTAAGTCACGGTGCACTACACCTAATCTGTGTGCTTCTGCTAATCCTTCACAAACCTGCTTGGCTATGAAAACCACCTGCCCCGCACTTAATTGACCCATCATCTCAATCATGCTCTTCAAGCTCTTCCCTGATACATACTCCATGGTGATATAGTGAGACCCTCTCTCTTCACCAAGGTCATACATCTTACAGACATTCCTATGGGCAATTTTGCGGGATATTTTCAGCTCCTTTCTGAAGCGTTCTATTGTCTTTTTTTCCGAAGAGATTTCAGGTCTGATTAGCTTTAGAGCTGCTTCTTCATCTATCCTCTTATCGAATACCCTGTAGACTTTCCCCATTCCTCCCTTTCCCAGCTCTTCTATGACCTCGTACCTGGCGGCAAAAGTTGTTCCCCTTGTTAATTCATCTGGCTTTTTTTCCAGGGTTTTGGTGGGAGTTGCAGAGATTTCCTCCAGGGAAGGAAGCGGTGTTCCACACTTGCCACAGAAGCTGCTGTTGTCGGGATTTTCAGAATAACACTTAGGGCATTCCATAACCTATTCTCTTTTTTTTACTTTGTGTCGATAAAATTTTAGTTAATGAGAAAAGTATCAAATGCAATAAATTTACCGAATATTATACCACATTAAATAATACGAATAATGAATCTAAAGGGTTACGTGCTTATGTGAAAAAAGGGGACAGGCTACTTTTTCTGTATATGGGAGATAAGAGGATAAGCCCCTTTTCTGCTAGAAAAGGGAAAGTCTCTATTTTCAGCCAGAAAACGAGAAAAAGTTGCCAGCCCTTTTTTTAAAAATTCCAGGCGGTTTACGTTATCGACGAGAACTTCGTGAGAAATAGACTTGTATGCTTTTGAAAGTAAGGATAAAATATATTTGCGTTGCGGAAGGACTACCTAGCAAAATAGAGAAGGACTAAGAAATATGCCTCAACTGATCTTGAAGAGACCAGATTCTAAGGACAAAATTTTCAAGCTCACCAAAGGCGTTAACACTATTGGGAGAAGACATACCAGCGATGTTTTCCTGATGGATGAGAGTGTATCTCGTGATCACGCTAAGATAATTGCACTTAAAGACGGAGGTTATGAGATACACGACGTGGGCGCCAGGCATCCTACCACGGTCAATGAAAACATCATTTCATCCCACAGATTGAGAGATGGGGATAGAATAGGTCTAGGCGACTCAATTCTGATCTTCAAATCAGAGAAAGCCTATCCCACCGCGCATGTTGAATTTCTCGCCAAAGAAGATATGTCCCAGGACACCTTGGAAGTTGCGTCCTTTGACGCAAAAAAGACTTCGGTTTTTTCTGTTGATGATTCGGATCTCCAATCGCTCCAAAAGGACCATCAGAGGCTAATGCTTCTGTATGAAGTTGGCAAAGCTATTAATTCACATCTTGAAGATTCATATCGTATGATGGATGAAATATTGAGCATAGCTTTAAGAACGCTTGATGCGGAAAGAGGTTTCATCGCCTTAGTTGATGAAAATACAGGAGATTTGACTTGTGAACTTGTTCGAGATAACACTGCTGATCAAGAGCCAGAGAAGCTGGAAGTAAGCAGAACAATAATCCATAAGGTGCTTAAAGGCGGTGTTTCTGTTCTGACAGCTAATGCTCTCAAAGACAGCCAGTTCAGGGATGTAAAAAGCGTAAAGGAATTTAGCATCAGGTCCGCCGCATGTGCTCCCCTGCTGTTTAGAGATGAGGTCATGGGGGTAGTATACCTGGATAACCGTGCTTCTGCAGGAAGTTTCTCGGAAGATGATCTAATGTTCTTAACAGCTCTTTGTCACCAGGCAGGGATAGCAATGGGGAATGCATGGCTCCACAGACAAGTAGTTCAGGAAAACATCATGCTTGCCAAAGCATTAAAGCCAAAATTCCAAGTCCTGGGTGAATCTGAAAAGATGAAGCCGGTTTTCTCAACCATTAAGAAAGTCGCACCCACAGAACTTACAGTCCTAGTTCAAGGTGAGACAGGAACAGGTAAAGAACTGGTCGCCCAAGCTATCCATTCGCTATCTCCGCGCAGAGATAAACCCTTTATCCCCGTCAACTGTGCAGCAATACCTAAAGAGTTAATTGAGAGTGAGCTCTTCGGACATGAAAAAGGAGCTTTTACTCACGCAGTCAGCACAAGACAGGGAAAGTTTGAGTTGGCTGACGAAGGCACAATTTTTCTTGATGAAATCGGTGACATGAGTATGGATATGCAGGCAAAAGTGCTGCGCACGTTGGAGGAGAGGGAATTCCAGCGAATTGGAGGAACTAAAAACATAGAAGTTGACGTTCGAGTAATCGCAGCCACAAACAGAGAACTGGGAAAATATGTTGAAGCAGGAGAATTCCGCGAAGATCTTTATTATCGCTTAAATGTGGTATTACTTAAGCTTCCCGCACTTCGAGAGCGAAAAAAGGATATAATCCCCTTAGCAGAAAACTTCATGGCCGGCAGAGCAAAAAAAATCTCAGCTAGTGCAGAGAAATTATTATTAGCATATGACTGGCCTGGTAATGTGAGGGAGTTGAAGAATTGTATTGAAAGAGCGGTTGTTTTAGGAGACGGAGAAGTCATTCAGCCAGAGGATTTACCCATGCATATCCGTAAAGGCGGCAAGATAATTCCATCTCCACTTGAGTCATTAGAAAATATGGAGCAGGACCATATCATAAGAGTTTTGAGATACACCAACTGGAACAAAAGCGATGCCGCCAAGATATTGGGTGTTACGCGTCAGACTTTGGATAACAAAATCAACAGGTATAAGATCAAGAAATAAATTATATAAAAAGGGACAGGCTACTTTTTCTGATGTTAGCTTCAGGCTTTTTTTGAAAATGCTGTAAAGAAGAAAATTAGGAAAGTATCTTTTCTCGACGACAAGGCCTGACTCCCGCAATAAAGATTGCCTTCCTTCTCCAAGAAAAAGTAGCCTGTCCCCTTTTATGTCCCCTTTTAATACATAAAAATTAGACATGCTTAATCTTTCTTCCTTTATCCCTTTTATTTTCTATAAATTCCAATCTTTTCCTTGCTTCTTCTTCACCTCTTAATGTCTAAAAATTAGACAATTCGATTTGCTAAAAAGGGATAATCCCTCAACTGCCGTTTTAGACAAACTAGAAAATATATGAATTATCGAGTGATTATTTTCCTGGGGATATAATGTCATTCGCTATCAGATTGGCTATTTTTGCCGCCTTTTATCTAGGTGCTTCATGTTCCCCTGATTTAAATGGCATGATTTTTGCTAGATAAAAAATGAATTCCCATAGAAAAAGGAGAAATAGTGAAAAAAATCATAATCTTAATCGCGATTATTCTTATCTTGCTCTTCCTGACTGTAATTTATGATCCAGGTCTAGTATTTGGAGCTAGCCAAGGAGTGGTAAACGGTACGGTAATGGCGGCCCCCTTCCTTGTGTAAAAGTAACCTTAAAAGGTGAGTACATTGGGGCCATCGATTATATTGTATCCTGGCTAGATCTCGATGTGAGATTGGACAATCAGGAATACTGCAACGGAGAAATTGTTGCCCATGAAAGCGAAGGTTTCTGAATCCAAGAGTTTTCAGATTTGGAATAAGGTTCAACTTTTAAGCTGTTCAGTTCAATTTTACCCTCCTTGGGCCCCTTCCGCCCCAGGGCGGAAGGGGTCTCATCCCCTATGTTTCAACCGCAGGGTGGAATTTGAGGTCTGTTGATGCTTTAAGCCAAGAAAGTCAGTAAAAATAATGAAAAAAATTATAAGGACGAGGAATATCATGAGATATAAAATGACAACATTACTTCTTCTTTTTCTTTTATTGGTTTCTACTATTTTTTCGGCTTCAATGCTTAAAGGAAAAGATCTTTCTGAAAAATACAAAGAATGGCTAAAACAACCAAGCTACATCATTCTTCCTCAGGAAAAAGATGTAGCACCTGCATACGCGACTCAATTTCCAGACTATGAAGGATTTGTGAGCACTGACTATTTAACGAATTATATCGAAAGCATCACAGAAGTTGCATTAATCCTAGATCCAATCCTAAATATCAGTTTTTTACATTTCTCTATCAGTCCCTCAAGTGTTTCTGTTGATTATATTGAAGCGAAAGACCAGTATATCTGTAATTTTAAGCTTAAGGTGAGCTTAAGAAAAGATACAGAAATTATTTTTCAGTACTGCAAAGACTTTCCCTTTTATTATTATCCTGATGAAGCTGACAAAATAAGGGGAAACGGGATTTCAATCCAGGATTCCTTCCCTGTAATTGAGGGCGATTATAAATTAAATATTCTCATTCAGAATTCCGTAGGAAAAGAGTTTAGCGTTTTCGCAAAAGATATTTCTGTCCCAAAGAACTCAGGACCAGCAAAGATTACCGGCCCTATTTTGGGAATCAAACTCCAGGAATCTCCTACTCATCTTTATGTTCCATTTAAGGTGCTGGATACAAAACTGCTTGTTGACCCCAATAATATTTTTTCTTCAACAGATGAAATAGTCGTCTTTTTTAATCTTAAGAACGTCACAAAAGATTTATGGCAAGAAGGCAAAGTGGAAATTTTAATAAATGACCTTAGCAATAAGATTCCTCCTAATAAATTTTTTAGCTTGGATTTGAGGAACTATCCGTATAATAAAACCTTTTGCATCATTCGCCCAATCTCGCTGCAAGGATTACGCCCTGATTATTATAAAATGAAGATAAATTTAAAAGATGGAGAGCAAGCAATAATTGATGAGGAAGCTACTAACTTTATTGTATCCCCAAAAAAGATAGTTCCTCACCCTGTTATTTTGGCCAAGTCAATTTCCCCTTCTAATAACTTTTTATATTTTTATTCTATAGCATACCAGTATGACAAAGTGAATGAGTTAGAAAAAGCCGAAGCTGCCTATAAAAAAGCCTTCTCGCTAAAACCTGAATACAAAGCTGGATTGCTCGAGTATGCATATTTTTTGCTAAAGATTAAAAAGTTTAATAAAAGCTTGGAATTGATCGAATGTATTAAAGAAGACGAAAAATATAAATTTGATTACTTTATGATAAGAGGAAACATATATATGGAAATGGGTAACTACCCAGATGCTATCGATAATTTGCTTGAGGCTAACAAAATCTATAACAGCGAAGTCAGACTTCTTAATTTTCTCGGTTTCTGCTTCTATAAGACCGACCAAAAAAAGAAGGCGCTGGATGCTTTGAGAGCATCTTTAAGCCTCAATTCACAGCAGGAACGTATTAAAAAATTAATCCACGAAATCGAAAAAAGCCGCGATTAAATTATCTTTTTATCTGCGTTTCATTCTAAATCTTGCAGCCCACAGCATTCACCGTCTTTTATAAAGATCTTAGGAGGAAAGATTGTCTGGGTTGTCTAAGTTATTCTGAGCTGGTCTTCCCTATTTGGAACTAGCCCCTGACCCTCTTTATTCCCTATGTAACAAACGCTGAAACTTCGGATATTCACGCAGCAGATCCCACTGCGGGTCGATGCGAAGTAAAGGAATAGAGACCGATTGCCAAAGAAATTCAGCAGATGGAATAGAGAGAAGATGCTCCAAATGATCGATAGCCTGCTCGTATTCACCGATCACAGTATAAATCCTGGCTAAGTTCAGGATATAACAAGGACCAAAGGCCGCGTCTTTTGATACAGGATGAAGCTTTACAGCATGATTTCCTTCTTGGACAGCATCAGCTTTCCGGCCCAGGTAGGCATAAGCAAGGCCAAGGGCAGCGTGAAATCTCGGATCTCCAGGATTCTCTCTAACAGCTTCTTCAAGTGCGATGCGCGCTGATTCAGCCCGAGTTTTCATCAGCGGCCACTCTTTCATAGCATGATATACTGCGGCAAAAGCCAGATCTTTATGGAAATAAAAATGCTGTCCTTCAAAAGAATCATAGGATAAGGAAGCAAGCCGGTCCAGCACCTCCTGGTAGTTTCGTTCGAGCATGCCAAGGGTAAGCCACATGTAATCAGTTAACTGGTGCTGGGGCAATGTCTCCAGCAAGGCTAGAGCCTCTTTCGTGTTTCCTTTTGAGAGGACATAGGTCCCAATCTTCCCTAAGCGAGGTGTAAGACGCTTCGGATTAATCGAGAGGGCTCGGTTAAACCATTCATCAGCCTTCTCGTAGCTGCGAATACCTTGGTAGGACAGCCCTATTTCATAGGCCAATTGAGAATGACGCGGGTTGAGTTTGAATGCCTTTTCGAGGATTGCCAAGGATTGCTCCCACTTTCCCTGCCGCCTCTGAATATAGCCGAGCAATTCCGGAGGGGAGTTAGGTTGAGCCTTTTGGACCGATTTAAATATTTCCTCTGCACGATCATAGTCAAGGAGCCCCCAATAGTAATAAAACGCCAGGGCTACTTGTGCCTCAGGGAGATCCGGCTGTAGCGCAAGCGCACTATCCACCGCAGCTCTCGATTTTACCAAACGCTCCGTGGTGCGGTTATCTCCGAAAAAATACATCCTGGAATGAATCAAAGATATCTGAACGTAGGCCAGGGCAAAGTCGGGATCTAACTCAGTCGCTTTTTCTAAATTCTTTATAGCAAGATCGAACTCCTGATCATCTGAATATGACCATCCTTTATACTCATGTTCTTTTCCTTTTAAGTAATGGTCATAGGCCTCGAGATTATCAGTAGGCTTCTCGTACAGAGCTCTTCTATCCGGCTCCAGTACCGTAAGATCCAATTGTTTAGCAACTTCTTCGGCAATCTCGGATTGGACGGAAAATATATCATTTATGACCCGATCGTAGCGCTCTACCCAGAGGTGAGTGTCGTCGGAAACACGTATAAGCTGGGGCGTCACCCGCACCCGGCCATTACCTTCAGCGCTCCGATCCCAGCGCACAGCTCCCTCAAGCACATAATCAGCTCCTAACTCTTTACCAATCTGCTGGGTTGTCATATCAGTCTTTTTGTACTGTTTTGCACTTGTCCGAGAGATTACACCAAGCCCGTGTAAAGCGGCCAGACGGCTTGTAATCTCTTCAGTTATTCCGTCGGCAAAATATTCATCTCCAGGAGGTCCTAAATTCTCAAAAGGCAGAACCACGAGCAACGTTGCCTCTGTAGGAAGCATTGGCCTTTTTATTCCGCTGTATAATATAGCCATTCCAGCTACCACTACCACCACAAAAATCGCAGCAATCATCATCCAGCGCTTCCTGAGTGTTACCTTTACTGTCTTTAAAGTGGTAGGATTTTTCTTAGGAATCTCTCTCTCTTTATTTGTAATCCCATCCTCTATTTTACTTAAATCAGAAAGGAGCTCCTTTGCATCCTGATACCTTTTCTCTTTATCTTTCTCCATACATTTGAGAATCACTCGATTCAGTTCCAAAGGCATCTGAGCATTAAAATCTATGGGATCGAGAGGTTTCTCTGTCTTATGCTTCAAGGCAATACTTAAAGCTGTATCTCCATCAAAAGGCACCCTCCCTGCTATCATCTCATACAGGATGACTCCTAAAGAATAGATATCAGAACGCTTGTCTACTTGCTTCGCATCCACCTGCTCAGGTGACATGTAGGTTGGCGTCCCGATCATCACTCCAGGACCTGTAATGCTTTTTGCCTTAAGCGAGCGAGCTAATCCAAAATCCAAAATGCGGGCATTACCCTCTCTATCAACTATGATGTTGCTTGGCTTCAAATCTCGATGAACGACTCCCAAGCGGTGGGCTTCAGCCAGTCCTTCACACATTTGCTTCGCGATGAAAATAACTTGCGCTGCACTTAACTGTCCCATCATTCCAATCATGCTCGTCAGGCTTTCCCCAGGCACATATTCCATGGTGATGTAATGGGTTCCCTCTTTTTCACCCAGATCATACATCTTGCAGACATTCCTATGGGCAACCTTGCGAGCAAACTTAAGTTCATTACTGAAACGGTCGATAGAATTCCCGTTGTAAGCAATTTCAGGTTTTATTATTTTTAGGGCCACTTCCTCATCTAGCTTCTTATCGAATACCCTGTAAACATTCCCCATGCCTCCTTTCCCCAGCTCTTCGATGACCTCGTACCTGGAAACAAAAGTGGTTCCCCTGGTTAATTCATCCTTGGTTTTCTCCATGGTTCTGGTGGGAGAGACAGAAATTTCATCTACGGAAGGAAGCGGAGTTGCACACTTGTTACAGAAATGGCTGTCGTCGGGATTTTCAAAATAGCAATTAGGGCATTCCATCTTTCTAATCTATCCTTTTACATCCTTCATATATATATACGTAATAGAGTCACAAAATGATGCATTCTCGTTGAAATTTCTCGAATGATCTCGATCACTTTCACTTAAATCTCCTCCAATCGATTGCCTCTGGCAATATATTATTCTATTTAGCAAAATTCATGCCAAATTGAATTAAATTGAGTTAGGGGAAAGGGAAGAGATGAACGAGTCAATACTGTCATATATTTATGACACATGACATATAATAAATTAAAAACAGTACATCGAGAGAGGAGTGAATCCAGTAAGAAGAAAAGCTAGTTTAATGGAAACATCTTCAAACCGTGATTGCTTAACAAATTATTGATGGGCTAGCCGATAAAATGCAGAAAAGATACAATAGAATGAAGCGGATGTAAAAAAACTTTATAAAATGTCGGAAAGATGTAAACAATCTTTTCTTTTTTAACGGTTACCATTATGAATGAGAGATGGATATCGCAATTATTTCTCGGAAACATGGTGTGCTGGGGAAAAGGGGCTGGCCGGCGTGCCCTGAGGAAATTTTTTTGAAAGACGAGAAGTTGTTCTTTGACCAATTGATAAAGCCGATTGAACATCAAATGATGAGGTCCATATGGCGAATTGTGCGCGATCCGGAGATGGCCAAAGATGCCCTCCAAGATTCCCTTGCAATAATCTGGAAGCGTTTGGACCGTATCCGGAGCCACCCTAATCCTCATGCTCTGATTTTGAAAATATGCTTAAACGCGGCAATAGACTCATTGAGAAAACGCACACGTCTCCGTCAGCATGAAAAAACAGAACCGCTTCACCGATTCCCGATTCAGTCAGATACTAAAGCTTATCAAGCGTTGGAAAGCAAAAAAATCGAAGCTGAAATTCTTGAGGCCATCGATCGCCTGCCCAGAAGACAGGCGGTGGCGGTTCTGATGAGGATTATACAGGAGCAGCCCTATGCTGTCATCGCCCAGGCAATGGAGTGCAGCGAAGCAACGGTGAGAATCCATGTCTCAAGGGGAAGAGCGCGACTAAGCCAGTGGCTTTTGCACTTAAAACCTGCTTCTCTCAGGGAGGTATCAAAATGAAAAAAGAAGATTCTGACAAGTTCGAGATTGATGATCTATTAAAGCAGACGTTAAAGGATGACCTGCCTCCTGAGTTGGAGAGCAGGATGAAAAAGCAATTGATTCTATTCCGGAAAAAAATGGATCAGCCTGAGCAGCAGCGCAGGGAGGAAACAAACGGGGCTTTGCGGCGATTTTTCTACGGGGGAGGATTGAAATGGATGCAGTGGATGTTAAAAAAGCAAGTCCTGGCCCCTGCCTCTATCATCATGGTTGTGCTGGGTGCCGTCCTGCAAATAACTGGTCCTAGCAGCGTCCTGGCGGAATCCATTTCTATATTGAAAACATCGGTCATAGTCTCTGATCGAGTTAGTCACGCCGAGTCGATGGAATGCTCGATTCAAGTACTTGCAGAAAATGAACAACACCTTAAATATTTCATCCAATGGCTCTCTCCCAACCTAACCCGGGTGCAGCTCATAAAACAAAATCAGGACATAATCAAAACCATGTGGATATCAGAAGAAGAGATAACCATCGCCGATCATGCGACGAATATTCTGCGCAAAGTAGAAAAAGTAGAGCAAATTGATGATCAAGAATTTCAGCATGCCCTGGATTTACTTTCTCCCCTCGACCTGGTAGAGCAAATGGAAGGGAAATGGAGGCTTAAACAGTATTCGCAGCAGGGAGATTGCGAATCGGGAACATTCACTGTGGCAATTCCAGAAGAAAAGACACTTCTGGAACTTACCGTTGATTTATGTACTTTTCTTCCGACCAACTTCAAAAAATTCCTAGAAGATCCCAAAAAAGAAAGCGGCGAGGGTAAAATTCTTATGGATGTCAATTTTAAATGGAATACATCGATTCCAACTCAGTTGATGCTTCCCAAAATCACAAAGGGGAGTTCATGCGCCTGATGGTAATCGATTAATTTATGAAAGGAGGATATCCTATGTCATCAATAATTGATTTAAAAAGAATATGGAAGGTCTTATCAAGAATTTTGATTGTTATTTTTTTCGTTACGGGAGTGATTCTATCCGGGAGTTTTTTTACCGACCTCATGAAAGGACCCAGTCTGGTTTTCGTGCTGTTGGGAGGAGTGGGGATGGCTTTGATGGGCTTTTCCGCCCGCGAGATCGGCGCTGCCTTCAAGAACGCTGCGGGAGGCCCTGATGGGAAAGAGAATCTCCAAAATTCCGCGTATTTCTGGGAAGCTGCCGCCCGCAATTTCTTGATGCTGGGAGTTCTGGGAGCTTTCATCAGCTTTGTCACAGCCTTGGGTAGGTCTAGGGGCGGCATTGCAAACATTGCTCTGCAAATGTCGGAATCCTTCTTACCCGCGGTTTATGGAATGATACTGGGAGTTATCTGCTTTGTTCCTGTCTTGAAGCTAACCGGAGAGCTCAGTAAACATCCTTTGCAAGAATCCAGGGAATTACTCGAAAAACCGGGTGAAAAGGCAGTCAAAATCTTAAGGTTTGAAAATATCATCGGCTATGCTCTGTTTATCGCTGTTGTAGGGTGGACAATAATATCGTCTTTATCATTATACGAATCAGGTAGTCCATTAAATCCTTTGGAAGTATTTATTTATTGGCCGTCTCTTCTTGTCGTATTGGGAGGAACAATAGTGCTGGTTATGTTCATAGGTGATGCTGCTGCCGGAAGGTCATTCACACTGAGTTTCGCCTTAACAGGGCTGATAGGATCCCTCATGGCATTTGTCCAAACTTTAATCAGCTTTTCCTCCCGAGGTGTCAGGGATGTGGCCTCGGCGATGACATTCATTATCTCCTCTTGTTTTATTGCCCTGCTGGGGATGATGCTTGTCGGAATACCCCTGGAAGACCGCACTATAACAGCCGGAAAAAATAAAAAACAGCTGACCTTAAGCCGCATTGCCTGGTACGTCTTTCCAGTGGCGGCGTTGATCCTATTACTTTTTGCGTTTGTAACAGTGCTCATTCCAGTAAAAAAAGTCGTCTGAAATAATTATCGAAGGCGAAGTCAAAGGCGGAGTCGAGAGCAGAGTGTTCCGGCTCAGTCTTTTCTTCTTCTTCATTACCCTAATATAAACGCAATATATATTTTTACAATGTCATTGCGAGCCCTGAAAGGGCGTGGCAATCTCATACAATAAATTGTCATTGCGAGGAGCGGAGCGACGCGGCAATCTCAACCTTTTCGTAAGGGATTGCTTCGCCCCCAAGGGGCTC
>Ga0209636_10006576_pt1 | contig 11884 bp, 8 predicted proteins | sample DeeMarSWOR152_54_FD_187464 | JGI IMG/M metagenome (GOLD analysis project Ga0209636, IMG submission 187464) | Marine sediment microbial communities from White Oak River estuary, North Carolina - WOR-1-52-54 (SPAdes) (version 2) | ecosystem: Environmental > Aquatic > Marine > Intertidal zone >...
GAGGCTCCGGCTGGACGCGGCGGCCTGATAATTCGCATAACGTCGTCCTTTAATTTCTTATTCTTGATGACGACAAACTCCCACGGCTGCGAGTTAAAGCCCGATGGAGCCCAGCGAGCAGCTTCAATAATCCTGTCCACATATTCATCAGGTATAGGGTCTGGCTTAAACCTGCGGATGCTTCTTCTTTTTTTAACCAATTCAAGGAAGCTCTCATAATCCATTGCAATCTCCTCCTTAAGCACGATTATTGCCGTAAGAGTCTAGTTCCCCTAAAATCTCAGTTCAAGGTGTATTATCACCGGCACAGTTAAGTTTTTCCCAGTATTTCAGCAGCATTGGTAAAAAGTCCATAAATTGGGAGGTAGGGGCTCAGCCTTGGCTCTCGTACTGACCTTTGATGGTAAGCTCACAAGCTAGAAAGCCCTTCATTTTTGGGAAAAACTTACCTGTTAATTGTTGCCTTTATAGCACACACGATAACTAACTTTCAACTAGATGAGGTTTAGGTATATTCCCTTTAGGACTATGGGAATAAGTTGACACGAGAGGACTCTGGCACTAGAATTCTATATACGATGCGCCTATAGCTCAGCGGACAAGAGCACCGGTCTTCGGAACCGGGGGTCGTGGGTTCGAATCCCTCTAGGCGCGCTATCTGCATCATCGCCGTTTGGCAACATTTTTCTCTAGCCAGGGCTTAAGTATCCGGTCAAATTTTTCCGCTGCAGGCTTATCTGTCCTTGGTAAAGATGGCTGTATATGTTGGGTGTAGTGCTGGCGTTGGCGTGTCCTAATGCCCGCGAAATCGCCTTTATGCAGAAAACTCCATCTCTTTCTTGTTCCTGTCACTCCTCTTTGATTGATGTTCTTGGCTGAACGTGCATAAGTTCTACTGGTCCGTTTATTATATGCAATCCGCGGAAATTCTAAGATGGCTTTCTGAACACAAAGTTCTCGATCTCAAATAAATAAATTCGCATGGCGGATTGTATCCATTGTATAATTCCGCGATTGTTAGAGATGCCTGCATTGATATATAGGCGGAATAAGTGGTATAAACGACCAATATATGTAGTCCGAAAAAGCAACGGAGGTTATGAGTTATGGCGTATATGATCTATCTTGTGCCCCATACCCATTATGATGCGGTTTGGGTCTTGACCAAAGAGGATTACTTCTATATCAACATTGAACTGATATTGAGAAAGGCGGTGGAGATGATCCAGAACTCAGATTACAAATTCTTAATCGAGCAGACTACCTTGATTGAAGAAATTGAGAGAAGAAACCCACTGCTTTTTGAAAAGATAACAAAGCTGGTCAAGGCTGGCAAGATTGAAATCGCCGATGGCGAATATTTGATGGCTGATACCATGATTCCTAATGGAGAAACTCTTGTTCGAGAGATACTTTTCGGGAAAAGGTACGTGAAAGAGAAATTTGGGATAGATGTGCCGGTGATGTGGGCTGCTGATAGTTTTGGCTACAACGCTCAGTTCCCTCAGATTCTGGTAAAATCAGGCTATAAATACTTTGCCTTTAGGCGAGGCGCAGATAGAGATAAACCATCTGAATTTTGGTGGCAGGGGCTGGATGGCACAAGAATTTTGTCGCACTGGATGCCTCTTGGCTATCGCGCTGGTCTTGACCTCTCCGCACTGGACGAAAGCTTCACCACACTTAAGGCAGCTGCTACCACTCGTCATATTTTGATGCCCTCTGGAAGCGGGGTTACTCTGCCGCAACCCGAAACAAGCAGAGTGGTGAAAAGGTGGAATAAGACACATGAGGACTCAAGAATGAAAATTGCCAGATCCCGAGACTTCTTTAAAGCAATGGAGAGGGAGGCTGCAAATCTAGAGGTCAGAAATGGTGAACTTTACTGCGGTAGATATTCTGAAGTGTTTCCCAATGTTTGTTCCAGCCGCATCTGGATAAAGCAGAATCTCAGAAAAAGTGAGAATCTGCTATTGGCCTGCGAAAAATGGGCTACTGTCGCTTGGCTACTAGGAATTCCCTATCCGGTGGATGAATTCAGGGACAACTGGAAGAAGATTCTGTGGGGGGCTTTTCACGATGTGGCGCCTGGCACTGGCATAGATGAATGCTATGAAGAAGCAAGGGACAATTTTGCGCATCTTGAAGACCGTCTCCCCCGAACGCTTTGGGATTTGCTGTCATTCATTTCCCAGAGTTTGCAGGACCGAGAAGATGTCATCGTATTTAATCCACTTTCCTGGGAGGTCAGGAACTGGGTTGAAGTAGAATTGTGGCTGGAGAGAGGCAAGGTTAAGAGGATGGAGGGGCTTAGAAGTGACCACGAGGAGGTGGAGGTAGAGGTTCTGGAATTTACGCGGTATTCAGATGACTCCTATCAGACTGTCAAAATCGGCTTTGTGGCTACGGTCCCTGCTCTGGGATATCGGACATATAAGATTATGAGCAGAAATCCACGTGGCTCGACAACTTCAAAGATTAAAATCAAGGGGAATACAATTAGAAATCAATTCTTCGATGTTAAGGTCGACCCATCCAGCGGGCTCATTGAAGTTTCACAGGATGGTAAATTTTTGGTCAAGGGAAATGAACTGGTTCTGGAAGAGGAAATAGGAGACCTTTATTATCACCGCCAGAACCTGGAAGAGTCTTTCAAGACGGAGGGAGACGAGGGAATTAAATACGGTAAATTCAGAATGAAGAGCTTCAAGATCGATAAAACACCTCTCAGGAGGGTGATTAACATTGAGAGTGATTATTTTTCCCTTAGATGGCCTTATCGGCTCGTGGAAAAATTTGGATCCCGTTTATGGCGCCACAAATTCCTTTCCTTAACGAAGAAAATAATCATCTATGAGGATATTCCTCGAATTGACTTCCTGACAACGATTGACAACCGCCATCCTCAAGTACGAATCAGGGTCAAATTTTCCACCGATATTGACTCTCTCGAATATCAGTCCGAAACCCAATTCGGTGTAGTCAGTCGGCCTGTAGACCAGTACCATTTTCACCCCGAGGAACAATGGATGGAGGAGCCGTGCGGTATCTATCCGGCTCTAAACTGGATTGACTATTCCAACGGCGAAAAAGGGGTAACACTAATTAACAAAGGCCTGCCTGCCCATGAGGTCAGAGAAAAGGAACTCTATTTGACCTTGTTGCGGAGTGTCTTGATGCTCTCCTCTGATGGAGAAACCGGACCTGCTATCCCCACGCCCGATGCTCAGGAATTTAAGTCCTACTACTTCGAATATTCCCTCTTCCCGCACAAAGGAGACTGGAAAGAGGCAAATTCGTTCCTGCCAGCTAACGAATTCAACAATAACCTGATTGGCTTCCAATTACTACCCGGAACTCGCAAGAGGATCAGGACGCTTCCTCCCCGCCTGTCTTTTGTTGAACTCAAACCAGAAAACCTTATCTTAGTCGCTCTCAAGAAGGCGGAAGATACCAACGAGGTAGTGCTGAGATGTTTCGAAACGAAGGGAGAAAAAACCTCAGGGGTGGTAAGGTTGTTCAACGAACCTGTCTCAGCCAAGATAGTGAATCTGCTGGAGGAGGGAGAGGAAGAAATTGAATGCCGGGGCGGGGAGATGAGGTTTGAGGTGGAACCCTTTGAGATAGTAAGCATGAAGCTCAAATTTTAGATGTCATGATAAAGCAGCTTTTCTTCCTCGTCATCCGCCTCGCACATCACTGAACCCTCAGGGTCAACAATCATACTGTGGCCAAAGTTAACATAGTCACCTTGGAAGCCAACGGCATTGGCCTTAGCGACAAAAAGGCCATTTTCTACTGCCCTGGCAATCGGTAAAGCTCGGTTCTTGTCTAGTTTACGACGAGCCTCTTCAGGGGGATAATAATGGGCCGCAGGGATAAAGATAACCTTGGCGCCCACTCTTGCGTATTCCTGTGCGAGTCTCGGGTCGTTCTGGTCCCGGCAGATAATAAGACCGCATTTGACTTCCGCCACTTCAAAGGACAGCAATTCTTTTCCTTCAGCAAAGTATTGCTTGTCAAAATCAGTCAGATTATTCTTGAAGTATTTGAGCCTGTGGTTTGCCGATATAACAATGGCCGCATTGTAAATTTTCCCTGCCTCAACGAAAGGGGTTCCGACAGCGATGGTTATACCTTCTCTGATGACTGATTCCTGCAGTTTATCTATTGCTTTAGCTATGTCGTCCCAAACGATGTTGTGGAAGTCGCGTCTGTAGCCAGTAAGGCAGCATTCCGGGAAGCACAAGAAGTCCAGTCCCAGACTTGCCGCTGACTTGAGGTATGACAAGATTTTTTCTATATTTGTTCCTATTTCGTTGCAAAGGCCAATTTGAGCTACTCCAGCTTTCAATGCTGACCTCCAAAGACTAAGCCATTCCCTTTTCGATTATTTCCTCAACAGCTCTTGCCCAGCCCTCAGGGCCAATACCCTCCACCCTGTGGAGATGAGGTATATCTATCTTCTCCCAAATCCGTCCCGGCTTTTGTACTAAGATGGGGACATCCGCTGCTGAGAGCATAGGTAAGTCATTGGGGCTATCGCCTATGGCTATGGTCTCTATCTGCTCTAGTTTACTACGGAATAAGTCGATTAGAATTTGTGTAGCCTTACCTTTATCGTTGGGTCCTGTTACGTCATAATAGCGGCCGCCAGATGTATAATTGAGGCCTGTTTCCCTTATCGCATTTAACACTCTGTTAATCTCATCCGGTGTTCCCTCGAGATTAAGGGTCTCGTCATACTCTCTAGCTTTGGCTCGCTTTGCAGCCTCGAGAACTAGGCCTGTTAACGATGCTACTTCCTCCGCACTCATATCACCAAAACCTCTAAAATTGACCCCGGTATCATCCCTTATCTGGGCCAGAATCTCTCTGATTCGATGGTAGGGGATACCAAGTTCAATTACCTGGTAACCATCCTCAACTTTATGATATTCAAAATCAAACGGGAAATAGCCTTGAGAAATGAAGACCGCCCCTCCATTTTCCACGATGAAGGGGTCGTTTATCTGCAACTTCTTTCGATATACCTCTTGCTCAGCTCTGGTCTTGGCCGAGCAAAAGATGATAGGTACCTCTTGGCTTCGTAAATGCTCTATGGATGGCAAAGCTCCGTTATAAGAATAAGTTTCTGGGTCGAGCAAAGTGCCATCTAGGTCGGTGAAAATGACTGGCCTCAACTTCATCAATCTTAACCCTTCCTATGAGCGAATCCCAGCGTGGAGTCATTCATTGGTTTAATCAAATACCTGCCTTCTTTAGGAATTGCTCTATTCTTGACCTTTCCGCCTCATTGAGCAGGTTGCTCCGGTACGCTACTGAGTCAAAGAAGAACTGAACGTGCTGAGGCGTCTGCCAGAGCTCCTTTTCTGCATATAAGTAACCATAGCGGGTAGAGCTGGCTAAATTCTCCTGACTTATTTGCTTGTTGTCGTACCCAATATGCTCCACTAACTCAGGGGTAAAGCCATTCTTGCGTGCTATTGCGTCAAGGGTACCATGAATTCCCGTACCATGCTGGGCTGCGTCCTTACTTCGGTCAGCATATTGCACAGGTAACCCAAGCCTTTTGGCTGCCTCTCGATGAGGGTGCTTGCCAACCCTGTCTTCGGCAGAGGTAATCTTGAGGTGGGGCGATACAGTCATTGCCAGCTTGACCACCTCGATGTCAGCGTAAGGGAACACCTTTTCCACCCCATGAGCCATAGCAATCCGGTTCTCCCTATCAAAGGTCTCCACGTCGGCTCTCTCTAAATCACCCCACATATTCTGCAGAAGGCCTTCATATCCATCTTTGGCAATAACTTGAGGATACCAGCTGTAGCCTCCCCATATCTCATCTGGACCCTGACCGGAGAAGATTACCTTGAGACCATCTTGGCTTGCCATCTCCACTGCGGAATAGACTCCAATACCGGCTTCAATTTGCACAAAGTCCCTCTCCTCAACAGCAGCAGCTACTCGGGGTATGTATGCCTCAATCTCATCTTGGCTCAGCCTTCTCACCTTATGCTTGAGCCCTAGCTCTTGAGCAAAGCGCTCGGCATATTTAATATCAGTTGCCCCCTCTATGCCAGCAGTATAAATGGTTACCTCAATGCCTCTCAGTGTGGAAATATCTGAGACGAGCTTAGCTATCAGGCAACTGTCTACGCCTCCTGAAACGAGCACTGCTACCTTTTTAACATTGTGTAACCTCTTCTCAACAGCTGCTTTAAGTAGGACACAGTAGCTGTTGGTAGCCACAGCCGGGTCATCTATGACCACTTTAAGACCCATCTTACTCAATGGGTAGGCCTCGTCAAGACTGAAGCCATCTCTAACAAACGAGGCAACCATTCCTGCTCGTAGTGGTCTTACATTGCCCATCCCTATCTCCCACAGAGCTTTTTTCCTTGAAGCAAAGGCAAAAAGCTTATCGTTTTCGGCATAGAAAGCCGGCCTGAGACCGGCAAAATCCCTCATTAACACCGCTTGCTTATCGTCACTTGCTGTCAGACAGAATTCACCATCGAGCATAGGCGACACCTGTTTTAGTGTATCAACCAGGGTGCCTTGATATCTTTCTTCCAACAGGCAAGCTAATATCTCGGCTGCACTTCCGCTAGTTGGTTTCTGCTTCGAGGCGATGCTCGCCCTTAGATTCTCACTATTATAGAGATTCCCTTCATAAAGCACGGACAAATTGCCACTGTGATTGAAGCCAGGCCTTGCTGAGTCCTGTTCTCTGGTGGCAAACGAGACCTGCCCCATGGCCTGTCTTCTTGTCGTCTGAACATCCCTTTGCCACCTGTGTGACACTCCCTGGGAGACAAGCCATGCCTCGGCAGGGCTATTGCTACACAGGGTACTCATCATTAAGTGTATCTCTCTGCTTATATCTTCATCATTCCGACTTACAACTCCGCATATGGGCGACATATGTACTCCTTTCCATCTTAGAGGACACGGCTTCCGAAACTAACCAAACGTCTCTAGTCATAGATTTTAGCAAGGCACCAGCAATTATTGGCTATGTCAGTGGCTTCTCCTTATTTTCATTGTTAAAGCCAGTCTATTTTTGGAAATCAGGGCTCAGCCACGCGATAAGCTCCATAGTTAAGTCAGGTAGCAATATCGCTGGATTTATGGACTCTAAGCCAGGTATCTGCCTCAATGAGGGTCGCATTAGCCATCTCGAAACCCGACTCTACCCTTACATTATCGCCCAGAACGCAGCCTTCAGGGATATGGCATCTTTCTTGTATATAGCTGTTAGCACAGATTACACAATTACTGAGAATTGACGCTTCTCCTACTCGTACTCCTTCCCACAGTACTGCTCCATCTATGACCGAGCCTTTGTCAACCTCGCACTTTCGCCCTAGCACTGCTGGCCCTATTATTCTTACATCCTCAGAAATAGTGCAGCCATCACCGATTAATATCGGTCCTTCTATCTGCGCTGTGGGGTGGATATGGCTCTGTGCCTCCGCTCGGACATACCCAAGGCCCCATTTCAAAAGCAGATCATGGTTTACCTTCAGGTATTTCTCTGGCGTACCAATATCAATCCAGTATGCGTCGGAGGGATAGCCCAAGATGGGCTCACCCATCTCAAGAAGTTGTGGAAATATGTAACTCTCAAACATAGACGGGGTTGATGGTGGGATATGCGCCAATACCTCAAGTTCCAAGATGTATATGCCGGCGTTTATCTTGTTAGTAGTGACCTTATCCCAGCTCGGCTTCTCTACAAAGCGCTGTACCATGCCCTGAGCATCGGTCTCCACCACTCCGTAAATAGTGGGGTTATCTACCGGTGTCAGTGCTATGCTAACTTTGGGCTTAACCTCCTTGTGCCATTTCATCATAGAGGTCAGGTCTATCTCGGTGATAACATCGCCGTTGAAAACAATGAAGGGCCCATCCAGGTATGATTCAGCATTCTTCACTGCCCCGGCTGTGCCCAGAGGCGAGTCCTCCACCAGATAGGTGAGCCGAACTCCCAACTGACTACCATCGCCCAGAGAGCTTCGGATTGGATCAGGGAGATAACCCATGGCAAGAATTGCATCGTTAACCCCGTGCCTTTTCAGGTAATCTAGCAGGTGCTCCAGGAAAGGCCGGTTCAGGATAGGCACAATTGCCTTGGGGATATTGGAGGTCAGTGGGCGTAGCCTCGTTCCTTCCCCACCGACAAGAATGACCGCTTTCATTCCTCTTCACCTAGTGCTGAATACGATTTCATGTGTTCCGCCATAAGTGCGGTGAACTTCTTCAGGTTAATAGCCCTTAGTGGATTAATAAGGCGTAGTTTCGGTGGTTCTTCATCCGGCTGGATGGCATTCTGCTGTAAAAGCTCATTTATAATTAACTGCTTGGTCTCCTTTTCACAGAGTGGAGAGTGATAGATAGACCCTAGACTTGGCAATAGCATTTCCACCAGAAGATGGCGCCCCCCCTTTTCTTCATGGAGGTGGGGATTCCTCGTCTCGGTCTGGAATATCTCAACGCCGCGTTTGGCAGCGGTGGGATGTGCCATGGGCAAGGTACCGCCAAATCCTTCGAAGATAGATATGAGTTCCTGAGGTTCCACAGCGTAGCCTGAGGCATAAGTGAGTATTTCCGCTAGTCTCAAGCTCATAGCATGCTCCCCGGCATTGCCTGTCTTGATAATCTCAGTTTCAAATCCGGTTTTATTGGAGATTAGAGAGTTCATGCACCTGTTAGTTATCTCTGATACGCGACCCCACTTCTTAAAAAACATACCTGCCGAGAGTTTGGGCTTGTAGCGCCATAAAACCCTGACCATTGCATAAGGAGACTTGGCTATACTGAATCCAGTAGCATAGCATCTAGAATACTCCCATACGGCACCGGGGAAATAATTATCAGCGTCAATAAAGCCAACAAAATCTTTTTTGACAGCCATAGCAACAAGCATTGCAGCTACCATGCCTTCAGCCTTGCCATTCCTTATCAGTTCATCCTCTCCCAAAATGCCAGTATAGCCAGCCTCAGCGAGAGCCCGGGCTAGTATGGGGTCTTTCTGGTGAATAATCAGAGCCTCACGGCGAGTAAAGTGACAGAACTGGTTCAGTGCGTCTTTCTCCATTCTGAACCGGTCAATCCGCCTTCTCTGGCTGTTGGAGATTACGATTATCAGGCACTCATGAGGAACTCCACTTACAACACCCTCGAAGAGCTTGAGCTTCTCGTCCTTAGTAGGGATGACAATAGCCATTTTCTCTTCGAAGTCCTTGATAACATCCTCCTCAATTTTTTGCACGGCAATATTCTCTTGCAGGGGAAGTTCTTTGGCTCTGCCAGAGTCCAGTTCCAATACCTGCTGGACATCGTTAATCCTGACTGAGCCGAAGCGCTCAGTGTATCTGGGACTTTCTATTCTCATGGGGCCTCCGTGACACCACCTCGAGCTAAAGACGCAATAACTTAAATTCGCTACATAATATTCTAACAATCTCAGGGGTCTGTTGGCAACAGTCCGGTGGTGACGCACTAGCCTCAAACACAGCTGTTGCTTCAGGGTTACAAATTCTAGTGCCCTTACTTGGTTCTTCTGTCCAACCCTATCCGTCAAGCCAGCCTGTATTCTACTCAGGGCCCTCTTGCACACTCCAAAGAGTTACGCTGCGAAGTTTCATGGGGTGGGGATTTATTCCCCGAAAAAAGAGGCGGCATATAAAATGCCGCCCGAGGCTTAGGTTATTTTATGCGTGCTCTTTATTTCTTTTCTTGCGATCCTGTGGTCCCCGAGAGGCTTATGCGAACTTTCCTTGGCCCTTTCCCAGGTTCGCCGTTGGTAGCATCTTTGTCAGTTGTGACTTCTTCAAGATGAGCCACTGCGGGGATCGTTTGCAGCACATCAATAAGGTCCACGGACTCACGCAGGAAGACCAGAATTGAAGGCGTATCAATCTGAGGTACAATCATCTCCGTATTGGCAACTTCGGGTAATTGGTCAAGGAAGGACACGACTTCCATGATTTTGGCTATATCAAACGGAGGTAATATTTCTACTTCCCATTGCGGCTTGCTCAACTCTGCCTGATCTTCAATCTCAAGCGATTCTGAGAGGTCAAGCCCCTTTTCAATGTGGTCCGTAGCCCGGCTGGGCTCCGGCTGTTCGTTGAGGGCCTGGCTCTCTTCTGCGACTAAGGTGTCTTTTTCCTCTGCGATTTCCGCGGCTGCGGCATCTTTCTCTTCTGCGACCAAGGTGTCGATATCTTCTGTGATTTCCGCGGCTGCGGCGTCTTTCTCTTCCGCGACTAAGGTGTCTTTTTCCTCTGTTATTTTCGCGGCTGCGGCGTCTTCCTCTTCTTCTGCGACCAAGGTGTCGCTCTCTTCTGCGATTTCCGCGGCTGCGGCATCTTTCTCTTCTGCGACTAAGGTGTCGATCTCTTCTGTGATTTTCGCGGCTGCGACGTCTTTCTCTTCTGCGACTAAGGTGTCGCTCTCTTCTGCGATTTCCGCGGTTACAGCGCTGTTATCCTGCCCGAGTGCAGACAACTTATTGTCAAAATCTGCCTGTACCGCTTTTGCCCGCTGCTTAAGGTTTTCCAGTTCTTCCAGCATATAGCCGAATTGTTGATTTACAAGGTTGCGTAGTTCACCCCGGATTTTATTTCTCTCGTTCTCTTGCAACAGTACTGCTTCCTCTTCCGCTTTGGCCTTGATTGCGTTAGCCTTTTCATTAGCAATCTCCACAGCTTCAGCTATTTTCTTTTCCATCATCTGTCGAACTTGCTCTCTGGCTTTATCTATAATGGCAGTACTCTGAGCTTTAGCTTGTTCTGTGGCTTCTGTCTTGACCTGAGTGGCCAGCCTATCGGCTTCGACAACAGTCATTTCTGCAAGTCTGTTAAGAGACTCGATATGGTCCTGGGACTGGGCCAGTTTATCCCGCTCCTTGATAAGCTCGTCAATGAAAGACGCTACCTGAGCTTCATCTAGCCCGTTTTTTACTCGCGTGAACTCACGCTCCCCCAGCACAACGACACCATCTTTTTTAGAGGCATTACTCATAGTATCACCCACCTTTCTCTTAGGACTCGATAACGGCAAGAGTACTCATGTGACACTTCAGTCCCGTTTTATTTCATGATATTCTGTCATATTTCTATATCTTGATTTCACCACCCTGAAAGACTTCCCAGACTCTCTCTGACTTTCCTTGAGTTTCTTTCCAGGCTTGCTCGACGATCTCCTTGCGTGCTCTCAATGCCTCACTCACTCTGTCCTGGTAAACCAGCGCAGCTTTCTTTCTCGCTTTCCTATATGCTTCCTCAGCTTCCTGTTCAGCCTTTTCCAGGTCTTGCGCAGCTTTTTCTATGGTTTCTGTAAAGATGTTAGCGGCTTGCTCTTCAATTTCTTTATAGGACTTCTCCTCTTGGCGTTGCCGTTCCTGATACGCTGCCGCTACCTTTCTCTGAGCCTGCAGATAGGACCTATAGGCGGCTTGGGCCTGGCTCATTAGATCATCGAGAGGATCTTTAGCCTCCTTGGGGACCTCGGAGGAAAGCTCGACCATTTGTTCCACATCTTTGCTTACCACCTTTCCGGATTGTTGACTTTTACTCACTGTAGTCGTCACGATACACCTCCTTGAATTTATTCCTTAAAATCGATGCTATTTATCATATTTTGGCCAAACGGTTCCTCTGAATTTTGTTAGTCTCCGACTTAAGATTGAGTAGTTCATTCTCCGCGAACAGCCTCCACCCCTTCCTGTCTCTATATTCGGCATCCTTTACGATGTTTTGCCTGATCCAGCGGAACAGAGTGCTCTTACCTATGCCAACCATCTGGCAGACTTCAGCAGTCCTATAATAAATTCGTCCATTTATTTTTACAGGCATATCAACACCCCCTAAAACTA
>Ga0209636_10006577_pt1 | contig 11884 bp, 11 predicted proteins | sample DeeMarSWOR152_54_FD_187464 | JGI IMG/M metagenome (GOLD analysis project Ga0209636, IMG submission 187464) | Marine sediment microbial communities from White Oak River estuary, North Carolina - WOR-1-52-54 (SPAdes) (version 2) | ecosystem: Environmental > Aquatic > Marine > Intertidal zone >...
CTGCCCCACAGGAGCAATCACCATGCTTCATTTCACAGACGATGAAATACTTGCTCAAGTCAGAGCAGCATTAAAGGAGGAAAAGAAATATGACTGAATTCGAGCCAAAAATCGTAGGTTTCCTGTGCAACTGGTGCGCATACGCTGGTGCAGACCTATCGGGCGTCAGCAGAATTCAGTATCCCCCAAACGTCAGGATCGTACGGGTGATGTGCAGCGGAAGAGTGCATCCAGCTTTCATCCTTGAAGCATTCAGAAGCGGAGCAGACGGAGTTCTAGTCGCCGGTTGCCACCTCCCATCCGACTGCCACTACATCTCAGGCAATTTCAAAGCACATCGAAGGATCATGATGTTGAAGAAGCTTCTACCCCAGTTTGGTATTGAGCCCGAAAGACTTAGGATAGAATGGGTCTCTGCGTCGGAAGGAGACAAATTCGCAACGGTTATTAAGGATATGACAGTGGAAATAAAGAAACTTGGACCGAGTCCTTTGAGGGCTGGAGGTAAGACTAATGGCTGAGACGGAAAAAAAGCAAGAAAAGGAGATGGAACAGAAAAGGGTGCTCAAAATAACCGATATGGATCCCAAATTCAAATACGAGATCAGCAAGATTCCTGGCGCAGAAAAGGTCATGCTATGCTTCAAATGCGGCACGTGCACAGCCGACTGTCCAATAGCTCGATTCGACGAGTTTTACAGACCCAGAAAACTCATACGGATGACGCAGTTGGGATTGAAAGACAGGCTTCTTTCAAACGACGTCATCTGGCTCTGTTCTACCTGCTTTACATGCATTGACCATTGTCCGCAAGACGTGGGAATCGCCAGCATCATACGTGCTCTTCGAAACCTATCTGTAAGAGAAAGGGACATGCCTGTCGTCTTCAAGGAACTAGCTTCTAACATCCTGAAAACAGGCTACGCATACATGATCCCAGGACTGCGCCTCAAAAAGAGAGAGGAGCAAGGACTGCCTACATTGCCGAAAGCCAACCTAGAAAGTGTCGCAAAACTTTTCGACATCACAGGTTTTTCCAAGACACTTGAAAAAGAGAAGACCTAAAATGCCAGAGTTGAAGTATTTACTCTTTCTGGGATGCGTTATCCCATACAGAATCTCCAGCTACGAGATTTCCACTAGAAAAGTTCTTGACAAACTTGGCATAGAATTGGTGGAGATGCCTGAGTTTAATTGCTGTGGATTCCCACTGGATCCAGTAAACCACGAAATGATGCTCACTTTAGCGGCACGAAACCTCTGTTTAGCGGAGCAACAAAACTTAAACATCATGACCCTATGCAACGGATGTTTCGGTATCCTAAACCACGTAAACAAAGAACTTAAGGAAGATAAAAAACTCAAGGAGAAAGTTAATGGATACTTAAAGGAAATCGGCATGGAATTCGAGGGAACGATAACGGTTAAACACCTTATCCACGTGCTCGCACAAGACATCGGCTTTGAAAAAATAAAGGAGACCGTTCAAAAGCCGCTCACTCAGCTCCGCGTGGCTCAGCACACTGGATGCCACGTCGTTCGTCCCGGAAAGGTCGTAGGCTTCGACGACCCAGAAAACCCCACAACTCTCAAAAACCTAATTAAAGTAACTGGCGCGAAATGCTTGGATTACATGGATGAAATGGAGTGCTGCGGCGCCCCAATAATCGGGGTAAACGCCGAAATTCCACTTCAGTTGGCTAGGGAAAAGCTTGATCACATTAGGGCTGTGGGAGCGCAAGCGCTGATCACCGTGTGTCCCTTCTGCCACATGATGTATGACCTTAACCAATCCAGAATAGAAAGAACCTTTAACGAAAAATTCCGCATCCCCGTGCTTCACTATCCACAGCTATTAGGGTTAGCTATGGACATAAGCCCCGATGAATTAGCCTTGAAGGACCTTAGGGTAGACGCCTCTGAACTTGTAAATCTGTTGTGATTGTTATGGAGAAGGAAAAGCTGAAATTTGCCTTCTACTGGGCTGCCAGTTGCGGAGGCTGTGAAATCGCGGTTCTCGACATAGACGAGAAAATTCTCGATGTCGTTGCCATAGCTGACATCGTCTTTTGGCCAGTGGCAATGGACATCAAGTATAAAGACGTAGAAGCATTTCCAGACAAATATATAGATGTCTGCTTCTTCAACGGTGCAATTAGAACCGAAGAACAGGAATATATGGCCAAACTTTTGAGAAAGAAATCTAAAGTCCTAGTAGCCTTCGGCTCATGTGCCCAATTAGGCGGCATTCCAGGTCTAGCAAACGTTGCAAACAAAAAAGAGGTCTTTGAAAGGGCGTACCTTCAGTCCCTCTCCACGAATAACCCCAACTCCGTGACCCCCAAGACCTCTTTCAAGGTCCCGGAAGGAGAGTTGAAGTTACCAGAATTCTTTGACACCGTGAAAACTCTTGACCAAACCGTGGACGTAGACTACTACCTGCCCGGATGCCCCCCAGCATCTGATCAAATAGCTAAAGCAGTCGAAGCAATTGCCAAAAACGAGTTGCCTCCGAAAGGTTCGGTGCTGGCTCCTGCGAAGTCAGTCTGCGACGAGTGTCCTAGAAAAAAAGAGGATAAGAAAATTTCCAGGATACACAGAGTATACGAGATTACCCCAGACCCGGACAGATGCCTTCTGGAACAAGGAATACTATGCATGGGCCCCGCAACTCGCGGAGGATGCGGGGCAAAATGTATCAAGGCAAATATGCCTTGTACGGGATGCGGAGGCCCATGTCCAAACGAGGTGGAACAAGGGGCAGCGATGATAAGTGCGCTCTCGTCAATTTTAGGAGTTGATGAGGAAAAAGAGCCAGAGTATGACGCGGAAAAGCTGATCGCACAGATTAAAGATCCATTAGGAACTTTTTACAAGTATTCGTTGCCAGCTTCTCTTCTTAAAAGGAGGATTATGAAAAAATGAAAACAATAACGATAGAACCCATAACTAGGCTGGAAGGCCACGGAAAAATATCCATATTCCTAAATGAAGAAGGAAACGTAGAGAACGCCTACTTCCAAATTCCAGAGCTCAGAGGGTTTGAGAGGTTTTGCGAGGGCAGAAAAGCTGAGGATATGCCCCAGATAACCTCAAGAATTTGCGGCGTATGCCCGCCTGCGCACCATTTCGCCTCAACGAAGGCCTTAGACGCCGCATTCGATGTCGATCCCACCCCTGTCGCGAAAAAACTTCGAGAGCTCATTTACAATGGCTACATGTTCTATGATCACACGCTTCACTTTTACTTTCTAGGGGCACCAGATTTTATTGTAGGGCCTGACGCCCAACCCTCGGAAAGAAACATCCTCGGTGTGATAAAAAAGGTCGGCTTAGACATTGCTAATGACGTGATCAAGCATAGAGCCTATGGACAGAAGATCATCGAGATGATGTGTGGAAAGGCGACTCATCCAGTGTGTGGATTACCTGGCGGCGTATCCAAAGCGTTAACGGAGGAAGAGAGACAAGAGATCGAAAAGATGGCAGAATCCGGCGTTGAGTTCGCGAAGTTTAGCCTCAAGCTGTTCGATGACGTTGTGTTGAAGAATAAGAAATATGTAGAGATGATCCTAAGCGACGCGTACACTATGAAAACGTATTACATGGGCTTGGTTGACCAAAACAACAAGGTCAACTTCTATGACGGAAAAGTACGGGTAGTTAATCCAGAAGGCAAGGAGTTCTTGAAGTTTACTCCATCGGAATACTTGGACGTAATTGAGGAACGTGTAGAAGAGTGGACTTACGTCAAACTGCCCTACCTCAAAAAGGTTGGATGGAAAGGCCTAGTTGACGGACCGAATAGCGGCGTTTACCGAGTCGGACCCCTCGGAAGGCTGAACGCTTCAGAGGGTATGGCAACCCCCTTCGCACAGCAAGAATTTGAGAGAATGTACGAGACACTCGGCGGAAAGCCTGTTCACTCAACCCTTGCATTTCACTGGGCTAGACTCATAGAGTTGCTGTACGCAGCTGAAAGAGCCCTAGAACTGAGCAGAGACGAGGAGATAACAAGCAAAGATCTTAGAAATGAGCCGGGCAGCCCCGAAGAAGGAGTCGGAATAATTGAAGCGGCTAGAGGCACCTTGATACATCACTACCAACTTGATGAGGATGCGCTAATAAAAAAGGTCAATTTGATAGTGGCTACAACAAACAACAACCCAGCCATATGCATGTCCATTAGAGACGCGGCTAAAGGACTCATACACGGCGGAGAAGTGAGTGACGCCATATTAAACATGGTGGAGATGGCCTTCAGAGCCTACGACCCATGCCTCGCGTGCGCCACCCACTTCGCGATAGGTCAGATGCCCCTCGAACTCAAAATATACAATCACAACAAAAAGTTGCTGAAGGTTGTGAAAAGATAACTTCTACAAACCCACCTTAAACCCTCTTAACGCAAACATTGAGAGAACCGACAAATGAAAAGCCAGCGTAAAAACGACAAGAGCGAAACTGAGAATAGACTGAGGAACTGGCTCTCCAACTCTCGAAGAGTGGTTATCGCGGGCATTGGAAATCCTCTTCGAAAAGACGACTTTGTTGGAGTTAAAATTGTGAGAAATCTGCGAAACAAGGTTTCAGAGGCTGTTTACCTAATAGAATGTGAGACCGTTCCCGAGAGTTTTATGAAACCAATAGAGGAGTTTAAGCCCACCCACATACTGGTCATCGACGCCGCTCTGTTAAACCTAAAACCCGGCTCTTCAAAACTCGTAGAGCCAACTCAACTGGCAGAACAAACCGCAATATCAACCCACGCTCTACCTCTTCAAATATTCTGTGAATACCTTGCAAGGACAACCAAAGCCAAAATTGCTTTGCTCGTGATTCAGCCTAAGGATGCTAGTTTTGGGGAGGAGCTAACGGCGGAGCTGGAAAAAACCGCAAAACACTTGACGAGTCTTTTGTCAAGAGTTCTTCCGTAAAATGATTTGAATTAGTTCTTACATGTTCTAAACTTAAGTTAGCTCAAAGTCCAGACTGACCTACAACTTAAACGACCTTTGAAGGCAAACGTTTGAATCCTCTTTAAGTCGGCGCTTTCAGGGCTTCTTGGAGCAGTTTCTTTACGATGGAGACTCTCGCCTTTTGCGCAAGAATATCTTTCGTTGTGAAGTCCAAAGCCTCTTCTGGACACCATTCCACGCACTTAGGCTTGCCATCGCAGAGATCACAAACGAACACTTTCTTCGTTTCTGGATGCAACATGATGGCGCCGTAGTCGCAAGCTTCGATGCACCAGCCGCAGCCGTTGCATTTGTCCTCGTCAACTATGATGATGCCCGTTTCTTGAGACTGCTCAAGTGCGTCTCGTGGACACGCGGCCACGCATGGAGGGTCTTCACAGAGTCTGCATGCAACTGCTAGGTTCACGAAGGGGTTCAGGCGCACAGCGCGTATGCGAGATTTCGTCGGATTGTAGGTTTTTTCTTTCTCCACTGAACATGCGTATTCGCAAACACAACAGCCAACGCATTTATCGGGGTCTCCGGAGACAAACTTCTTTTCATGAATCGATGCCATGCTTATTTCCCTCCTTTCCCTTTCTTCTTTGGAGTCTGTGACCTGATCTTTTTCTTTACGATGGGAACGAGATCGATTAAGCCTAGTTCTTTGAGTTTCTCTATGGTGGGAATGCCTTCCTTTGTCCATCCGCGTACCTCATAGTAGTCGTCTAGGCCTATGTCAAACTCTTTTTGGTTGACGTAGGCTCCCTTTGCAAATCCTTCGTCGGGTACTGGCACGCTCATTATTTTCGGCGGCAACTGATCGTATTCCCTTGTTCCCTTGCCCTCTCGGATGTTGATGACTCTTGCTAGGTTGTTTATTCTTTCACCAGCTTGTCTAAGCTCCTCAGGGGTCATCTTGATACCTGTAGCTAAGGTGTAATATTTTGCCATGTCTTCGAGTCCATCGTAGTATACGCCCCTTGAGAACTTACACAAAATAAGCGAGTCGATAGCATTGTATACGTCTTCGTTGTCCATGACTATTTTTCCTCTTCCTTTTTCGATTTTGAAGCGGTCGACCTTTCCCTTTAAGTCAGGTGAGTACGCTCCAGATCGGAGGTGACAAGCTCCACGGAAGGAAACAGAAAACCCTAAGGCAGCGGTTTTCAATGTTCTGAGGTCGTAGCCTGGCAGCTCCAATCCCTTAATGTGATTGGCGTATTTCACTGCTCCTTTGCCAATTTTTTCAGCAGCCCTCATGGTTCCCTCTGCAAGTACGTCTCCTAACCATCCTTTTCGAGAGCCTATTCTCTTTATCATCTCTACCAAGGCTTCGGCGTTGCCAAAGCGAAGGTCTAAACCATCAGTGTCCTTTTTTGTCAGAATCCCATGCTCGTAACAGTCCATGGCGAAGGCTACGATACCGCCCGTGGATATGCCATCCAAACCATAATAGTCGCATAGGTAAATTGCCTCGATGATAGCGTCTAGGCGATCGACACCACAGTTTGGTCCAAGGGACCATAAACATTCGAATTCCACTCTCGCTGTTGTTCCTTTGTACGGCCCTTCAGGAACCACTCCGATGTGGTCGCAGCGCATTCCACATGTCGCGCATCCAATGATTTTCTTAATGTAACGTTCGTTCAAGTATTCCCCACTAACTTTTTCAGCGCCTTCGAAAGTGACCTGGGTGAAGTTCCTCGTGGGTAAAGCTGCTAAAGCGTTGAGGACAAGGACGTTCTCGGGTGTCCCTAAAGTTCTGTATTTTCTCGTAGCCGGCCCCTTCATGCGTTCGTGTATCATCCTTATGAATTCCGTAAACCCTTCGAGGTCCGCTACGTTCACATCATTTGTTCCGCGAACCGCAACAGCCTTAAGGTTTTTGGACCCCATCACGGCGCCCATACCAGTTCTTCCGATAGCTCTGAATTCGTCGTTCAGGGCGCAAGCGACTAGAACAAGGTTTTCTCCTGCTTCACCGATCGCCATCACACGGACGTAAAAATCACCTAAGTCTTCTCTTATGGCTATCTCTGTTTCATGAGGCGGTTTTCCCTTTAGATACTCGGCATCCATTAGTTGGACCGAATCATCGTCAATCCATGCGTACACCAGCTTTTCAGATTTACCTGTAAAGACAACTGCATCGTAGCCAGCACGTTTTAATTCAGCACCAAAGAAGCCGTGGGACTTGGATTCAGCTATTCCTTCGGTTAAAGGTGATTTCGAAACTACTGCGTAGCTGTTTCCTGCTGAGGCTGCCATGGTGCCACTGAGGGGACCTGTTGCAAATACAATAGGATTTTCTGGGCTAAACGGGTCGGTTCCTGGCTTGGAGTTGTCGAGAAATAGGCGCATTCCAAGTCCTATACCGCCTATGTATTTCTTAGCCATCTCTTCCTTCAAGGGTTCAATTTCGGTTTTTCCAGTTGCTAAGTCTACGTGTAGTATTCGTTTAGCGTAACTCAATCTTACTCCTCCAACAGATCGTAACTTTATGCTGAAGAGATATTCAAATAACAGTAGACATTTATTTAGTTTTTCCCAAAATGCACATGAAAGGAAGGATGGCGGGCGAAAGATGAAGGTTAGGGTTCACTACCTAGGTTTCATCCAAAACATGCTGAAGAAAAGGGAAGACGAGTTTGAACTCAGAGAGAAAGCCCTGCTCTCGGACCTCCTAAACAAAATCGCTGGAATCTACGGTGAATCCTTCAAAAAAGAGGTTTACGAACCAGGTCTAAAAGACGTTAAAACAGGGTTTGTTGTCACCGTTAACGGCGTTTTGGTGGGTCAGCTTCACGGGGTAGACACAAGACTAAACGAGGGAGACAGCGTCATCCTCATGACACTCATGAGCGGAGGATAACAGTAAACCAACACAAAAGTTATAGTTTAAAGCCCGTAATTGTTCTGAAACGATGAGAGGGGACACATTGAAAAGCAGAGTTAACACTTTAAAGGGCTTTTTTGAAAAGGAGAAACTGGACGGGTACATTGTCGCAAATGCAACCAACATTCTTTATTTCACCAGCTTCTTGGGCGGGGCTAGGCTGCTTGTTCCGAGGGAAGGTGAGAATGTTCTCTACGTTTACGGAGTTAACTACGAGGAGGCAAAGGAAACAGCCAGAGACTGCAGGGTTGAACTCGTGAAGAGGTGCGAGAACCCGGACAAAAAGGTTGCGGATGAGATTGAAGTCTTAAAGCTCGGACGCGTGGGCTTCGACACCCTAAATTCCTCCGCCTACTTGGAGCTCGCCAAAGCGTTGAAGGGTGTTAAGCTGAAGGCCAGAGGCAAACTGGTCTGGGAGCTTCGTAGTGTGAAGGATGAAACAGAACTGAGGCACATGAGAAGGGCAGCTGAATTAACCGGCGAAGGCATGAAGGCAGCTTTCGAAACAATTAGACCGGGACTGCGAGAATACGAGGTGGCGGCTGAGATCGAGTACGCCATGAGGAGATTAGGCTCATGGGGAGTTGCCTTCGACACAATAGTTGCCTCGGGAGTTCGCTCAGCTTATCCACATGGAGGGTGTACTGACCGAAAGATTAGGAAAGGGGACTTAATTGTGCTCGACATAGGAGCGAAATATCAAAATTATCGAGCTGATTTGACGAGAACTGTGACTGTCGGGAAACCCTCGTCTAAGCAGGTGAGAATTCACGAGGTTGTAAGAGAGGCTCAGGAAAGAGCCTTCCAAAGCGTTCGAGCGGGAGTGAAGGCGTGTGACGTAGACGTTGTTGCTAGGGGACTGATTGAAAGGGAGGGATACAGCGAGTATTTTGTTCACAGCCTAGGACATGGTGTCGGGCTTGACATTCATGAACCGCCCACCTTGAAACCTGAAAGTAAGGACAAGCTTAGCGTTGGAAACGTAGTGACCGTAGAGCCGGGAATCTATATCGTCAAGTTCGGCGGCGTGCGGATAGAAGACACCGTGCTCGTACAAAAGGGCGGAGCAGAGAAACTCACTAAGGTCTCTTACGTTTTAGATGTTGGTAATCAGTTCTAGGCTGAATCAGCTTATACTCAATTTGCTACAAAATAATAAAAGAGAAGATAAGATATAGGGAAACAGGAAGAGCCTACGACTGGTTTCCTTTCTGTCGCTTATCGAAGGAATATTCCGCCCCCACTGCGAGAAAGCCCTAGGATAAAAGCTATCCACCCTTTTTCTTGTTTGGAAGAAAGGAGGCGATGTTGGTGGGCCCGGCCGGATTTGAACCAGCGACCACCAGGTTATGAGCCTGGCGCTCTAACCGTGCTGAGCTACGGGCCCAATTCCATTCTTTTAATTCTCGAAACCTTCTATTAAACTATAACGCTAGGATCGCGATTTTGTACAACTCATCAGAACAGAAAACAAGCGCTGTCTAGAGGAGCCTATCGGGGTCCAATGAGAGAGACCAACCAACAACCTCACAAACCAAAACCAACAATATTTTTAAGGCTAAGAACTTCCTCTAAATACTCTCAAGACGTGCCCCAAAAATGCAAGCAAAAGTCAAGGTCATTCAACAGCGATACAAGATCATCGGCCGAGAAGAGGAACTGGAGAAAGCCTTGGCTGCGGTCTCCTCCAACAAACACGTCCTCTTCGAGGGAACCGTAGGAGTAGGCAAAACAGTCATCGCCATGGCCCTTGCAAACCACTTCAACCGTAAGTTCCACAGAGTCGACGGAGACGAACGCTATACAGAACACAAGCTAACAGGCTGGTTCGACCCAGCGCTGGTAATAGCAAAAGGCTACTCATGGAAAACACTCATACCCGGTCCCCTCACCCAAGCCATGATGGAAGGCTCCTTCCTCTTCATCAACGAGTTAAACCGAATGCCAGAAGGAACCCAGAACGTGTTGCTTCCAGCCATGGATGAGAGGCAAATAATTATCCCTAAAATCGGCACGATTAAAGCCAAACCAGGATTTCTCATAATCGCAACCCAAAACCCCGAGGAGTTTGTAGGCACGAGCCGACTCAGCGAGGCCCTTGAAGACCGCTTCGTGTGGATTCGCCTTGACTACCAATCAGAAATCGAGGAACAGAGAATAGTTCAGAAGGAAACCGGATGCAAGAACGAGGACATCATCGCCATAGCCGTGAAGATCGCGAGGAAGACGAGAGAAGACCCGGACGTCAGACACGGAGCCTCGGTTCGCGGTGCAATGGACATCACAGAGCTGATTCAGCGCCTTTCAGGAAGCCTCACATTGGACGTGAATGTTTGGACCAGAGCGGCAATCATGGCATTAGCAACAAAGATTGACCTTCAGGATCAAACGACTCAAAAGCTGGAAAACGTCGTCAAAAGAATCGTAACCTCAGTCCTCAGCGAGTACGCCAGAGGCGGAGGCAAACAGGTGACCAGCGGACCAGCAGACAGAACTAAAGGGGAGGAGAAAGAGAAAAAGAAATCGTCCTACTTGTCCAAAGAAGTAAAGGCAGCCCTCGGCGAGGGAAATCTTTCTAAAGTGATCTATCTTCTTGAGCAGAACCGCCAGTCGATTTCTGAGATGCTTTTGGAGGAAAATCTCTTTGAGACGATGATGAAAGTAGCCGAGCATTCAGAGCCAAAGTGGCCTGTGCTCCATCTGCTGTTTATTACTCAAACGAGCCTAGATCCCACACGCAGGCGGATAGCGAGAAAGATTCTGAGCAGAACCATTGTGCGAATGGCAGCCCAGATAGTTGGAAGGGGAATAAGCCCCACGGAATGTGTTAACGTTCCTTTTCAATTCGGCTTGGAAGAATTTGACTTGGAAGAAACTCTTGAGAACAAGTTGGGTAAGGGTTTCCTCGATTATCGGGATATAGTGTGCGTCGAAAGGCGTCGGAAAAAAAGAGCATTTTCACTGATTCTGGACGCTAGCAACTCAATGCAGATGGAAAAAATGGTGCTTGCGGCGTTGGCTGTCGGTGTTTTCGCGTACAGGTTTTGGGACGACCACTACTCCATCATTACCTTCAAGGATCATGCACAATTGCTGAAGTCCATAAAGGATAGTCCAGATATGGAGAAGCTGATTGACAAGATGCTGAACCTAAAACCTGAAGGATTAACAAACATTGAGGAGGCTCTGCAGAAAGGCTTAGAAGAACTTGAAAAGCTCCGTGAACTGGAAAGCGCTGGCATTCTCATAACTGATGGCTGGGTTACTAAAGGCAGGGATCCGGTTAAGGTCGCGGAGAAATATCAAAGGCTGCATGTTATACAGGTTCCGCTTTCTGTGGGTGGCGGAGACTCAGAAATGTGCATAAACCTGGCGAAGGCTGGTAGAGGAAAATACTCGTATGTTCATGACTTTTACGAGCTGCCCCGTGCTATCATGGACACGATGAGGTGACGAGCCGACTAATCGGCACAACCGGGTGCGCACAACTCTTTTCCGCAAGATGCAGTATCAAACCTTAAATATCTTTATAAGTTCTCAGATTAACGGCGCCGCTGAGAGCGTTGAGCCGCCGTACACGCATGTGCTGTGTGGACGAGAGCTCAGTTAGGTAGAGCAACGGGCTGTTAACCCGTTGGTCGTCGGTCCGAGTCCGACCGGCGGCGCCACAATTTTGATTTGAGGTAAATGGACGACACTTTTCATTTACGTTTTCTGAAAAACCTAGCGTCTTAAAACTTACAGTCTTAAGTAGGTTCCCCCAACCATTTGAAACGTACAATTGAGGTTTCCGTTATGAGTTTAGAAGTCCTATACCTCTCAAAAAAAGATGTGAAGGAAACCGAATTAACAATGGCTGAAATCATTAAAGTCGTTGAGGAAGCATTTAGAGAAAAGGGTAAGGGCAAAGTTGAGATGCCTCCAAAGCCGGGGATTCATCCAAGGACGGATGCTTTTATACATGCTATGCCCGCTTTCATACCTCGAATGAAGGCCGCCGGCATGAAATGGGTGAGCGGTTTTCCCG
>Ga0209636_10006578_pt1 | contig 11883 bp, 6 predicted proteins | sample DeeMarSWOR152_54_FD_187464 | JGI IMG/M metagenome (GOLD analysis project Ga0209636, IMG submission 187464) | Marine sediment microbial communities from White Oak River estuary, North Carolina - WOR-1-52-54 (SPAdes) (version 2) | ecosystem: Environmental > Aquatic > Marine > Intertidal zone >...
TCAAATTGTTTTTGTTTGTAATTAAATATTTTATAATTAATTATAGCTAATTCGACAGACACTAAGTAGTATTATTTATCTCTGTTTAAGTTTACATCCGACATCAGCCAGGATATAAGGTCCTTTCGGAATCACTGCAATTGTTGCATCATCCCCGTGTCGATTCAGCGCCATTTCGATTCCTTCTTCAACAGAATCGATTGCGGTCGTTAACATTTTATCTTTATCTTGTCTTGAAATGCCTTCGCTGAATAAATAAACATCCACTTTCCGCAGAACCTTTGCCAATTCCTCAAGCTGCCATTGATCAACAACAAAATAATCGTCTCGATAAATATTCTGCATGAACAAATCAATATCAGTTGTTTCTCTGACAAGCTGGCTGAATTCCGGGCTACCTAATCCTTCCTGACATTCAGCGGCAAGGATAATCGTATCCCCTTCTTTAACAACAGGCAATGCTGCAGTTAATCCTTTAATGGATTGATAGAAAGTTGCATCCAATGGAAATCCTGCTGAAGTTGTAACTACAATGTCGACTGGTTCAGCTACTGTATCTCCGACATGATCTCTAACAAACGCAACACCTTGTTCATGAGCCTTTTCCATATCACCAACAAAAATGCCAGTGATTTGTCTTTTTTCATCTAAAGCTACATTCACAATAAAATCCATGCCTGCCATTTTAGCAATTTCTAAGGATTCTTCATGAAATGGATTGCCTTCGATGACACCTTCCCGGGCGTTGGGATGTTCTAATATTTTTGGTCCATGCATGACTTTGACTGTATCCAAACTGGAAATTCCAGGACAAATCAACTTCCTGCCGCCTGAAAAGCCAGCCATTAGATGGGATTCGATGAATCCTGTGGTAATTTTTAAATCGGCATTCACATAATTGGAATCAACAAAAACATCCGTGCCTGTTGAAGTCTTTCCAAGATATGTATGGCTCTCTTTTTTCTTTGCAAAATGGTTAACAATTCGATAGTTGGAAGCAATTTCTTCTCCAACTAAATAAATCAATTCATCATCCATATTCGGGCGATGGATACCGGTTGCGATTAGAATGGTAATATTCTCTTGCTTCATTCCATTTTCTAATAAAGTAGATAGAATTGGCCGAAGAATGATCTCATTGGGAACAGGACGGGTGATATCGCAAATCACTATACAAGCTGATTTTTTTTTCTGGGCAAGATTTGCCAAAGGAGGCGAACCGATGGGAGCTTCCAATGCTTTTTTCATATCCTCTGTCGGATTTATAATAGGAGAACTTTTTTTCATTTTCAAAATCTTGACTAAATTATTATCAGGTACATCTATCCAGAGACCATACTTTCCATAATCCAATTGCACTTTCATTACCTTTGCTCCAAAAATATCATTTCAGTTTCAATGAACTGTAGGACAAATTGGCAATTTGTCCTACAGTTCCACCGTTCATTAGAAGAAAATTTACTAAAATGAAACTATAATTTCAAGTGTTTTATTCGACCAAAATTTATCTTGACATTTTTTAATTTAATTCATATTATTCACAAGGAACTGAAGTAAGCGAAATTGAAGTTTAATCTCAAAAATCAGAAAGAATGCTCTTAGAAAAATACGTCCACAGAAATGGAATCCTAAAAAAAATTTACAATATAGACTTAATCAAAAGGAATCACGCCATGTACCTAAAACCATTTGCCATGGAGCGTTTCCAATCTATTTGGGAAAACGTTGTTGATTACAATCTGTCAGAGAGTGGTATCCATCCATTCCAATTATATGAAATCCTGACCAAAGAAGATCTTAACGACCTGGCATTTACATCACTGGGTTACAATCAAACCAACGGTTCGGTAGAGCTGCGAGCCACCATCGCTGATTTGTACCAGGGCGCTTCGGTTGAAAATATCCTGGTAACAACAGGCAGTGCTGAAGCAAACTTCCTTTCAACATGGTGTCTAATCGAACCGGGGGATGTATTGGCATTAATGCTGCCCAACTATATGCAAATTTGGGGCATTGCCGGAGCGTTCGGTGCACAGGTGGAACCATTTTATCTGGTAACAAAAAATGAACGCTGGCAAATCGATTGGGAAGAATTTGAAAATGCCGTTTCATCTAAAACTAAAGTGATTGCTATCTGTAACCCTAACAATCCAACCGGTGCGCAGTTAACTCAGGACGAAATCAAGAAAATCTGCAATATTGCGGCACAGATGAACGCCTGGATTTTATCAGATGAAGTATATCGAGGTGCAGAACGTATCGGGGATATAACGTCTACATTTTGGGGACAATATGATAAAGTTATCGCTGTGGGTGGTCTTTCCAAAGCTTATGGTCTACCAGGATTAAGAATCGGTTGGATTGTTGCACCACCTGATTTAGTTGAAAAACTCTGGTCTTATCATGACTACACAACAATCTGTCCCAATCCGCTCAGTGATCGATTAGCAAGAGTGGCTTTGAGTCTACCAAATCGGGAAAAGATTCTGGAACGAACTCGAAAGATTGTTAGAACTAATTTTAAAATTTTAGAAGACTGGTTGAATAGCCATGATGGAGTTTTCGATTGTATTCCGCCCATCGCTGGTGCAATTACACTTGTAAAATACAACTTGAATATCAAGTCTTTGGAACTCGTTACCAGGTTAAGGAAAGAAAAGAGTGTTCTTGTTGTGCCAGGCGAACATTTTTTTATGGAGAATTATTTTAGATTCGGATTTGGTAGCCCATCAGATTATTTACAGCGAGCACTCAATCGCATTGGCGAGTTGATTTCAGAAATTCAATAAAAAATGACTCTATAATATTACAAGTTAAATCTTTGTTTTTTTGGCAAGAAAGTTAAAAACATGATATGGCACCACAGAAAGGAACAAACACAGAAAAATGAATTTAAAAAAATTTAATGTCTGTGTTTGTACCTTTCTGTGTTTTATTTTACCTTTGCAGCTTGCTGCGCTACGCTCTCTGCGAACTCAGCGGTTAAAAAATTGCTGCAAACTCACAATCCAGCGGAACTTCCAGGAAGGCTCAGCAGGAGAAAATCGATCCAATTCAGGATGGCCTAGCCACAGCGGAAAATCAATGCGAAAGACACGTTGTCTTCCAAGTATCATCTTATAAAAACGTAATCCAAATCCAGCATCAAAAAGGTATTTCTTATTCATACCATCTGCCCAAACTCGCCCGGCATCAAAAAATAGGGCAAAATCGATTCCTTGTAAAAGGCTTCGTAAATTTTTCGGTAGTAGATAGTGAAATTTTCGGTGAATAAAATCAATGTTGGTACTGATTATTTTATTTGCAGCTAAAGGTGAACTTCCCCAAACCAGTTTATTCAGGTAGCCCCTTAAATTTCCATCACCTGGAAAGTGATAATTCACCCAGGAAGGCAATGATCCAATCGAACGAAGATAAAAATATTTAAATCGCTGATTCGGATTGCCCTCTGCAATCCAGTACATATCTTGAGTCGGCATTTGATCATTATCTTGATAAGAATACCCTACAAAATTTCTTACTTTCACCTTCCAGTTTCGCCTGACGCTACCAAGGGTGAAGTTATAAATTAAAGAGAGTCGTATATAATTGAAATCACTTTTCCATTCTTCATTCGATATTTGCCCATCAAAATATAAATTAGATTGGGGCAGCCAATCAATGCAGTTCGTTGTATATGAAAAATAAAATTTATTAATATCACCCTTATCCCATTCCTGAACTTTGATTGTCTTATTACCAGATTTGATTCGCCGATAGCTATATCGATCATTATTCATGCGTTGATGACTGAAACCAAATCGAAATGCATGAGACTGATAGCCTGCAAATTGTTTACTCTGGTTGTAATTGATGTTTAAATTTATTTCAGTCCGACCTTCCATTTTCAAAATATATATATGTCTCCACAAATTTTTATTTATCCATTCCCAGGGCATGGAATAGCCGAGATTAAAATCAAATTGCTCGGAATTAAAACCATACCATACATAATTTCTTGTAATGTAATATCGATTCAAGTAGCTACCTAAGAGTTTCACTCCAAATTTAAATCCATCCACATCATTGTACCATATCCGTGGCCACCAGAATAGAGAGTAAGTATCTCTCGGCAGGTAGTACATGCTGGGAAAATCAGGATATAAGAATGACTTTATTCTAGGGGAATTATTATTAAGTCGATTTTGATCTAAAATAATATCATCAGGATCGAGTTGGAAATTTTTAACTTTTGAGCGGGTTAAGAATGATATTATTGTTTGTTGTTCATCACCTTGCCAGCGTTTCCGAATCGTATCTCCAGATTCAGTCACGATTTCAATTTCAACCGGCATAATCCCATTTCCTAACCGTTTAATGGTAATATCAGTTTTCCATAGTCCGTTTTCGAGCTTTTTAGAGTATACACCAGTACAAGCGTAGTCGATTCGAGCCGTTTTATAAATCCACTGGTTAAAAAACCAATCTAAATCCATGTCACTGACCTGCTCACATACGGTTTTAAATTTCTCGCCATCGACATGCTTGAATTTCCACTGCTTATAATAAGTTTGCAATATTTTTTCAAAAGTCTCACGTCCAACGAGATAGTCAAGCATGGAAAAGAATTTTGATGGTTTTAGATAAACATTATATGTGTATAAATATTTGTTTTTCAGTTTATAACACTGGGTTGATATTGGTTTTTCAAATCCACTATAAAAATAATAATAAAGGGAATTGAGTTTTATATCTTTAAATTCAAAGAGACCGAATTGTTTTTTAATAAAAGGCGTTTTTATTGGAATTGATGGAGGCGTTTCTGTGTTCAGCGTGGGAACATTTTCTTCGACTAAGAATTCACTGATATAAGTAACAATACCTTCGTCGAGCCAGCCCTCATCCTGTTCGTTATTTGCCAATGCTCCATAGAAATACATGTGACAAATTTCATGTACGATTAAAGTTAAATCGACATGTCCCAGGATCGTTACCATGGGATACTCCATTCCACCGGGAAGTACACCTTCGCAGACCGTGAGTTGAGGATAAGGATATGCGCCGATCAAATCATTCAGCCATATTAAGGCGTTTGTAGCACCTTTTAGGGCTATATTATGCCAGTGTTTTTGGGACGATTTTCGGAACAAAATGTGAATCGGGATGTTTTGCCACATCGTAGTTTGATATAAATATTCGGGACTGGCGACCCAAACGAAGTCATGAACTTTTTCGGCATGAAAGGTGACAATCCTTCTCGAAGATGTGATATCGTTTTGATTTGGATTCAGAGGAGCAGGATCTGTTCGTTGTACAAAATTCCCATTGGAATCAATCTCACCGGTTTTCCAGCCGGGATCGCCTGAAACCACTTCTCCAGTTGCAGCAACAACAAATGAATCAGGAACATTTAACGTGACATCAAATATTCCAAACTCGCCGTAAAATTCACCTAACCAGTGGTATTTGATCGGATGCCATCCTTTTTCATCGTAAACACAAACTTTTGGATACCACTGACTTACTTCATAAAGATTTTTCCCATATCCTCCTTTCCCTCCAGCAGGAGTAAATTTCCTGATCCGCGTAATAAATTTCAATGAAATCGATAGCTGTTCACCTGGAAGTAGCTGAGGAAAAATTTTAATTTTCAGAATCGTATCATCGATAAGCGTATCAATATCAATTTTTTTATGGGGACGCGTTTGAGTAATAACCAGGGAATCAATTTTTATCCACCCTATGTTTTCAGGCGATCTGATAATATTGATCGCAGCAGCTCTGGCTTCTTTTGCCATTACAGAATTATTTTGGAACGTATTGGGATATAGATGAAAATATAATTCAGAAAGAGTATCAGGAGAATTATTTTGATAAAGAAGGGTTTCAAATCCTTCGATTAAATGGTTATCGGTATTTAATTTTGCATTTATTGTATAATGTACATATTGCTGCCAATACTCTGTTCCAACGCATGAATTGGAGGTTATTATTAATAAAAAAAGCGAGATAAATAAGATTTTGTGCCGAGGTGTTAGCAACACAGAAGATCCTTATGTTTCAGGTTTTTAAAAACCTAACTAAAATGGAGAATTGTCTCTCTCAATTTTGAAGGCTCGATAGGAACAACACCAACTTCGCTACAAACGGCACCAGCAGCATAGTTGGCAAGGATTATCGCTTCTTTTATATCAGCACCAGTCGTTAAAGCCAGCGTTAAAGTACTGATAACGGTATCGCCTGCTCCTGAGACGTCATGGACTCTTCTCGCTTTGGTAGGAATTCTAATAAATTCACCATTAGAATTCAACAGGCACATTCCCTGATCACCTAATGTAATCAGAACAGCATCACATATTAAACGGTCCATTAAATTTCGGCATGCTCTTTCCAATTCTTCAAACGAGTCAATTTTAATTCCTAAAGCAGCCTCAGTTTCTTTCCGATTGGGTTTAAAAAGGGTGACTGATTTGTATTGAAAAAAGTTGTCTAATTTTGGATCAACAGTGATAATTTTATGATTCCGTTTCGCTAAAACAATTGCTTCTCTAATCAACTCTGTAATTAACAAACCTTTATTATAGTCCTGGATAATTAAAGCATCTGCTTGGTTAATATTTTGTTTAACTGCATCAATAACTCCTTGCAAGATATTCTCATTTATGGGTTCACGTGATTCTCGATCTGCTCGGACGATATGCTGGTCATTAGCAATGATTCTTGTTTTTACAACAGTCGGACGAGACTCATCGATGATGATATTATTAGCGGAGAAATCCAGTGACTTTATTAAATCAACAAGTTGTTTCCCGGTTTGATCATCTCCAACAATTCCAATCGGAATAGGAGTCGCACCTAATGAATAAAGGTTATGAGCGACATTGGCGGCACCTCCTAAACGTGTGAATTCGTTTATCACTTCAACAACAGGTACAGGAGCTTCTGGTGAAATCCGGTCCACGGTTCCCCATACATAGCGATCTAACATCAGATCGCCAAGTACAATGATTTTTTTGTTTCTGAATTGTTCAAAGAACCAATCTAATCTTTCTGTTGTAATTTTTGTCATCGGTCTCTCACTATTAATATAAAAATTTTACAACAAATGTCAACAACTTTTTACGATTTTTTTTATTTCAGGTTTTATGATACGATTAATAATTATAATAAAAATGATTTAATTGTATCGACAAATACTGCATTAGTAAATGGTTGGAAAAAATTCATTGATCAGGTGAATTTCAATCGTGATAAAAGTAATTTTTAACTTTTTGATCTCTCTCGCTGTGAAAGGCGACACCAGGTCTCCAGCGTGAATCACCAAATCGACCTTTCTTTCATTAAAGAATTCCACTCCAGCCCGAATAGCAGGCATGTTATCATGACTGTCGGACATAATGCCCACCTGTTTGACATCCTCCATCTTTCCTGTTCCTCCGTTTTTTTGGTTCATTGGGTAATTGGGTAACTGGGTAATTAGGTACCTGGTTAATTGGTTAATTGGGTAACTGGTTTATCTGGACTAATGACCTTATAACCTAATTACCTACTTACCTAATTACCATAATTACCTAAACAAAACAGGCACCGTAAAAACCTGCTGCAACAAATTCCGATCCATAAACTCAATCGACCCAAAGATGTGAAATCCATCAGGCGGTATCCTGGGACTTCTATCCAGGGTAAATTCAAGTTCCCTGGTGATGAATGGATACAATTTAAACAACCGATCAATTTCTTGATAAATTTTAAAGTTAATCGATTCTCGGGTAAAATATTTTTCAGTCAATTTAAACTTCCACAATGCATCATACGCCGAATAGGCATGGGCGGCAACGATCTCCAGAGTATAACTTCCTTCAGCGATGCGATCCAGGACAATCACACCTTTATCCTGAGTTAAGGCATCTTTAAAAATCGCCCTTCCCTGGGGATCATAGACATTGATGGCAACATCGGTAAATCGTAAAAAGGAGTCATCGTCAAAATCGACTTCAAACTCAACTTTTTCAACATCGGCATCCACTTGGAAATCGTAATTGTAAGTATCTCGGTCAGTGACAATTTTGTCCTGCGTCCTTTGGTAACCCGATAATCTTCCTCTGCCAAAACCGTAGAACGGAATGTTGAATTGATTGGCGACTTTCAGGTAACCTTTCGGCTCCTGTCCAACTTTAAAATTAAAGTCAGAAATCAATGGCGGTTCGATTTTAAAACTGCTGAAACTAATGGACAGATCATAAACAGACGCTTGATCATTTTGAAAATCCGCATAAATATCGATCTCCCAGATACCGGGGATTAAATCCTGAGATGGGATAACCTGAATCTCCTCATTTTGTTCCTTGCTGGTCACGGTTCGTGTTGCAAAGTAATTGATGCCATCAGGAGAATAGCCAAAGCCATTGACATTGCAGTATCGGTTTTCCGCTGGCGAAAGCGTGATCTTCGCTGAAGTCGCTCCTGTTGGCACCAGAATAAAGTATCGATCCACATCCCCTGGCTTGATGCTTCGCTTTTGAAAATCCTGCTGATACTTGTTATGATGATCAAAAATATAGGGGATGATTACAGTGCTCAAAAGTTCAAACTCAGCGCTGGCTGCGTTGTATTTAGACAGCTCTTGCTGTTTGCGGTAGCCAATTACTTTTCCACAATACAAACCGGGTTTGTCCAGAAGATCTGGGTTATACTTGATGTTGACCGTGGCTGGTTTTTCGCCTTTGAGATAAGCCGATTTATTCACAGGAAATAACCAGGGATCGGTTGATTTCAGATCGAATGCCCGATAGAAATTAGCACGGGTATCGGCATCCACACTATCGCCAAAAATCGGTCGGATAGTAAAAGCTTGTCGTTCTGCATTAGCAGGGTAGTAGCCACCAGTTCGCCAGTAGGCTGATGAAACGAAGCCATCGCTTTGTGAAGGGCATTCCGTGCTAATGTCAAATTCATATACCTTCGCTTCGCGGTAATTTTTAGCATAATTTTTCAAGAAATCGAATGCTCTGGGAACATTGATAACGCCGCTTCCTTGATCGAGATAAGTATAGCCTTTAATCGGTGTGGCACTAAATTTGATCGCTCGATGAATGAGTGTGTTTTTTGTTAGCAGGGCTGGTTTGGATTGCGTCGCAGCACTTAATAATAGCGTTGCAGCTCCAGCTACTTGCGGCGCCGCCATGCTGGTGCCTCGCATCAAATCATCATCAGTAAACCGGGGCACCGATGAAGAAGCGGCTCCTGGTGCCAGCGCATCGGGTTTGTTCAATTCGCCGCCCCGAGCACTGAAATAAAAAATCTTATCACCATCCACATTTGCGCCGTAACAATCCCTTGCTACGTCTGCAGGAAGCATGGCTCCAACCGAGAAAGCAGACCTGGCTGCCGCAGGCGTCCCTGTGGTCGAAACGCCAGGACCCTCATTCCCGTTGCTGACGCTGATAAAGATATTATCATTAAAGGTCAAAGCATCACTGACAATATGATCGATATCGCTTCGTCCTTCTCGGATAGAACCAATGCCGTAACTGATATTGACCATAACGGGCATTTTGTGTGCTCTGGCATAACCCTCGACGAAATTCAACGCTTTTCTTAAGCTGCCTGTTATGGTACAACTGCCTTCGTAATTGCCATTGCCGATTTTGAGACTGATAATCTGGGCGCCTGGCGCTATGCCATTGAATCCTTGCTGATTGTTAATTTTATATCCAGCGGCGATACCTGCCACATGGGTACCATGTCCACTATCATCAAAATGCAGCGAAACTTTCATCTCATCTGGAAGAATATTCAGCGCAAATGTCATCAATCGGCGATCATATTTTTTTTCACCGCCTCTGAGTTGAAATGTACCGTAATTTGCCCGATAATCTCGAATCGCTTTTTCGTCATCAATATGCTGATCGCCATCGGTATCCACATAGGCGACCCAATAAAGCGTGTCGCCTTCCTCAACTTCAAAGGATAAAATGCCGAAAACATCATCATATTTTCCATTATTATTGATGTCTTTCACATCAGAATTTATAAACCGATATTCATCAATATAGCCAATAAAATATTCATCATGAGCAGGCTTTTGATCGAGATGATGATAATCGTACAATCGAAATCCATCAGGATGTTTGATAAATGTTTCCTGTTCTTGTTCTCCCAATTCCCCCGCATAGAGCATAACATCGCCCTGCTCCGAGAAATCCTGAACATCGATTACTTTGACTTGTCCATCCGAAGTTTCGGTCAAACCAGCGACGCCCATATCGACACCACTGTCCAAAATGAAGATCACAATTCCCCGTCCATCGTATTCAGGATTAGCCTGGATGAACTGTTTTGCGCCAATGGTCGTTGTAGAAAGAAAGCTCCAATCGGATGTTATATCCTTTTTTGCGAAAGTATTATCGAAAATCAATTCCAAAAATAAAAATGTGAAAATTAAAACAATCGAAAATCTGCTATGAATTTTTTTCTGCATGAAGAAATCTCCTGGATATGATCAGTTATTAATACAAGATTTATTTACGATTTAACAATTTTGATTAAAATTAGTTGCATAATTGAAGAAATTTTCTTTGAAGGGAATGAAGGATAAGTAAGAATTTCTAAATAATAATTATACAAGATGATCACCAGCCTAGCAGACCGTGTGAAAATGAAAACTTTAACATGAAAAGTGTCATTCAGAACGAAGTGAGGAATCTGGTTAATCCATTAATCTACTTGAACATACAGATTCCTCACTCCGCTTCGCTCCGTTCGGAATGACAGCAAAATTGAGAGTTTGCAAACACGCTATATAAGGAGGTGATCATCTGTTTTTTATCCGTAGGCGTTTTATCATCTGTGGGGAAAATATTAATTTTCGATATTTCCCACCATTTTCACCAACCTCTCAATCGCAGAAAGAACCATCAGTTCTGTCTGTCCCCTCGGTGCTTTGGCTTTCTCCAGCAATTCCAGACTGCTGGCAATCCATGTGCTTTCTGCCTTGTGTTCATTTTCTAAATATTGGAAAGATTCCAGTCCAATATCCGCCATCGTAGAAAGGTCTTCGGAGAGCGTTTCAATTTCTTTTAAAACCGGCGATTTTTTAATTGTCTGCCTCAGTTGTGCGTGGTTATTCTTCCAATGCGACAGATAAATTTTAACCATGTCCAGATTACCATTTCCTTTTCCGTTGTCGACCAAAAGGCTATCCACAAGATTTCGGAACAGGCGTGCGGTTTTAGCATCGGGTCGGGCAGCATCTACCACTCTGGTTAGTGGCGAATAGGACGTATATTCTCGCTGCTGTCCACGGGTATAGATTTTGACAGGCTCGATCACGTCAACCAGCGTTTTAAGAGCAGAAATGTCCGTATTATTGGTCAACCTTCGTAGCATCATGACGTAATTCTTCTCATGAGTTAAACCAACTTCTTCCAGACGAAAGCTGATGATCTCCAATCGACGGTACATATCATCCATATCTTTGACATGCCCTGGCGACCAGAGCCGCTCCGCTATGGCTGCTGTACGAGGCCAGATACGGGAATCAACTGTCTCAGCATTCACAAACTCCGACCACATGGTGGCTTCCCCGCCGAGAATGAATTTTTTCTCTGCATCGATCAACGGTGCATCTTCTGGGACGGGATCGTTCAAATAATGGTAATCTGTCGGCTGAATCAGATCGATGTAATAGCCATTGGATAAAATGCCTTGAAAACCCTTTTTAGCGGACTCGTAGAGCGATTCTCTGCCTCTCCAGGATTGAATGACAATATCGTTAGGCAGCTCTGGATGAAAAATCTCATCCCAGCCGACCATCTTTTTACCATATTTCACCAGAATCTTCTGCACCCGCCGATTAAAATAACTTTGCAGCGAATGATTATCGGGGATGTTGTGCTTGTTCAT
>Ga0209636_10006579_pt1 | contig 11882 bp, 9 predicted proteins | sample DeeMarSWOR152_54_FD_187464 | JGI IMG/M metagenome (GOLD analysis project Ga0209636, IMG submission 187464) | Marine sediment microbial communities from White Oak River estuary, North Carolina - WOR-1-52-54 (SPAdes) (version 2) | ecosystem: Environmental > Aquatic > Marine > Intertidal zone >...
GGATCTGGGATTCGCCAGGATCGATACCCACCGTGCTCTGCGACAGGGCTATCCAGAGGTGGTCTATTGCCCCGGCAAGACGCCCGATCAGGTGTCCGAGATTTGCGCGAGCCTCGCCGCCGCCGGTGACGGCCTGCTGGTCACACGCGCCGACGAGGCCATCCGGCGGCGGCTGGCCCAGGAGCACGCTCGCATCGAGATCAACGACCTGGCACGAACGGGCTACCTGCCGCCCGACGAGCCGTTGCAAGTCGCTGTGCGCGGACCCGTCCTGATCGTCAGCGCTGGCACCTCGGATCTCCCGGTTGCCGAGGAAGCGGCGGTGGCCGCCCGGGCGATGGGCAATCCGATCAGACGCCTCGATGATGTGGGCGTGGCCGGAATCCATCGCCTGCTCGCCGATCAGCGGGAGCTCCGGGAGGCGGCCGTGATCATCGTCGTGGCAGGCATGGAAGCCGCACTCGCCTCGGTCGTCGGCGGGCTGGTCTCGGCACCCGTCGTCGCCGTACCCACCAGTATCGGCTACGGCGCCTCGTTCGCCGGGCTCGCGGCGCTACTCTCGCTGCTCAACAGCTGTGCGCCGGGCGTCGTGGTCGTCAACATCGATAACGGGTATGGCGCCGCCGCCGCCGCTACCCGCATCAACCGCCGCGCCTAGCCTCTCGCCATGAGGGACTCGCTGCGAGGGTTCGAGAGCGTGGCGGCCGAGCTCCGCTCCTGGCTGGAAGCGTTGCGCCTGGCGCTCGGTGCCGAGACCGCCTGTCTCTGGACGCTGGCCAGCACGGATCGTCTCAGCGTTGCGTTGCACTCCCCCCGCGAGACCGAGATCACGCCTGAAGATGTCCCGCTTCACGGACACGCGCTCGGCTGGGTGGTGACTGAGGGTGTGTCGCTGCGGGCCTCCCGCAGGGACATCTTCCGCGGCGCCGAGGAGGGGTGGGTGGTGGCCGCTCCCGTGTCTGAGGTGCGCGGCGAGCGAATCGGTTGCGTCGCTTTGGAGTTCGACGGTGTGCCGCGTTTGGACGCACCGCGTGCCCTGGAACTCGCCGCCGCCCTGGCCGGTCGCTTGCTGGGGGATGTGCATGCCGCGGAGCGTGCCCTTACTGACCTGCGCAAGTACGAGGCGCTCTACGGGGCGATCCAGGATCTTGATCGAGAACTGGACCTGGCGGAGCTCGCCTCCAGTGTGTGCCGTCGGGCGCGGCGCGTGAGCGGAGCCCGCGGTGCCGTGGTAGCCCGCTGGGATAGCGGCCGCGGCGAGGGTAGCATCCTCGCCAGCGACGGAGAGACGGGCAGAGATCTCGCGGGTGCCCAGCTGGATGGTGAGTCGTCGTTCCTGGGCCTCGCGCTGAGCAACGTGACCGTCCTGCCGCGTGACGATCTGACGGGGAAGGCGAGGTTCCCGCTCTACGTCCAGGGAGTCGATTCCCGGGCAGGGTCGGCGGTCATCGTGCCGATGGTCGCCGACGCGGATCCGATCGGGGCCTTGGCGGTCGAGTACGAGCGGCCCCGCCAGTACACGGAGGGCGATCTCGAGCGGCTCAAGGCGCTCGCTCTGTTCGTCGGCCCGGCGTTCCGTAACGCAGTGGCGTTCGGAGAGGTGAAGGCGCTTTCGCTCACCGACGCGCTCACCGGGCTGCCTAACCGCCGGGCAACGGAGCGCGCTCTGGCCTCCACGATAGCCGTGGCCGAGCGGGCCGGCGGCCCTTTCGCGGTGGCGGTAGCCGACATCGATCACTTCAAGCGCCTCAACGACCGCCACGGTCATGACGCTGGCGACTTGGTGCTTCGCAGCGTGGCGCGCACGATCCGCGAGGGACTCCGTCCCGGTGACCACGCCGGACGCTGGGGCGGCGAGGAATTCCTGATCGTGCTCGCGGCGACCTCGCTGGAAGACGCTGCACGCGTCGTGGAGCGCGTACGCCGGAGCGTCGAGCTGATGCATGTCGAGTGGGAGGGGTGCGCGCTTTCCGTGACGATATCCGTGGGCCTCAGCGCCTATCCCGAGGTCGTCCGCAGCGGCGCCGCCACCGTAGCATCGGCCGACGCCGCCCTCTACAAAGCCAAGCGTAGCGGCCGAAACGTCGTAGCTCTGGCCGACGTGCGGGGTTAGGCGGTCCGCGCTCGGCTTCCCTTTCGGCGCTGGGGCCTTAACTTTAGTGTGCGTGACGCTCGTGGGGGCGAACTGGCTTCGACGGGTTTAGTGAACGCGGAGCAGCGTGCCGAGGGCGCCTGGCCCCTCGTAAATCAAACGGGCACAAACACAACTGCCAACCACAACTTGGCACTGGCTGCCTAAGCGGGCAGTCCGCCTCCTGATCGACCCGGCCCGAGGCCGGTCTTGAGGTGTCGCTAAATCGGGCTGGCCGGTGGACGCGGCCGCGGCGTCAACGGCGAGATCTGAGGGCGGCTGGCTTCGGGAAGGTAGCCTAGCGGCCGACCCGGAGTAAGACAAAATACGCTAGGCTACGCACGTAGCGGCTCTGCCGGATCTATTCTCGGACGCGGGTTCAATTCCCGCCGCCTCCATCAACTGGCTTGTAAGACCCCACGCTGCCGCCGCTCGCAGTCCCCACGCACGCGGACCAAGGGACGACCCGCCGCACTTCTGCTCGATATCACTGGGCATGCGGGCGCGCGAGTCCCGCGGCCCGGTCGTTCTGGCCGGCTGGTGGATACCTGAGATGGGCCTGGGAGGGCCTGGCCGATTCGCTCAGCGATGGATCGTAGCGACTACGCGCACCGTATTCTGATACGCCCGTCGGGTGAACTGTCCACCAAGTCGCGGCGCACCCGACGCAGGTTCCAGCGACGCCTGGTCGAAAGCCTCGAGGATGCGCTGCGTACCACAGGTGTATCCTTCCGCGTGCACGACGATTGGGGGCGGATCCACGTCGAGGCTTCCAGTCGTGCCGCCCTCGAGGTCATCCCGCGCGTCTTCGGTATCGCTTCCCTGTCGGAGATCGAGGCGACCGCCGAGCCGCGCCTCGCCTCAATCATCGAGGTCGGTCGGCGCGTGTACGCCGAACGTGTGCGCGGTCGCACCTTCGCCGTGCGGGCGCGTCGCACCGCGAGCCTGCCCTTCACGTCGCGCGATATCAACTGCGGCCTCGGCGCCGCGTTGAACCGTCACGCGCAAGTGAACCTGGATCAACCCGAGCTGACCGTCGGGGTCGAGGCCCGTGCGGAAGCCGCCTACTTCTTCAGCCGCCGCATCCCGGGCGCCGGCGGTCTGCCCGCCGGCGTCGAGGGCACAGCCGTTGCCCTGATCTCCGGCGGCTACGACTCCGCTGTCGCCGCCTGGCTGATGCTGAGGCGCGGTGTCGCCCTCGACTACGTGTTCTGCAACCTGGCGGGCGCTGCCTACGAGCGCGCTGTGCTGGCTGTCGCCAAGCTGCTGGCCGACGGGTGGGGCTACGGACTGCGGCCGCGCATCCATGTCCTCGATTTCGAGCAACAGGTGCGCGCGCTGAAGCAGCGGGTGAAGGAGAGCTTCTGGCAGGTGGTCCTGAAATGCCTCATGTACCGCGCAGCGGGGCGGATCGCCCGCGAGATCGGGGCCCACGCGATCGTCACCGGTGAGGCGGTCGGCCAGGTCTCGTCGCAGACGCTGGCAAACCTCTGCGCCATCGACGGGAGCGTGGAGGTGCCCGTGCTGCGTCCACTGCTGGGCTTCGACAAGCCGGAGATCATCCAGCGCAGCCGCGAGATCGGTACCTATGCCCTCTCCGAGAAGGTGCGCGAGTACTGCGCGCTCACCGAGGCCAAGCCCGTCACCGATGCGACGCCCGAGGAGACGGCGGCCGAGCAGGCCAAGCTCGATCTGGGCGTGCTCGACGATGCTGTGGCAGGCCGACGTGTGCTCGACCTGCGTAACCTGGACGCCAGCGAGCTGGTGCTGCCCTACCTGTACACCTCAGAGATCCCGTCGGAGGCCGTGGTCATCGACACGCGCCCGCTCGCGCAGTATGAGCCATGGCACTACCCCGGTGCCGTGCACCACGACTTCTGGGATCTCTTCCAGGGTCTCGGGTCACTCGACCGCGACCGCACCTACGTGCTCTACTGCGAGCTGGGTCTCAAGTCCGCCCAGCTGGCCGAGAAGATGCAGCAGGCCGGCTTCGAGGCTTACAGCTATAAGGGTGGTGTGCGTGCCCTCAGAAACGCGGAATCGACAGGCCCTCCGCCGACCTAGAACACCCGGATCGGCGGGACGTACTTGCGCGGATTCTCCCGCAGCTCCGCCACAACCGTCTGCATGTCGACCAGCAGCTTGAGAACGCTCTCGTAGAGCTCCTGGTCCGTCATCAGCTGGCCCAGCGTCCCCTCGCCCGCCTCCAGTGAGGCCAACAGCGAGTCCGCACGCGCCGAGGTGGCGGCCAGCTGCCAGTACAGCGTCTCGTCCGTCAGCAGGCGCGACAGCGTTCCCTCCCCACTGACCAGGACCGCCGTCAGCGTGTCCAGGTCGGCGATCACCGAGCGCAGGTTCTCGTACAGCTGATCGTCTTCGGCAAGCTGTGCCAGCACCCCCTCGCCGCCGGCCACCGTGGTGAGGAAGCGGTTCATCGAGCGCGACGTGCGGATGAGCTCGGCGTACAGCGTCGTGTCCATCAACAGCTGCCCCGCCGTACCACGACCGACGAGCAGGCTGTCGGCGATCGAGCGCAGGCTGCGCAGCATGACCGCGACGTCATCGACCAGTTCGAAGGCGGTGCCCAGCATCTGCTCGTAGTCCAGGGCGACGGCGCTCGCTACCGTGTCGCCCTGCTCCAGCATGCGCGCCTCGGCACTCCCCGGCGTGAGATCGATGATCTTGTCGCCCAGTAGCCCTACGGTTCGAATCCGTGCCTCGGAGTCGCTGCGGATCTGCTCCTTCACCGCCCGATTCACGCCCAGCGTGATCTTCAGCACATGGTCCGGGTGCGAGCGCTCGGCGACGGGGACGAACTCGATGCGCTCGACCTTGCCCACATCCTGACCGGCCAGGCGCACACTCGCCCCCTGCAACAGCCCGCTCGCGCTGGGCACGAGCGTGATCAGCCGGTACCGCTCGCCGAACACCGCGCCGGTCTCGCCGACGAAGAAGATTGCTAGGGCCAGCACGATGATAGCGGTCGTGACCGCGAGCCCCACGCGGACCTGACGCCAGCTGATCCCCGACGTGCCGTTCATGCGCTTGGCGACCTCCTCCCCCTCAATCTACGAACTCCCGCACATAAACGTTACCCGACGTCATGGTCTCCTCCGGTGTGCCATAAAAGATGATCTCGCCGTCCTTGAGCATGGCGATGTGGGTGGAGACCTCCATCACCGCGCGCACGTCATGGCTAACCACCACTGCGGTCACCTCCAGCTCGTCCTCCAGCCGCTTCATCAGCGCCACGATCATCCGCGCCGTGACCGGATCGAGTCCGGTCGTCGGCTCGTCGAAGAGCAAGATCTTGGGTTCGTGCACGATGGCCCGCGCGATCCCCACTCGCTTCTTTTGCCCGCCGGACAGCTCGGCCGGCAGCCGCGCGCCCAGCTCGTCCATTGAGAGGTCCACCATCACCAGGGCCTGGCGTACCCTGGCCGCTACTTCCTCCTCGCGCAGCCGCATGTGCTCGCGCAGGGGAAAGGCCACGTTCTCGTACACGCTGAGCGAATCGAAAAGAGCTGACGCCTGGAACACCATGCCCATCTTCTGCCGGACCTTCAGGACCTCCTCGAACGTCAGCTGGTTGATGTCCTCACCGTCGATCAGGATCTGGCCGCCGTCCGGCACCAGCAGCCGCAGGATGAGCTTCAGGATGGTCGACTTGCCGACCCCCGAGGCGCCCAGGATGCCCAGCGCCTCACCCTCGCGGACCCAGAACGAGATCTCGTTCAGCACCCTGTTGCCGTCGAAGGCGAGGCTCAGGTCGCGCACCTCCAGCACGACAGGCGGCTCGGCCCCGCTCGCTGCTGCAGTCCGATTGGCCGTATCCGAATGCGACACACGCATGGGCTGGTGATCGTCTTCCATCATTAGAACAGAATAGCTATCAACAGCTGGGTCAGAAAATAGTCCACAGCGAGGATCAGGATCGAGGCGGTCACGACCGCACGGGTGGTGCTCACGCCCACGCCCTCCGTGCCACCCCGCGTCTGCAATCCGAAGTAGCAGCCGGTCATGGCGATGATCCCCCCGAAAAAGAACGGCTTGACCAGCCCGGCCAGCACGTCCTTGGGCACGAACCGGAAGATGAAGCCCGACTCGGCCAGCGTCTGGTACACCGTGCGCATGTACAGGTCGGCGGTCAGGTCGAGCTTGAGCACAGCGATGAGCAGGCCGCCCAGGATCCCGATCAGATTCGTGATCACGGTTAACACCGGCAGCATGAGCAGCGCGGCGACCAGCCGCGGGGTAACCAGCTTCTTGATAGGGTCGGTCCCGAGCACGTTCAGCGCATCGATTTGCTCGGTCACCTTCATCGAGCCGAGCTGGGCCGCCATGCCGGAACCCACGCGCCCCGCGACCATGAGCGCGGTGAGCACCGGGCCCAGCTCGCGTACCATGCTCGAGCCGACCAACCGTCCAATGTAGATGGTGGCCCCGAACTTCCGCATCTCGATCGAACTCTGCAGGGCCAGCACCATGCCCGTGAACAGGCCCGTGAGCAGGACGATCCCCAAGGAACCGACGCCGATCACGTCCATCTGTTGCAGCGTGTCCCGCCAGTAGAAGGGCCGGGCCACGATCGAACGCAGTGCCTTGGCGGTCAGGACCGTGTACTCCTGAACGCCCAGCACGGCTCGCTTCACAGAACCCTCGATTACAAGCCAGACTGCCGCCATGGTCCTCCCTCTTGGCCGTGCGGCTCAGCCCTGCCTTTGACGCTCGCTCCGCCATGTTTTATCTTCGCGCGCCACCTCACGCAAGGAAAGCCCCAACGCCACAACGTCAGCAAGCCAGGGGTCCGAATATGGCACGCTCCATACCGCAGGACATCGAGATCGCACAGGCCGCCAAACTGAAGCCGATCCAGGAGGTCGCCGCTGGTCTCGGCCTGGGCCCGGCGGACTACGAGCCGTACGGGCACGGCAAGGCCAAGGTGTCGCTGCGACTCTCGAAGCGGCCGCCCAGGGCGAAGCTGGTCCTGGTGACGGCGATCACGCCCACACCCGCTGGCGAGGGGAAGAGCACCGTCTCGGTCGGCCTCGCCCAGGCGCTGAGTCGCCAGGGCGTCAGCAACGTGCTCTGCCTGCGTGAGCCGTCCCTGGGCCCGGTCTTCGGGATCAAGGGCGGCGCGGCTGGCGGCGGCTACGCGCAGGTCGTGCCGATGGAGGACATCAACCTCCACTTCACCGGCGACATCCACGCGATCACCAGCGCGCACATGCTGCTCTCCGCAATGCTCGACGCACACATCCATCACGGCAACGAGAGCGGCATTGACGTGCGCCGCATCACCTGGCCCCGTTCCCTCGACATGAACGACCGGGCCTTGCGCTACGTCACCGTCGGTCTCGGCGGTGCGGCCCACGGCGTGCCGCGCCAGGACAGCTTCGTGATCACCGCCGCCAGCGAGGTCATGGCGGTCTTCTCTCTCGCCCGCGACCTCGGGGACCTCAGCGCCCGTCTCGGCAACATCGTGGTCGGCTACACCCGGACGGGCGAGCCGGTGCGGGCGTTGGATCTCAAAGCCGCGGGTGCGATGACCGTGCTGCTCCGCGATGCGCTGGCGCCGAACCTGGTGCAGACCCTGGAGGGTGGCCCCGCCTTCGTGCATGGCGGCCCCTTCGGGAACATCGCCCACGGCTGCAACTCGATCATCGCCACCAAGACGGGGTTGACGCTCGGCGACATCGTGATCAGCGAGGCCGGCTTCGGCTCCGACCTGGGTGCCGAGAAGTTCTTCAACATCAAGTGCCGCGCCGCCGGCCTCGACCCAAGCGCCGCTGTCATCGTCGCGACGGCGCGCGCGTTTCGCCATCACGGGGGCGCGGCGAAGGAAAGCCTCGGGTCGGCCGACCCGGAGGCCGTGAAACGCGGCCTGCCCAACCTCGAGCAGCACATCCACAACGTGCGCCAGCACGGCGTGCCGCCCGTGGTGGCGGTCAACCGGTTCGACGGCGACAGCGAGAAGGAGCACAAGCTGATCGCTGACGCCTGTGCCGAGCTCGGGGTGCCCTGCATCCCCTGCGAGGTCTGGGCGAAGGGCGGGGAAGGTGGTCTGGCGTTGGCCGACGCGGTCCGCGCGACGCTCGACGGCGGCCAGGCCGAGTTCAAACCCCTGTACGCCCTCGAGGCGCCGCTCGCCGAGAAGGTCGAGACGATCGCGACCAAGGTCTATGGGGCGGACGGCGTGGATTGGCTGCCGGCGGCCGAGAAGCAGCTCGCCGAGCTGGAAGCTCTCGGGTTCGCCGAGCTGCCGATCTGCATGGCGAAGACGCAGTACTCACTGAGCGACGACATGGCGAAACGGGGCCGACCACAGGGCTTCCGCATCACGGTGCGCGAGGCCCGAGTCTCCGCTGGCGCCGGCTTCGTCGTCGTCTACACTGGGGACATCATGACCATGCCCGGCTTGGGCAAGAAGCCGGCCGCGGTGAATATGCGGCTGGGCGAGGACGGTAACATCGAGGGTCTCTTCTAATGGCTGATCTCGAGCGAGTACACACCGACGGGGCACCGCCCGCCATCGGGCCCTACTCCCAGGCGATCGTATGCGGCGACTTTGTCTTCACGGCTGGCCAGATCGCCCTCGATGCACAGACGGGCCAGATGGTCGGCGAGGACGCGCCGACCCAGGCGGAGCGTGCCCTCCAGAGCTTGGCGGCGGTTCTGCAGGCCGCCGGCTCCGGCATGAACAGCGTTGTCAAGTGCACGGTCTTCCTGGCTGATATGGGCGACTTCGCGGCCGTGAACGAGGTCTACGCGCGCCACTTCGACGAGCCCTATCCGGCGCGCTCGGCGGTGCAGGTGGCCGCGCTGCCTAAAGGCGCCCGGGTAGAGATCGAGGCGATCGCGCGTCTCGGCTAGCTGGCGGAGCCGGCCGGCATCTTGACATGTTAGATGCAGGGCCGTCGTATGGCTCTCGGGCCTATTTGCGCCCACACCAGAACGAGTATCTATAAAGCCCGACCAGCGTCGGGTGAGCGCGTCGCCGCGCACCTCAGCTGGCCGTGCTCAGCGCGGGAGGTGCACAGTGCGTACGATCCATTTCAGACGGGCTTGGCTTAGCGTCATTCCGCTGCTCGTCGTGCCAACGCTGTGGCTTGCCGGCTGCGACGATGTGTCGGGCCCGACCGAAGTGGCTGAGCAGCCGTTCTCCTTCGACCTGGATGTGGTGGATCAGCTGCGGCTGATCCTCGAGAACATCAACGGAACGATCACCATCTCTGGCGCTCTGGGCACCGATTCCGCGTTCATCGATGGGGTGCGCCAGGTGTGGGCTCCCTCACGAGAGGATGCTGAAGCGCATCTCAGCGAGGTCCAGGTCGATGTCGAGGTGGGCGGTGACGCGGTAGTGGTCAGAACAACTCAGCCGACGCAGGCGGACAACCGCGTCTACGCCGTCAATTATGAGCTCGTCATCCCGGCACGCCTGGAGGTATCGATTGTCAATGCCAACGGCGTCATCACCGTTGAGTCCATCGACAACACGGTCTCGATTGTGAATGCGAATGGAGACATCACGCTGGACGAGATCTCTGGGAGCGCACTCGTCGTTGTGGCCAACGGCGATGTCGATTCTGAGGTCACGTTGCCGCTGGACGGCATGATTGACCATGTAGTCGCTAACGGCAGCATCCAGCTCTCGATCCCTACGAACACTTCCGCGCAGTTCTCTGCCGAAGTTGGAAACGGTACGATCAGCACCTCGAACCTCGTGTTTGAGAACGAGACGAGTACCGACTCCACTTTCACCGGTACACTGGGCGACGGGCACGGCGACATTGCGCTGGTGGTGGGAAATGGCAATATCACGGTCGTGGGGTTCTAGGCAGCGGTCCAGCGCGAAGCTAGGGCAGACGCAAGCGTACGGACGCCGGAATCGCGATTAGCGAACAGACTGAGCGGGGGCGGATCGGGCCTGGTGGCTCGACTGGTCTTCAAAACCAGCTAGGCCGAGCGATCCTTGGCTTGGTGAGTTCGATTCTCACACGTCCCCGCCACCGTGTTTGCTTTCCCTTTGCTGGAAGACGGGACCGGGTTCACTCCGTGTCTCTTAACTCACCCTGAACCTCACCACCCGGACGACGAATATGGCCCCCCTTCGCCTGCCAAGAGGGCGAGCCCAACGAGAAGCCAAAATGAAAACACCGATAGCGCGACAGTCTTTCCGCTGTCGAGACGTCGGGCCTCTGCGGACTGAACACGATCGAGCCCCACGCGGTAGGGGCCACTACTAGTGGTGACAACGAGTGTGTCTCGGTCGACGACCGCGCGCGATTCGCGGTCGAAGTGGATGCTTATTCCGTAGCGTACCCCCTCACGTTGCAGCAGTCCGTGCTTGCCCTCGACCACCTGAGCATCGATCTCGATAGTCTTGAGCTTCTCACCCTTGGGCCGCAGTTCGCCACGATCGATCCAAGCCCACTTGTAGCAACCGGTGAGTTGCACGAGCATGACCGGAATGAGCATGGCGGAGATCGGACGGCGGTAGTTCATGGCACCCCCTCCTGTTGGATTCCTATGCGAGAAGGGATAGGGAATGGGCGTCAAGTGCGAGTCAAGTCCTGAGGAAGGTGAGAAGCCCGGTTGAATGACCGGGCTTCCAATGCAGTGTTGTAGCCTTCATGGAAGTCTGCTTAGAGCGTACCGATCGGGATTACTCGTGGCGAGACGCCCGATGTGTGTTCACCAACTGAACTCACCAGGCTCACAAAGCAAGGATCTTCCTCTAAGATGCAGCCCCGACAGCTCGTGGAAAGCGGGCCGTCTTCCAGGCACTCCGACAGGGAGAAGGTTGTCTTTGCCGTGTCTTTGCCGTAACCTGTGCCGACTGACCTGAAAGCATGCACGCTGCGCTCCTCGCCATTCTATTTGATGCGGGGTTGAGGGGTTTGGACCGTATTCAAGAGGCCGGTGCAGGGAGCCCGGCGGATTGGCCCGGCGGCTGGCAGCCGGTCGCGGGTGAGTGGGACTTCGGCGAATGGAGAGGCACACATGGGACAGCGGAGCGCTCGGTCAGAGGATCATCTCGGGAATAGGCGTGCTGGTGCAGGGTCGGATGAGGAGGGTCGGTCCTCCACAACGGCGCCCCTGCTTCGCGACTTCGCTCAGGACGCACGCTTTGCCGTGCGTGCCCTCAGGCGGCAGCCGGGCTTCGTGGCCGCGGCGCTGCTCACGCTGGCGCTGGGCATCGGCGCCAACGTAGCGATGTTCAGCGTGGTCAACCTGGCCCTATTTCGCGCTCTCCCGTACGCCGAGTCGGACCGGCTGGTGCTGGGTCGAACGCAATGGCCCGGCGGAGGGATCGGCTGGACCGTCTCTGCCCCCGACTACTACGACGTGCTCGAGCAGTCGACATCGTTCGAGTCACTGGAGGCGATCACGCCGTTCACGCGTGACTTCACGGTCACCGGTGCCGGCGAGCCGGAACGCATCTCCGGGGCGTGGGTTTCACCGGGCTTCTTCGGCACGCTCGGCGTGGCGCCGCTGCTAGGGCGAGAGTTCCTCGACGAGGAAGGCGAACCGGGCGGCGAGCGGGTCGTGATCCTCAGCCACGACTTCTGGCAGAGGCGCTTCGGCGGCGATCGCGGCGTCATCGGCTCGGCTCTGACAGTTGATGGCGCCCCGCAGACGGTGGTGGGCGTCATGCCGGCAGGCTTCGAGTTCGTCGTGGACGTCGACGCTTGGGCGCCGATGGTGAGGGGCGAGATGTTCGCGGCGGCGCGGCAATTCCACAACTGGC
>Ga0209636_10006580_pt1 | contig 11882 bp, 12 predicted proteins | sample DeeMarSWOR152_54_FD_187464 | JGI IMG/M metagenome (GOLD analysis project Ga0209636, IMG submission 187464) | Marine sediment microbial communities from White Oak River estuary, North Carolina - WOR-1-52-54 (SPAdes) (version 2) | ecosystem: Environmental > Aquatic > Marine > Intertidal zone >...
GCTTTCCGCCGTCCCTGCCCCGTTAAATGCTTGCCCTGTGGAATTTCCGCTGTTAGGCGGAACCCCCTACGGGGGATTCCACAGGGCGGGCCTATTTAACTGGGGTCAGCGGAAAGCAAAAAATAACTAAATCTCAGCGATCTTTGCGTCTCTGCGGTGAACACCTATGAAAAATCTATCTAAAGAAGATGATGAAAAGAAAGAAAATAGCGGAGTTGATCGAGTCAGGTGATTTTGGGTCAGATGTGACTGTCATGGGCTGGGTAAGAACGAGGAGAGACTCAAAAGGAGGGTTCTCCTTTCTCGAGATTAATGATGGCTCTACCATAAAGAATATCCAGGTATTGGCTGAAGGCACACTGGCTAATTACGCCCAAGAGATCCTGAAACTGACAACTGGCTGCTCGGTCATTGTTAAAGGAATCCTGGCTGAATCACCGGGGAAGGGACAAAAGGTTGAGGTTAAGGCAACAGAGGTAACGGTAGTTGGCTGGGCTGACCCCGAAAAATATCCATTACAAAAAAAGAGACACTCCTTTGAACATCTTAGAACAATAGCCCATTTAAGGCCAAGGACAAATACCTTCGGGGCAGTGGCCAGGATCAGGAATGCTATGAGCTATGCGATCCACACCTTTTTTCAGGACAGGGGTTTTGTATATCTTCATTCCCCGATCATTACCGGTAGCAACTGTGAGGGTGCCGGTGACATGTTTAACGTAACTACCCTCGATCTCCAGAGAGTTCCAAATAAGGATGGTAGGGTCGATTTCAGGGAAGACTTTTTTGGCAAACCAGCCAATTTGACAGTCAGCGGGCAGTTAGAGGCAGAGGTATACGCCCTTGCCCTGGGTAACGTGTACACCTTTGGTCCAACCTTCAGGGCAGAGAATTCAAACACCTCCAGACACTTGGCAGAGTTCTGGATGATAGAGCCTGAGATGGCATTCTGCGACCTCAAGGAGAACCTGGATCTGGCAGAGGAATTCATAAAGAGTATCCTCGCCTCCGTATTGAGAAATTGCACGGATGATATGGCGTTCCTTAATCGTTTTGTCGACAAGGATCTTATAGCTACCGTAAATGATGTTGTTAACAGCTCCTTTGAGCACCTGACCTATACAGAGGCCATAGAGATACTATCTAAGGTCAGGGAAGGGTTTGAATTTCCTGTAGGGTGGGGAAAAGACATCCAGTCAGAACACGAACGATATCTCTGTGGGCATTTCAAAAGGTCAGTGGCAGTAACTGATTATCCAAAAGAGATAAAACCCTTTTACATGAAGGTAAACAAAGATGGCAGGACAGTAAGGGCCATGGATATTCTTCTCCCGGGCATCGGCGAGATTATTGGAGGCAGTCAGAGGGAAGATGATTATGAAACCTTGCTAACCAGGATAAAAGAGATGAACCTGGATCCTGCTGATTACTGGTGGTATCTGGATCTCAGAAAGTACGGCACCGTTGTCCACTCTGGTTTTGGTCTAGGCTTTGAGCGCCTTATCCAGTTTGTAACCGGACTTGCCAATATCAGGGATGTTATCCCCTTTCCCAGAACACCTATGAATCTTGAGTTTTAGGCACTGGTTGCTTGTTACTCGTTACTGGTTACTGGTTTTAAACGGGGAATGAAGGAGGATAAACGAGCACCGAGCAACCAGCAACAAGAAACGAGGGCCATGGACTTACCCTTTCAACCACCAAGAATCTATACGGTCAGTGCCCTGACCGCCGAGATAAGATCATTGCTTGAGGAAGAGTTTGATTTTGTTTGGGTAGAAGGGGAAATTTCAAACTTTGCCTGTCCTTCCTCTGGGCACTATTACATGAGCCTTAAGGACGAAAATGCCCAGATCAAGGCTGTCATGTTCAAGATGCAGGCACGGTACCTCAGATTTGTACCAGAGGACGGGATGAAGGTCATTGCAAGGGGCAGAATAGGTGTATATGAACCCAGGGGAGAATATCAGATTATCCTTGACTACTTGGAGCCTCTGGGTATAGGTGCACTTGCCGCGGCATTTGAACAGGTCAAGAAGAAACTATCCCTTGAAGGAATGTTCGATGAGGACAAGAAAAGACCTGTACCCTTTCTGCCACAAAGGATTGCCGTAATCACATCACCCACGGGGGCAGCAATACGGGACTTTCTGAGGATCTCCCATCGAAGAATGCCGAACCTGGATGTCACCGTAGTCCCGGCCAGAGTCCAGGGTGATGAAGCAGCAGGTGATATTATAGAGGCCCTCGACATGGTAAACAGGGAGTTAGATGTCGACGTTATTGTCTTGACAAGGGGCGGCGGTTCGTTGGAAGACCTGTGGCCTTTTAATCAGGAAGAGGTAGCATATGCAATAAGACGCTCACTCATTCCTGTCGTCTCAGCGGTTGGTCACGAGGTGGACCTCACCATCTCTGATCTGGCAGCAGATCTCAGGGCACCTACCCCATCAGGTGCCGCTGAACTGGTCGTCCGGGAGAAAGAAACCCTTGAAAGAGATCTCAGGAGCCTCTCATCCAGGCTCGTGACAGCCCTCCATGGGATTATGGACAGAACCCGTGATAGGCTAAAGAATTTCACGTCTCGGATAAAGGATCCGAGACGTGATCTTGCCGATACCTGGCTCAGGCTTGACGAACTATACAACCGTTTACTCAAAACAGGAATGACCTGCATCGCTGATAATCTAAAGCGCCTCAAGGCGCTCAGTGGAACACTTGTGTTGAGCAGCCCCTCACACGGTATCACCATGCTATCCCAGGAGTTGGCCTTTCATAACCGATCCCTTACCCAAGCCCTCACTCTCTATCTGGACAGAAAAAAGGGGGATATTCGCTCCATGAGGGATAGGCTGGATTCATTAAGTCCTCTGTCCATCCTGAAGAGAGGTTACAGTATCACCAGGAGATTGCCTGAAATGAATATCATCAAGGACTCCACCCAGGTAAAAGCCGGTGATGAGGTGAACGTCTTCCTTGCCAGGGGTACCATTGACTGCCTGGTAGAGAGGACGAAGCAGGGAGGCTGAACTGCCATCTATGGAAAAAGGACCCTTTTTATTCTTGGCAATGGTATCGTTCTTTTTCCTGTCCCCTGTTGAGGCATCCTCTTCATCTGGACCTGACATTACGGTAACACCATCCAAAATCGGGCAGGGTGAAATAAGCCTTTTATCCATAGAGAGGAAAGGAGCTGAACCTGAGGTAACCTGGATGGGGAAGAAGATTACCCTGGTTGCCGATGAGAAAAATGAGATTCTGTCAGGCTTTATTGGGGCAGATTTGACTACAAGGCCAGGAAGGTATAAACTCAAAATCAGCCGTGCCGATAAGGATAAGCCACATTCAATAGTAATCAGTGTGCTCTCAAGGGATTATGGGATCAGGCGTTTAACGCTCCCAAGAGCAATGGTTGAACTCGATGCCGATACCCTGAAAAGGGTAAAGGAGGAAATCAGGGTTGTGAGGGAGCTTTTCATCAGGCCTGCTGGCTCTTCACTCTGGAGGGGAAAGTGGATAAGGCCGGTACCAGGCACGGTCATAAGCCCCTTTGGAGCCAGGTGTATCATTAATGACGAGGAAAGATCCCCACATTCAGGTGTTGACCTCAAGGCGCCAGAAGGGACCCCGGTTAAGGCCACCAATACAGGAAAGGTGGCCCTGGTGGCAGATCACTTTTTTGGCGGTCTGAGTGTCTTTATCGATCATGGGGGGGGCATCCACAGTATGTACTTTCATCTCAGTCAGGCCTTTGTACGGGCCGGTCAGTTGGTGGAAAAAGGGACAACTGTTGGGCTATCCGGTTGCTCGGGAAGGGCAACCGGGCCCCATCTCCACTTTGGTGTCAGACTTAACGGGGGAAGGGTTAATCCCATAAACCTCATTGAGATAAGCGGGAGATTGGAACGATAATGAAAGAAAAGAGATTCGAAGATGCCATGAGAGAACTGGAGGATATTGTAAAACGCCTCGAGAGCGGTGATCTACCCCTGGAGGAATCACTCAAGATCTTTGAGGAGGGGGTGGCTTTATCACGATATTGTTCTAGTAAATTAGAAGAGGCAGAAAAGAGGGTTTCCATCCTGGTTAAAGACGAGGCCGGGGTTAAGAGAGAGCCATTCGAGTATGAGGTGACTGAAGGTGTCAAAAAGGATTGAAACGTACCTTGAGGAAAGAAAGATCCTTGTAGACAAGGCGCTCAAGGAATTCATGCCCGAACCATCCGGTCTGGCAGGTGATGTTATCAGGGCAATGAATTACACCCTCTTTGCCGGAGGAAAGAGGATCAGGCCGGTTCTCTGTATAGCCGGTTCAGAGGCAGTCGGAGGATCCGCCGATGATGTCGTGCCCGTTGCCTGTGCAATCGAACTCATTCATGCCTACTCCCTGATTCATGACGATCTTCCGGTTATGGATAACGATGATTTCAGGAGGGGAAAACCCACAAACCATAAGGTATTCGGGGAGGCGGTAGCCCTTCTGGCAGGGGATGGTCTGCTAACCCTGGCATTCAACCTCATGGCACGCTGTGGAGTAGAAAAAAAGGGCGAGAAATCAGCGCTGCTGAGGGTGATCGATCTGATTTCCTCAGCCGCTGGCTACGAAGGTATGGTCGGTGGTCAGGTGGTGGATATCAGCTATGAAGGTAAGGATCCAGATCCTACGGTGGTGAACTATATTCATACACACAAAACAGGGGCCCTGATAGCTGCCTCAGTTACGGCGGGAACAATTCTGGCAGGAGGTAGCGAGGAGGAGGTACAGGCTATCAACAGATATGGACAACATATAGGACTGGCCTTTCAGATTGCCGATGATATCCTGAATATAGAAGGGGACAGGAATCTTATGGGTAAGGGGACAGGCAGTGATAAGGTGAGGGGAAAGATTACCTATCCGTGTGTCTTCGGAATCAAAGAGTCAAGAAACATTCAAAGAAGATCAATTGACCATGCCATAGAGTCTCTCAATAGATTCGATGAAAGGGCACAACCATTGAGAGACCTGGCCCGATACATTACTAACAGGAAGTCGTAAGTGCCTGCCCGCCTCGCAAGCGAGAGCGTTGCGGGCAGGCCTAAAGTTGATGGCTTCGTAAAAAGTCTTGGCACCGGTCATTGCGAGGAACGAAGTGACAAAGCAATCTCTTAATTTCAAAGTGTTACAGCCAATGAGATTGCTTCGCTACGCCACGCGGCGCAAGCGCCTGCGCTGCGCGTCGCAATGACATCATAAGGGACTTTTTACGAGACCATCAGTTAATTCAATTCAATTCCTTAACTTCAGCTCACTGAAGACATGAAACAGGGAAATAGAAAAACCAGATCAACAAGGAGGATCCTTGATCACATTAACAGCCCCGCCGATTTGAAGGGCTTGGAATTGGCCGATTTAGAAACACTCGCCAGTGAGATACGGGACCTTATCATAGAAACCGTCTCACGAAATGGAGGACATTTGGCCCCGAGCCTGGGCGTGGTGGAGTTATCAATCGCGCTCCACTATGTCTTTGATGCACCAAAGGATAAGATTATCTGGGATGTTGGTCACCAGGCGTATGCCCATAAGATCATCACAGGCAGGAGGGACAAGTTCCATACCTTGAGAACATATGGAGGGATAAGTGGATTCCCCAGGAAAGAAGAAAGCCCTTACGATTCCTTTAACACCGGCCATTCAGGAACCTCTATATCTGCCGGTCTGGGCATCACAACGGCCAGATCTATTAATGGAAACAGAAACAAGGTCATTGCAGTTATTGGCGATGGGTCCATGACAGCCGGTATGGCCTTTGAGGCCCTCAACCAGACAGGTCACACCGAGAGAGATCTGATTGTTGTCCTGAATGATAATGAGATGTCAATAGCCAAAAACGTTGGCGCCCTCTCCTCCTATTTCAGCCGAAAGATATATGAACCCCGGTTTGTCAGTCTAAAAAAGAATCTGGAGAATTTTTTCCGTTCTATACCAGGTGTGGGAGACAACATATTTGCCGTATTAAAAAGGAGTGAGGATTCCCTGGTCGGCCTCCTTACACCAGGCATGCTTTTTGAGGCCCTGAAGTTTAGATACATAGGCCCGATAAAGGGTCACGATCTTAATCTTCTCATTAAGACATTTAAAGATGTGGCCAAGCTAAAGGGACCGGTCCTTGCCCATGTTTTGACCACCAAGGGAAAGGGCTATGCACCTGCCGAGAAGAATCCCACCTATTTTCATGGTATTGGCTCTTTCGACATAGGTACCGGTTTGACCACAAAAAAATCAGCCAACGAGCCGCCGTCTTATACAGAGGTATTTGGCCGCACCATGGTTGAACTTGGGGCCAAGGAGAAGAGACTCTTTGCCATTACGGCAGCCATGCCTGAGGGGACGGGGCTTACCGAGTTTGCCAGGATATATCCGGGTCGATTTATCGATGTGGGTATCGCCGAGCAGCACGCTGTGACCTTTGCCGCAGGTCTGGCTACAGAAGGCCTTAAACCGGTGGTTGCCATCTACTCTACCTTCCTCCAGCGTGCCTTTGACCAGATAATCCATGATGTCTGTCTTCCCAAGCTGCCTGTCGTCTTTGCCCTCGACAGGAGTGGCATAGTGGGTAGTGATGGAGCAACACACCAGGGCACCTTTGACCTCTCTTACCTCAGGATTATCCCGAATATGACCATCATGGCCCCAAAGGATGAAAATGAATTAAGACATATGCTCTTCACCGCCCTTGCTTTTGATGGCCCGATTGCCATTCGTTATCCAAGGGGGAAAGGTGTTGGTGTTCCAATTGACGAGGAATACAAGAAAATCCCTATAGGTGAGGTGGAAGAGGTAACTCAGGGAAAAGATCTTCTCATCCTGGCCCTTGGAAGCAGGGTTCATCCATCCCTTGAAGCTAGTATGGAGCTGGAAAAGGAAGGATACTCAATTTGTGTGGTTAACTGCCGATTTGTAAAGCCATTGGACCCCCGCCTGTCTGAGATGGCTGCAAACACGGGAAGAGTCCTGATAGTAGAAGAAAATACCCTCCATGGTGGATTTGGGAGTGCTGTACTGGAGTTTCTCAGCGATCAGGGATTGTCAAATGTAAAAATAAAACGCCTTGGAATCCCAGATAGATTTATAGAACATGGCCCTCAGGGCCTTTTAAGAAAGAAATATGGGATTTACAGGAAAGAGATCGCAGCAGAGGCCAGGAGACTATGCGAGATCTCCGCATAACTTAGCCCGCCAACGAAGTAATTTTGAGGGTGACCCTAAAAGGCTCTTTAATTTCTCGCAGAGTTCTCAGAGGCTCAGAGTTTTTAAGCTATAGTACTATGACAGCACTACTAATAATTATCTCTGTGGCCTCTGTGGGCTCAAGCGATCCCGCTTGCGGGAGAGCGGGCGAGAGAAGACTTGTAGCCTATGCAAAGGTCTCTGTGTAACTACCATGACCCAGGTAAAGAAACGGCTTGACCAGCTCCTGGTTGAGAAAGAACTGCTGGTGAGTCGGCAGAGGGCGCGAGGGATGATAATGGCCGGTCTGGTCATGGTTGATGGAAAGCGGGTGGATAAGCCAGGCCATCTTGCAAATCCCTCGGCCTCCATTGATCTCCTCGGTCCTGATCATCCCTATGTGAGCAGAGGTGGAATAAAACTTGAGGCAGCACTAAGAGAGTTCACCATTGATGTGAGGGGGCTTACCATTCTGGATGTGGGCTCCTCCACCGGAGGGTTTACCGATTGCCTCCTTCAACATGGTTCCAAAAAGGTCTTTGCTGTTGATGTGGGATATGGACAACTTGCATGGTCACTGAGGGAGGATCCGAGGGTTGTGGTCTTGGAGAGAACCAATATCAGACATCTATCGGCGCTAGAAATCGAGGATACCATTGATGGGGCAGTGATTGATACATCATTTATCTCGCTGCGGATAGTTGTGCCGGCTACAGCGAGACTCTTGCAAAAAGACAGTTTCATCCTTGCCCTTATCAAGCCACAGTTTGAGGCCGGGAAAGGTATGGTGGGAAAAGGAGGAGTTGTTCGAGATAGGGTTTTGCAGGAAAGTATTGTTAATGATCTTACCGCCTTTTTTTCTCAATCGGGCCTGGCTGTTTGCGGGACATGTGAATCACCAATAAAGGGTGCTAAAGGAAACAGGGAGTTTTTTATATATCTCAAATATCAGGATCATAAAAAAGATGATTAGTAGGTAGGCACGTAAAAATGATTGAATCCGACTATTTGAGTGATGATAACGAGCTTTTGCAAAAGCTGGGAAGAATGCCTACTCTAAGGAACCTTCAAATGGAGCAGCTCAGTTAGTTAGGATTAGTTTTTCCCTCGACCCTCCTATTGAAGAGCTTTTCAGGTTCTTCAAGGGATTCATAGATCCGGGTCTCCCGGCGCCTCAAGAAAATAAAAAAAAATTAGAAAACGCGCTTGACATTAATAGAGCTTGCATTTAAGGTGCATATAAGCTGAATCACGACCAAATACAGGTTTCATCCAGATACTCTGGCGGTTCTGTTTTCTCCCATCTGAGCGAGTCTGGCCTACTCAGATGTGGCTCCTTGGGGCTCATGGCTGGATGACTTCCTGCTTGTAGACAGCCAAGGCTAAATACGGCTTTACTGAAAGAGCCGAGGTTAAGCATGGAACCCGAGAAGATTTATGAATTGCTGAAAGAAAAGATCATTTGGCTGGATTTGATGCCGGAGAGCGTCCTTAATCTGAGCGAATTGGCCAGATCCTTTGGCGTCAGCCGCACCCCGATTAAAGAGGCTCTAATTTATCTCCAGGCCGAGGGATGGGTTTTGCGCAACGGACCGCATTTTCTGGTCACTCCGCTCAGCCTGGACCGGATTAAAGGGACCGCCGAGATACGTTCCATCATGGAGATTCAGGCCAACATCTGGGCCATGGATCGCATAACCCCTGAGGAACTTGGCGCCCTGGGCGAGCTGGAGAAAGAGATCCTGCAACTGGATGACACGGCAGGCAATAGGCAAATGATCGAACTCGACGTCAAGTTCCACCGGATGCTCTTTCAGGGGACCAAGAACAATCAGTTGGACCAACTACTCGAGCGGTTACTGAGCCATTATCTCCGCTTCTGGCTGTCTATCCCGCGTGAGATTCAGCCACAATCGTTTTTTGCCGAGACCCTTGAGATCATTCAGGCTATCGAGGCAAAAGACGAGGCCAGGCTTCGGGCGGCCAGTGCCGCGCACATCAAGAAGTCGGTGGATGAGATCATGAGCACATTCTAAAGGAAAAAGAACGCCGAAGGGAGGATTTCATGGAGGTCATTAACTGGAAGGACTGTGAAGATGTCAAGATCGAGAAATTCCCGTTCAAGGGCGGGATGCGGGATGTGAAAGGCACCAGCATCCGCTGGCTGTCCAGGTACGGTGATGACGGAACCGGCTGGCCCGAGTACGGCTTACGATTTTTCACCATTCAACCCGGCGGTGAGATCCCTATCCACAATCACTTCTACATTCAGACCATGTACATATTGAGCGGCCAGTTCGAGTGCTGGCAGTTCGACATGGAGACCGAAGAGATTGTCCAGAAAAAGGCCACAGGTCCCGGCGACTTCATTTATGTGCCCAGCATGGAACCTCACGGCATGAGGAACCTGAGCGAGACCGAGCCAGCCACCTTTCTATGCTGCATTTGCAATGTCTACGAGGACAAAACCATTGAGGAGGGAAGGTGAAATGAAGACAGCAGGAAGACTAAACAATTTCAAGGCCTACGCTGGACCAGCAATGAACCAGAAGATAGCATCCATGAGGGCTGAGGGTAGAGACGTGATAAACCTCGGCCTGGGTGATCCGGATACAAACCCCACAGGGCACCAACTACGAGCACTCACTGAGGCGGTGTCAAATCCAAACAACCACCACTATCCATCCGCGTATCCTATAAAGCCCTTCTATGATGCCATCACGGATTGGTACAAACGGCGGCACGGTGTCGAGGTGGACCCGGAAACAGAGGTGATATATTGTCTGGGCGCGGCCGAGGCCCTCTTTCAAATCCATAACTGCCTTTTGGATCCCGGCGATGTAGCGCTGGTGTCTGATCCAGCTTACCCCTCCTATGAGGCAGGGGTGAAAATTGCAGGAGGCGTGGTAGAGTTCTATCCACTGCTGAAGGACAACGAGTTCCTTCCCGATCTCGATGCCATAGCGGCTGACATGGCAAAAAAGGCAAAAATGATCTGGATCAACATCCCCCATAACCCCACCGCGGCTACTGCCGATGATGCGTTTTTCGTAAGGCTCATCGAATGGGCAAGGGAATTCGATGTGTGGGTGGTAAGCGACAATCCCTATATGGATATCTGTTTCGATGGGTACAGGCCGCCCAGCTTTCTTAAATTCCCCGGTGCCAAAGAGGTAGGGGTCGAGCTCAATTCCATGTCTAAATCCTTCAACAGCTGCGGGTGGCGGGTGGGAATGGTCCTGGGAAACAACGACATTATCAGCGGCATGGCCAAGATTAAATCCCAGTCTGATCGAGGGTTGTACTATCCTCTTCAGGTGGCCTCCATCGCGGCGCTTACCGGTCCCATTGATTGGATGGAGGAGCGGAACAGGAGGTTCGCGGAGAGGAGGGACGTGGTGGTGAAGGCCTGGAAGGAGATGGGGCTTGAGATGCTCACCCCGAAGGCTACCTTCTACTGCTGGGGCGAAATTCCTCGAGGCTATACCTCCCAGGAATTCTCATTTAAGCTCCTTGAGGAGAGCGACGTGTGGATGATCCCAGGCTCTTCGTACGGAGAGAAGGGAGAGGGATACGTGCGCATTGCCAACGCCCAGCCTGTGGAACGCATAGCCGAAGCCATGGAGCGGCTAAAGAGGTTCATGTCCTAAGTAAGGAGCCAGTAGTTTCACCCTTTAACCTGTGGAAAGGAGGTGGATGAGTGGGAGCAGATTTGAGTCAGATTAACGTACTTACCCAGCGTGAAATCGAAGCCCGTATAGCAGGACCTTTGATCAAAGCATTCATAGAGGAATTGGGCAGGGATAAGGCCGTCGCAGTGGTCAATCGGGTAATCAACTCGCTGGCGCGGGAAAGCGGGGAACAACTCGCTAGACAGATGGGCGGGAATAGCATGGCCGATTTCGCCAGGGGTCTGAGTGCCTGGGGGGCCGGTGGTGCTTATGAAATGCAGGAATTGGAGCTTACCGACACAAAGTATGACTTCGACATCAAGCGGTGTCGCTATGCCGAAATGTACAAGGAACTGGGACTGGCTGATCTGGGCGTTGTCCTTTCCTGCGGCCGGGACTTTGAACTGGTAGAGGGCTTTAACCCGAGGATGAAGCTGGTTCGGACCCAGACCATCATGGAAGGGTACGACCACTGCGATTTCCGAATCACTTTGAAGTAATCATCATCGAAAACGATAAGAGCCGAGAAAGGAGGAAGAACTATGCCTAACCTTGACAAGGTTACAGTTTTTAGAATCGGGGGAGACGATTACACCAGGGAAGACTTAATGAAGATGGAGCCGGTATGCCTGCGGGCCCTGTTCCGAGAGAGGGTTCATCACACCATCGAGGTTGAGATCTATCCCATCCTGCTGGGCCGAAAGAAGCTGCCACCCACCTTTGGTCTCCAGCCGGAGTTAATCCTGGACGTTTGGAAAGCCCGGGGGTTCCCCGATGACGATGAGGATTTCCAGTGGGGCAAGAAGTATATGGAACTGGCTGCGAAAATGAGGGCTGGCGAAAAGGTCGAGATTGAAGAAGCATTGCCGCCCCCGTTTACTGAGGAAGAGATGGCTGTCGTCCGCAAGTTGTTATGGGAGCGTCGTTCGGTCAGGGATTGGATCCCGGGAAAGCCAGTGCCCGATGATATGATTGAGCAGATCCTGGAGGCCGGTCGAG
>Ga0209636_10006581_pt1 | contig 11881 bp, 5 predicted proteins | sample DeeMarSWOR152_54_FD_187464 | JGI IMG/M metagenome (GOLD analysis project Ga0209636, IMG submission 187464) | Marine sediment microbial communities from White Oak River estuary, North Carolina - WOR-1-52-54 (SPAdes) (version 2) | ecosystem: Environmental > Aquatic > Marine > Intertidal zone >...
TTTTGCGCAGCTTGCGATGGAAACGACAAATCTGATTCGCGCGATCGCCGGGCTGCTGTTCTTGCCAATGGAAATACAAAGACACAGGTGATCGACTTCGTTGACCCGACATACAGGGGACGAATCTGCCAGGTCTACAATCCCAACGGCGACGAGCACAATCTATATCACTACCGCACACCGTTCAACAGCGACAATTCTTCATTGCTTGGCATCGAAACTCCTCACGGCACCAAGCAATATCAGGTCACGCTGTACGACGGCGACGGCAGATTCCTAAAGAAGCTTTTTACCGTACCGGAATATGACTGGCGAGTCGTCTGGGACCGGAAAGACCCGCACATCTTTTATACGTGGAGAAAAACGGCCCTCTATCGCTACGACGTACAGTGGAACAAGGCCGAGCTGCTTCGGTCGTTTGAGCCGTTGTCGCTCAAACCTGCCGGGCCTTCCTTTAATCAGATTGGTGACCGCATTCTGGTGGTGACGGCGGACAACGTGGTGCATACATTTCGTCTGCCCGATATGGATGACGAGCGCCTCTGCCACATTGACATGCCGGAAGGATACTACGCGGGATGGGACAAGCTGCGGCTCATCGGCTACCGAGACTACTTCGCCGTGACGTTTTTCGAAAGAGGTCCATTTCCGCAGGGCGGCAAACCGAAGCCACCTTTCACGCGGATTTACGACGCCGCAACCGGCAAGGTGTTCCACACCCTCGAGGGCATCAGCATCGGACACGGCGATTTCTCTCCTGACGGAAAACTGGCTTACGTGAAACTTAATCCACGTCAAGGTAGGGCGGGGCGTCGTAGACCCCGTCCGGGCGTGCAGGCCCGAGTCGTTAACATCGATGGCCGCGATGACCACGCGGTTTATGAGCTTTCGGGAGATGCACTTCGCTACGTTCGTAATTACCACATTACCTGGCCCGACAACGTCAACGATTGGTTCGCGATGAGCTTTTTTCCCCAGACCGGACATTTGCCGGCAGAGTACAAACCGCCGCTGGACGAGTTGATGCAAATCCGAACGGATGGTACGGTCAAGATTCTGGGGCGAACGGGAACGACCTGCGCCAAGAACTTCTGGGCCCAGCCGCAACAGTCTCCCAGCGCCGACGGCAGCCGAATCCTGTTCCACACCAATGGAACCTGCCAGGTTGGCAAACTGGGCTATGAAAGTTCCGGCACGATAGACCTATGCATTTTGTATCTCAAATGACACGCAATCCACCCCGTCGCCGTGTCGGGGATGGCAAAACAAAGAAAGGAAAGAGAATGCGAGATTGTGGATATTTTACATTTTTTTTACAACCGGAGACGCCCGGCAACCGTCATAATATATCAGGATAAGGCGATATCTGTGTGCTCCTATCCAAACGAATTCGGATAACGTTCGGTTCGGAAAGGGCCTGGAGATGACAAGGGAAAAGAATATTTCGCTCGGAATTTTGGCGTGCGTCCTGGTGTCTTTGCTTTTGGTGCCTGCGTTCGGGCGTGAGCAGTCGAGCGAGTCCGTGCGCATGACCGAAGGCCGGGTCAGAGAATTAGCACAAGAAATGCTGGCCGGTAAACGCGTACGCGTGCGGGTCTATAACAATTGGCAGGCCGACCCGCGAGCTTATGAAATTGTGAACGTGCCGCTGGACGGCCTTTCGGTCAGATTCGACACCGTCAAACAAGCCTTGCCTGATATCAGCAAATCAGCCGTAATCGTGCTCGCCGCTGAAGACCAAAACGAGCAAGTGCTCGCCTTGGTCGTGGCTGACAGCATCTGCGTCGAACGTTGCAAAGAAAAAGGCAGCTTCTCTATTTGGCCTCGACCGCACGATACAAAGGACCCAAAATGGTGGACCTTCAACGATGCTCTCGGCGTGGGGATCCCGAAGGCCTCGGTAGAGATATTCGTTCGAGGAACTTCAGACAAGGACCCGCGAATCTTCTTGCGCAAGACCGCCACCGATGAACAAGGGCTATTGGAGATGTCCCATCTGTTCGGAGACTTGCGACAATTTTCTTTTGTGTTTTCACACGCCGACTACGGCATCTGTAACATCGACCGTTACCTGCATGACCAGAGCGACCTTGTCGTGCCTTTAGTGCACAAAGCCACCGAGGCCTATCAGCGCTCTATCCGGGGCACGGTCGTGGATTCCAAAGGTAAGCCGGTCGGCGGAGCAATCGTCCGTTGTTACAACGTACGCACACTCGGCGAGGGCCTGATCAACTCCCTTCATGGCTGGGCGTACGAAACTCTTACCGATAAAGAAGGTGCTTTCAGCCTGTACCTGCCGAACGAGAACCGGAAGGATGAAAGAGGGTATTTAATTCCCCCGAAATCAAAATATCACGTGCGGATCGAGGCACCGAACAAGCTTGGCCTTTTGCCGCACGTTGAGCCGATAGAGAACGGCAAAGAAGCATTGATCATTCTGGAGCCGGGCAATAATTTCAGGACTTTTGTATTTGAAGACACCGACGGCCCCATCACAGATCCAAACAAGCTGCGGCAGATTAATCTGACCCTTAACAGACCCGACGGCAGCCGACTGACTTTCGGATACAGCGACTTGAAAGACGGCGGGCTGTTTCCGCCGGGAGAATATCGAGCGACCACGGGCATAGGAACCGAAGGATACAATTTCGAGCCCATGCAAGTTAGCCATGATAGTCCCGAAGAATTGGTGTTCAAGCTGTCCGACAGCATCCTCTATTACGGACAGGTCGTGCACGGCTTAACAGGTGAGTCGATGGCAGGAGCGTTTGTCATTGGGATGAACAGTAAGGCAAGCGGGAATCTTTCGATGATTACCGCCGAGCAGTGGCAGGCCATGCACGCCTTGCCGGCCGATCCCTGCCTGGACGACCCGGCACTTAAGCAGTTGCATAAGATTTACGGCTTCAACAGAATCGTGCGGACGGATGAGCGAGGGTGGTTTGAGATGGGCTTTCGGCCCGGCGGCCAGCTCTACGGATTCGTGGCTTTTGAAGAGAATTATCTCGGCCTGATGCATCGCAAGCACGCCCTGAAGCCCGACGAGAATCGATACGCGAAGGTCCCGACCATGAAGCTGTTTCCCGCAGCAACTGTCTTCGTCGAGCCGCGCGTCGATCAGAAGCGCCTTTCGATATGGCCCCGCTGGGTCATCGACGAAAACGACAATTCCGTCTGGGTGCGTGAATTCCTGGCCACCGACGACCGGAAAGAAAGTCTGTTCACATACGATAGCTGGCTTAAGCCTAACCAAGCGCAGAGTTTTCACATTCCCGCCGGATTGAGCTTGCGCGTCAAACTGGATACTCCCTACGACAGGCAATGGTGCCCCATTGATATTCCGAAGGTTATCAACGTCGCTCAGGGCCAGGTGCTCGATTTGGGGCGCCATGATTTCAAACCCACACTCGAGGTCTCCGTGAAGGTGGTCAATTCACTGGGCCAGACGGTTGAAGGCGTGCCGGTCAGAATGCTGCGCGACGGAAAAATCTGGAGTGTGGCGCACAATGCCGATGAATCCGGCGTATCCCGATTCAATGTCATTCCGGACTCCGAAGGCCAGTTCGGCGTGAGCTACCATGGAGAGGGCGGCGTAAACCTAAGAGAGACAATTTCCTACCGAATAGAAGCCGACACAGAGGCAGGCCGTGAATTTGTGTTGCAGCTTTCAGACCAAATGCTTTATCATCTGTTCAAATAAGACTTACCCGAACAGTTGAATTCGTGAGGTTACACCAAAATGAAAGATAAAGTGACTATCGCCGGCGCGCTGATATTTGCAATCCTGACGTCGGCATTTGTTTCTTATGCCCGAGCGCAGACGGTTCTTATCGAGGCCGAAGGTTTTGAGAACCACGGCGGCTGGGTCGTTGACCAGCAGTTCATGGATCAGATGGGCTCGCCGTTTCTCCTGGCGCACGGTCTGGGTCGGCCGGTCGAGGACGCGGCGACGACGATGACTTTGCCGACCGTGGGAAAGTACCGGGTATGGGTCCGCACGCGCGATTGGGTCGCCCCCTGGAAGGCTCCCGGAGCGCCGGGCAAATTCCAATTGCTCGTCAACGGTGTGCCGCTCGCAACCGTCTTCGGCACCGAGGGGGCGGCGTGGCACTGGCAGGACGGCGGTACAATCCGGGTTGCCGGCAGCCCAATCACGCTGGCGCTGCACGATCTGACCGGCTTTGAGGGCAGATGCGATGCGATTGTTTTTTCCGCGGACGACTTCACTCCACCGAATGACATCGGGCAAATCAAAGCCTTTAGGCGAAAGTTAATCGGCCTGCCGGGCGAGCCTCAAGATGCGGGCAACTTCGAGCTGGTCGTGGTCGGCGGCGGTATGGCCGGCACGTGCACAGCGATCTCGGCGGCCCGTCTCGGACTTCAGGTGGCACTGATACAGAACCGTCCCGTACTCGGCGGCAACAACAGCTCGGAAGTCCGCGTCCACCTGAACGGCCAGATCAATCTTCCGCCATATCCGGCTCTGGGCGACGTCGTCAAGGAGCTCGACACCGGGCTTCGAGGCAACGCCCAGCCTGCCGGCAACTACGACGACCAGAAAAAGCTGCGGGTCGTCAGGGCGGAAAAGAACCTCCGGCTATTCCTGAATATGCATGCGTTCGAGGTTGAAAAGGTCGGCGACCGTATCGGCGCCGTGATCGCCAGGAACATCGAAAACGGCACAGAACTGCGATTCGCCGCACCGTTGTTTGCCGATTGCACCGGCGACGGGAACCTCGGCCATCTGGCCGGGGCGGACTACAGAATGGGACGTGAAGGCAGGGGCCAAACCGGCGAATCGCTGGCGCCGGAAAAATCCGACAAAATGACGATGGGTGCGTCAGTTCAGTGGTATTCGGTTGAGACTGAGGACGACGCGAGCTTTCCCGATTGTCCCTGGGCGCTGCAGTTCGACGAAAAGAGTTGTCACTACCTCACCCGCGGGGACTGGGACTGGGAAACAGGAATGAACCGTGACCAGATCACTGAATTCGAATTTATCCGCGACCACGGCCTTCGCGCCGTCTACGGCAACTGGGCATATCTAAAGAACAGCAGCAACAAGACCGCCGACTACGCCGGTCGCAAACTCGAATGGGTCGCCTACATCGCAGGCAAACGCGAGTCCCGCCGGCTGCTCGGCGACGTCATCCTCCAGCAGCAGGACCTCCAGCAGCGAAAGAGATTCCCCGATGCGTTCGTCACGACGACCTGGTCCATTGACCTTCACTATCCGAATCCGAAAAACAGCAAGTACTTTCCGGGCGAAGAGTTCCGTTCGATTGCCAAGTTCAACCACATCAAGCCGTACCCGATTCCATACCGTTGTCTTTATTCGCGTAATATCCCGAACCTGATGATGGCAGGCCGCTGCATCAGCGTCACCCACGTGGCGTTGGGCACGGTACGCGTAATGCGCACCGGCGGGATGATGGGTGAGCTGATCGGCATGGCCGCGGCCCTGTGCAACAAGCACAACACCGGCCCGCGAGGTGTTTACCAGGACCACCTGGCCGAGCTCAAGCAATTAGCCCGGCGCGGCGTCGGAAGGTCCACCGGCGATAGCGATGCCGCTCAGATCGTTTTCCCCGGGCAAGATTGGCAGCGGGTGCCGCCGGAATCCCAACAGGTGGCTCCCGGGAAGCTGGAAGCCGCCGTATCGTACCTGCGGGAGAACTCCGGACCGGACGGCGTGAACGAACTGGTGATTATACGCAATGGTTACCTGATCTGGGCCGGCCCAAACATCGAGAAGGTGCACGGTGTCTGGTCGCTGACCAAGTCATTTACCAGCACGGTGCTTGGCCTGCTCGTGGATGACGGCAAGGCTACCGTTGATACCATGGCCAAGGACTACGTGCCCGGCATGGCTAAGGACTACCCCGGGGTGACATTGAAGCATTTTGCTACGATGACGAGCGGGTACTATGCCGTAGGCGACCAGCCGCGTGGCAGCTACAGGCACGGGCCAAGTCCGACACCGTTTGTTCCCGGTCGGCCGCCCTTGTTTGTGCCGGGGGAGAAATATGCTTACTGGGACTCGGCGATGAATCAGTTCGCTAATGTCCTGACCCGGATCGCCCACGAGCCTATCGAGGATCTCTTCAAGCGAAGGATCGCGGACCCTATCGGCATGAACACGGAGAAGTGGGATTGGGGGGATTTCGGACAAGTCGATGGTATAATCGTCAACGGCGGTTCGGGCAATCACAATCGACACATGTTCATATGCGCCCGCGAGCTGGCTCGCTTCGGCCACCTTTTCTTGAATCGCGGCAACTGGAATGGCAAACAGTTAATCAGCCAACGCTGGATTAGAGCCGCCACGAGTCCCCATGTTCCGGCTTCCACGCCTCTGGGACATGAAAGCAGCGCGGACGGTCGTGGTGTGTATGGATTCAACTGGTGGACGAACGGTATTAAGGCCGATGGCCGTCGCAAGTGGCCCGGCGCTCCGCCCGGGACCTTCGCTGCCAGCGGGTACAACAATAACGACCTGTTTGTTGTCCCGGAATGGAACATGGTCATCGTCAGGCTTGGCCTGGACGAGCGCCAGTTCAAGATAACCGACGCCATCTACGGCACTTTCCTGCAAAAGGTTGGGCAGGCACTCGTCCGTCCAGATTGAGATTCTACAGCAAGTTAAGAGAGATTACGCGCATGAAACTGAACTACCACAGGCTGATAGGCGCGATTTTTGGTGCAGGTGTCGCGTTGGTCTGCACGTGCGAGGCCCTTGCGGCAGACGACCGGGCGTTTCAGCAGGCCTTGATTAACGGGCGCCTCGCCAACGAAGGATTCACACGGTGTCGCCGCTTCGTTGCAGGCTGGCTCAAACACGCCGACCCCGAGACGGGGCTGATCCCGCGAAACCTGAACCGAGACAGAGATATCTGGAATGCCAAGGACAGCGCCGCAGACAACTACCCTTTTATGGTGCTCACCACCGCCATCACGGACCGCCCCTTGTTTGAGGGAAGAATGCTGGATATGCTCCGCACCGAAACGAAACTCACCTCCCGGATCGGTGCCATGCCCGACACATACTCTTTCTCCAAGAAAGGTTTATGGGCGACAGAACCCGACCTGGGGTCCATCATTTTTGGGTCATCGGAATACATCAAAGACGGCCTGCTGCCGCTGACCGAATGGCTCGGACCAAGCCCATGGTGCGAGCGCATGCTCAGCATCCTCGACGATATGTGGCAGCACGCGCCGGTTGAAACCCAATATGGAAAGATAGTGTCGAGAAGCCAGGAGATCAACGGCGAGATGCTCCAGACGCTCTCGCGCATCTACTGGATGACCGGTGAGAAGAAGTATCTGCAATGGGCTGCCCGGCTCGGTGATTACTATCTGCTGGACGGACATCACCCGACCAAGAATGAAAAGAGATTATCACTCGACGACCACGGCTGTGAAATCATCTCCGGCCTGTGCGAATTGTATGCGACGGTACACTTCGCCCGGCCTGAGAAAAAACGTGCCTACGAGAAACCACTCCATGAAATGCTCGACCACATTTTGGAGATGGCCAGAGACGAACACGGCCTGTTTTATGATTCGTTCAATCCCAAGACCGGCGAACACGCCGAAGCCCTGACCGACAACTGGGGCTATGACCTGAACGGCTTCTATACCGTCTACCTAATAGACAAAACCGAATCATATCGCCAAGCCGTCCGAGACGCCCTCGGCAACCTGAACGAACACTATAGCGCATACAAATGGGAAAGAGGCGGCGCCGACGGCTACGCCGATTCTATCGAAGGCGCCATCAATCTCTACAATCGCGAGCCTGTAGGCTCTGTGGAAGAATGGCTCGATAGCCAGACCCGCATTATGTGGAACATCCAGAAGCCGGATGGCGTCGTCGAAGGATGGCACGGCGACGGCAACTTCGCAAGAACCACGATAATGTACTGCCTCTGGAAGACCGAAGGCGCCACGATCAGACCGTGGCGGGAAGATGTCATCTTCGGAGCCGTCCAAGATGGCGAGGCTCTCAAAATCACCATGCGGGCCGAGAAAGATTGGGAAGGAGAGCTCCTCTTCGACACGCCGCGTCACCAGACGATTATGAAGATGCCGCTCGACTGGCCACGCATCAATCAGTTCCCCGAATGGTTCACAGCCAAGACAGGAGAACGTTACACCGTCCACGACCTGACATCCAATTCAAAATCAAGCTACACCGGCGAGCAGCTAAGCGAAGGCATCAGCATAAGTCTCAGCCCCTTCAGCCAGCGGCGCTTGCTGGTCGAATAATCGCAGGTACACAATTGGAGATTTCGGATGGATGATTCAAACCCAGGTGACATCTATGCGCAACTTGCTGACGCACTTGATAGACTACCCAGTGGTTTTCCCCGGGCTCCGTCGAACGTTGAGATACCACTTCTTCGGAAGATATTCTCGCCGCCCCAAGCCGCGGTGGCCCGTCACGTGGGGCGGGAGCCGGAACCCGTGGACGTAATTGCCGGGCGGGCCGGACTTTCTGAGGACCAGATGGGCGCTCGCCTGATGTCGATGGGCGAACGTCGCCTGATATGGTTCGATGGACGGGGTGACAAGCAGCGTTACAGACTGGCCCCGTTCGTCATCGGGATATACGAGGTCCAATTGCACAATATGGACCACGAGCTGGCGCATCTGTTCGAGCATTATATGGCCGACGGCATCATGAAACCTCAGCCCGCCATACACCGCGTTGTCTCCGCACAACGTGCAGTCAAATCCGAGTGGGTTCTGCCCTACGACGATGTCCGCAAAATCCTGTCGAATGCCAAGACGTTTCGCGTCAGCGATTGCATCTGTCGTAAGCAGCAGGAGCAGATCGGCCGAAAATGTGACTTCCCGCTGCGGATGTCCCTGGTCTATCACTCGGCTCAGGTACCGCCGACGCCGGACATGGTCTACCGTGACGAGGCTCTGGCCATCGTCGACGAAGCGGAACAAAGTTGGCCTGGTCCATTCGATCTGCAACATCCAAACAAAGTCGCTGTTTCTCGGCGATATCGGCTACATCTGCAATTGTTGCGGCTGCTGCTGCGGCATCCTTCGTGGAATCACCGAGTGGGGCATCGAGAACTCCGTCGCCCAGGCGAACTACTACGCGGCCACCGACGCCGAGCAATGCACCGCATGTGGATTTTGGGAGCAGTGATGTCAGGTCGGCGCCGTCTCGCAAGACAACGGGACCTTTACTGTGGACAGGTAGCGACGCATCGGCTGCGGCCTGTGTGTCACCGGCTGCCCGAAGGACGCCACAACGCTCCACCGAAAGCCCGATTCCGAGATCATCACTCCGCCTCTGGACATGGCGGACTGGGAGCGGCAAGGCCGGCAAAATGCAAAGTGACAGCTTCGCGTCACTCAGATGGTCTGCTTCATCCGTCGTGATTGAGCCTGGTTCATCCTCGCTTGTATCATGTGGCTTTGAATTACATTCAAATTAGGGGGTACAATAATGACAACTATAACTCTTACCCAGGCGTTCAACCACACTCAAGGGGTGGCACAGATTTACTCTATGCTTCGGCGGGCCCGGCCGGACACGAAGCAAGACCTCAAGAATTACGTGAAAGTCTTTCTCGGCCTCCACGTTCCGGACAAAAGAATCTGTTCGGAGCATAACAACCCGATGGATTATCTCTGGCACACTTTTCGTGAATTGTCGTTCGTGAATCGTGAATCGATAGGCGAGATACGAGATGCGAGATACGAGCGTCCCGCGAACGCGGACGCTGTCGTCTGGGCCAATCGTGCTGGCGGCAAGACAGAATTGGCTGCGGTCGCTACGCTCCTGGACTGCATCTTCAAGCCACACTGCCAGGTCAGGATACTCGGTGGCTCGGGCGAGCAGGCCGGCAGAATGTACGAATACCTGATGGGCTTTCTGCATAACGGCTTCGAGCAGTTCCTCGCCGGACCCGCCCTCAAGGCGAAATGCCGCTTTGCCAACGGTTCAGCCGTGGAGGTTCTGACGCAATCGGCAACCAGTGTCCGCGGCCAGCATGTTCAGAAGCTCCGCTGCGATGAGGTCGAGCTTTTCGATGAGGATGTTTTTGCAGCCGCCAAGTTCACCACCCAAAGCACCGCAAATCTCACAGCCGCGATGGAGCTGATCAGCACGATGCACCGGCCTTACGGCTTGATGCAAAAAGTCGTATCATCCGCACCACAGTTCGGCACGCCGATCTTCAAATGGTGCATTTGGGAGACAATAGAAAAGTGCATGGACAGGAGCTGCTCGCAGTGTCCTTTATTGAGTGATTGCCAGGGCAAAGCCAAAGCTGCGAGCGGCTACCTGAAAATCGACGATTGCATAACGCAAATGCGTCGGGCCAGCAGGGCAGGCTGGGAGGCGGAGATGCTCTGCAAAAGGCCCTCTCTGCAAAATGTGGTCTTCGACGAATTCGACCCGGCTGTACACGTTCAGCCGATCGATTACGACCCGAATCTGCCGCTGTATCGTACGCTGGACTTTGGTTTTGTCAATCCGTTTGTGTGCTTGTGGATTCAAGTTGATAGTTCTGGTATCGTACGCGTGATAGACGAGTATGTTCGCAGCAGGGCGACCATCGACGTGCACGCCGAGCAAATGAGGAGCCGAACGCCGGTTCCCGAAGAGCAGGTGGCTGCCACTTTCTGCGATCCGGCCGGCAAGAGCGTCAATGACGTTACCGGCACGAGTGTCGTCCGCGAGTTGCGGGCTATGGGAATAGTGGTGCGATCCAGACGAAGCGGCATTCTGGAGGGGATCGAGCTTATCCGCCGGGCCGTCCGCTCGGGCGATGGCCAGAGCACGCTGGTCATCTCGCCGCGGTGCCAGCGACTGATAGAGGCGATGCAGTGCTACCATTACCCCGAGTCAGCCAGGGCCGGCGAACTGCCGCTAAAAGACGGCGTCTACGACCACCCAACCGACGCGCTGCGATATTTCTTCATAAACCACAACCAACCCGCCAAAACCACCACGCGACGATACTGAAAGGCCCGCTACCGTCAAACAAATACCTGAACTCAGGTGGGGATTTTGTGGAACTTGCTCAAGACGGCAGGGTATTGGCCGATAATGGCAATAGCGCCGAAGAAAAATGGCAAAACTCGTATTGGGTTTAGTGTAAAAGAGGATACAGGGCTGAGGTGCGGAGGGAGAGGAAAAAGCGAGATATCCTCAGCCCTGTGAATGTGCTCTAATGCTCTAATTAGCAATATATCAAAAAGCTCGGTATAAGGCAATACTATTTTTTGAAAAAAATGTTCTAATTCACCGAAAAAATATTCGAGCGAATAAATACTCTAAGCACCCCATTATCAACAGCTTGCAAAATTATTATAGTTTGAGCTTGAATTCCGTCAAGGAAAAAATAAAAATATTTCCGTTCAGAAGGCAATTTTTTTTTAGCACAAGTAGAAGAATTTGAGGGTCATTATGCTGACAGACAACATCCTCGAACTCATCGGCAACACACCGTTGCTGCAATTGAAAGGTGAGCGGGTTTTCGCCAAGGCCGAGTTTCTCAATCCGGGCGGCAGTATCAAGGATCGCGTGGCCCTGGCGATGCTTGAAGCGGCCCAGCGGGGCGGCAAGCTCAAGGAAGGCTCCATTATCGTTGAGCCCAGCAGCGGAAACACGGGCATCGGCCTGGCGTTGGTCGGGCATCTGATGGGCTACCGCGTCCGAATCGTGATGCCCGAAGGGATGAGCGAAGAACGAAAGAAGCTCATCAAAGCCCTCGGCGGAGAGCTTGTTCTTATCCCCGACGAAGAGGGCCTTGCCGGTGCGGTTCAGAGAGTCGAGCAGATGGCCGCTGAAGACCCGCACGTTTACGTGCCGCAGCAATTCGAGAACCCGGAAAATCCCCGCGTCCATTAT
>Ga0209636_10006582_pt1 | contig 11881 bp, 10 predicted proteins | sample DeeMarSWOR152_54_FD_187464 | JGI IMG/M metagenome (GOLD analysis project Ga0209636, IMG submission 187464) | Marine sediment microbial communities from White Oak River estuary, North Carolina - WOR-1-52-54 (SPAdes) (version 2) | ecosystem: Environmental > Aquatic > Marine > Intertidal zone >...
CCTTCCAATTCCGGGATGGCATGGATTATCCCCTCATCGGATAGGATCAAGCCTTTACACTCAAGATGGGCCTTTATTCCCGGGACTTCTCCTCTTATGTGACCACGGGCAATAATCCTTCCCCCGTTGGTGATGGCCCGCGCGATGACCTCCGCCCGAGTACCCCTGGCCTTCAACAACACCCGGGAGCCCACGTCCATCTCTGATCCCGGAGTGGCAACGAGGATGGAATTGTACCTGGCGGTGGAGCCTTCACCCACCAGATGGGTTACTGGATACATCTGCAGGGTAGCTACCGGCTGCATACAGATGTAATTGGAGAGGAATAGCCCCCCTTCTTCCACAATAGTTGCACTGCGAGGACGTACCGCCATATTCTCTGCCCAGTTGTGGATCATGGTAAAGCTGAGCTTTGCACCTTTCTTGACATAGAATTCGGAAATCCCCACATGCAGCCCGGATCTCACATGAGGGGCAGTAGCGCACCCGGTAATAATGTGGAGCTCAGATCCCTCCTCGGCTATGATGATATTGTGGACATCCTGGGCAAGGTTATCCTCCGCCAAATAGAGACAGGCCTGAAGCGGGTAAATGGACTTGGCCCCCGGTAGGGATCTGATAAAATAACCGTGTTCCTGATGCAGCTCCGCACGGGCGGTATATTTGTCCATATCCACTGCCACCGCCTTCCACCAGTAGTTCTCCAGCCAGCCATATTTTTCACGGGCCTGGTCGATATCCATTATCTCCATCCCCTCCTGTGTGGAGCGGCTGTGTACTACCGAGAGGTCCCTCTGAATGAAGGTGCCAGACCTGTTCTCTGCAGCCATGTCCACCCCGGCCTTGAGCATCTGTTCCCGCTCATTCCGGGAAAAAGCCGACAGATCCTCAAGGTAAGGATGTGCCTCTGTTTCAGGAGAAAAGGCCTCCAGATCTATATCGGTGCCATAGGTGGCTGCCTTTTCCCTGGCTTCCTTTGCCAGGGCCCTTGTCTCTTGCTTTCGTGTTGCCATGCCCTTTGATTCCTCCGAATGTCTCCTCAGCTGCTCTTTATTCAGCCTCTGCAACACCGTACGCATTCATCATATCCTTGCTCCTTGATGGTCTTCAGGATTTCACGGGGGTTACCGCTGCAGGCCAACTCTCCATCCAAAAGAACATGCCCCACATCCACGTCAAGATAGTCGAGGATATATCCGGTGTGGGTGATGATGAGGCCGGATTTTTTTCTCTCCTGTTTGAGTTCCTTCCGGGATTTCCCTTGCTGTGCCCTCAGTTCTCGTTGCAGTAATCGTTCGATCACCGCTCCGATCAAGGCAATATTTTCCAGGTCGACCCCGGATTCTGGCTCATCCAGGAGGAAGAAATCGGGATCCTGGGCCATGAGCTGCAGGAGCTCTGATCTTTTTATCTCTCCTCCTGAAAAACCAGCGTTTAGATCCCGGTCCAGGAATTCGTTGAAATCAAGGTCCCGGGCCATGGATTCCACGTCTTTTTCCCCCTTCCCGCATATTTCCAACATCTGCCTCATCTTAACCCCTCGTATGGTGGGGGGCCTCTGAAAGGAAAGACCAATACCCAGATTGGCCCTTTCATTCAAAGGCCTGTTGGTTATATCTTGGCCCTTAAAGGCTATCTTCCCCCCGGTTATCCTATAGCTGGGAAACCCCATAGTGGCCATAAGCAAGGTTGTCTTGCCGGAGCCATTCGGCCCGAAAAGCACATGGGTTTCCCCATGATTTATCCCTAGATCCACGTCATGGAGGATTTCCCTCCCCTCCACCTCTACTCTCAGATCCTCGATACGAAGCATCTCCCCCTCTCCTTCCTTTGATCCTCCGGCCATCACATTACCCTGTTCCCGTAAGTTAAAGGATTTAGATATCTTCTGTCAATTGTCCTTCTTTTCCTTAGGGCCAATGTTGCTCGGTTTTTTACCCGGGATAATATGATGGACCATGGTCAATACTTCTTCAGGATTAAAGGGCTTATTAATGCATCCATAAGCCCCGGCACCCATGGCCTCCTTGATAAACTCATCCCCCCGTTTTGAGGTTATGAGAATAATATTGCAACCGGGGCATTCCCTCCTGACTTTGGCAAATAAACCGCTATCTCTGGTTCCCCCCGTCTCGCTATCCAGGAAGATGATATCGAAGGTCTTCCTCTTGACCACATTTGCTATCTGGTAACCCTGTTCTACTGTGGTTACGATATACCCTCTCTTCTCCAACAAAGTCCTCAGGATCTCGCGGTAGTTGGGGTCTTGATCCACTATCAGAATCTTTCCCGCCACGCTATCTCATCCCCGCTCTTGATAAGATGAAATCCTCTAGCCTCCTTGTATGGGCGTTAGGCCTCAACTAAGCCAGCGCCACATCAAGTACCATCATGACTGCAAAACCTATCATTGCGCCCATCGTAGCCAGGTCGGTATTGCCTCCCTGCTGCGACTCCGGGACTAACTCCTCCACTACAACAAAGATCATTGCCCCTGCGGCAAAACTCAGCGCATATGGAAGCATAGGCTGGGCAACAAGGACGAAGGCTGCACCAAGTACACCAGCAGCCGGTTCCACCATCCCAGATATCTGCCCATACCAGAAACTTCCGCGCCTCGACAGGCCTTCACGCCGAAGGGGCATAGATACAGCCAAACCCTCTGGGAGATTTTGTATCCCAATTCCGATGGCCAGAGCCACGGCCGCGGCGACAGTAGCAGCAGGGAAACCGGCAGCCGCCCCTCCAAAGGCCACGCCTACAGCAAGCCCTTCGGGTATATTATGCAGGGTGATGGCGAGAACAAGCAAAGTGCTCCGTCTCCACGAGGTCTTGATCCCCTCAGCCTCCTCCATGGGGAAGCCAAGGTGAAGATGGGGAAGCAGCCGGTCAACGCCTCGCAGGAAAATTCCCCCCAACAAAAAGCCTACGGTGGCCGGCATCCATGACGGAACGCCCATACCTTCGGATATCTCAATGGCTGGGGCAAGCAGGGACCAGTAGCTGGCAGCTATCATTACCCCTGCCGCAAAACCGAGAAGCGCGTCGAGCAATCTCTTACTTGGCTCCCTCCCCAAAAAGACCAGAGAAGCTCCTAAGGCCGTCATGGCCCAGGTGAATCCAGTGGCAAAGAGGGCCTGTATGACAGGGTTAAGGTTTTGCAAAAAATCTATCACAATATGACACCATCCCGAAAACTCTCCATTTTTCTATCTGTCTCTGTCAAGAGCCGGGATTGCAGTAACCTGCCTTTATGAAGAAGGAGGCCGGGGACGGGACCTCGGACACCCTTTCAATTAATCCTCATGCAGTATTCCGATAAGAACAACCCTTTCAAGCATATCCTCGCCATGGGGGGCTTGTCTAAGGCCACCGGTCAAGTCCTGGCCAGCATGGTGGCGAAATTCATGATCTCCATTCCGCCACAGAGAACTGCCTGATACATCGTATATATTCCCCTTGTAGCCTATATACGCTGGGGCGCCGTTTTTCCCGTTGTAATGTGCAAGTTTTCCCTTCCTGAACTCTTTCATTTTGTACAGGTCCTCTGCAAGAGGGCGAAAGGGGGACTCAGGAAGACCAAGATCCCCCTTCGCCCACTTGGAACGCTACCTCAGGAATTTAGATACAAAGGGAGACGTCTCACCTCTGCGCAGGAAGTGTCCTGATGGTCCTTCGCCCAGGAATTCCGAGAACCAGGATTCATGCTCGATTTCCTCGTTGAGAATCGCTTGGGAGAGGTCGTAGGTGCGGTGATCCTTGCCCGCCGTCAGATTGCAGATGTGGGTATAGCCCCTCACTGCACACCTCTCCGCCTCAACGAGCACATTGAGCATTGCCTTGACATCCGTGGGATCCTTCGGCAGTTTTGCCGGAGGGCAGGCCGAGCAGTCATGGAAATCATTCATGTTCTCCGGTAACTTCCCTCCAAGCTCGTAGATACGGGGAACGATAGCCTCGAAGTGATTCCGGTCTTCTATGCGAGCCGTCTCCGCAATCTCCTTGATCGTCTCTCCGTCCAGTCCGATCAAATTGCACCTCAGGATAGTATAGTAGTAATAAGTCGTAAGCTCAGCTGCAGCGTTTTTGACCAGCAGGTCCACCACTTCGTCAACGTTAACCCCTGCCTTCTTCACCATTTCTATTGCTACCTTAGCCATTTTTCTATTGCCTCCTTTCTTTGATTTTCGCACTTAACCCAGCAATTTTGGTGCCAGACATTCTGATGTCAGACCAAGGGTGTCTGATTCCAAAATCCCAGTGATAAAGCTAGTTACAGGCTCACTGGACCTGGCTCTAAAAAATCATTCCCACCGATCTGTCACCAGCGCATTAAACGGAGGCGTGGCGGAACTGTCTAAATTTCGATCCAATGGAGGGATGCTACGATAATATTATATCCATTACTTCAGTACGTTAACTTGTAGTCTCATTTTAGACATATATGTATTGTTTTTGTGCAACGCTTAGCTCCCTATAACTGGCAGCTATCCAAATCGCGCTGGCACTCCTTTTCTTTGCTCCTCTCGGCAAGCCGAGCTTCTCTTCTCGCACGGGCCTCTCGGTTACGCCTTATCTCCTCCTGGGATTCCAGTATCAGGGGTGGCACTTCCCTGGGACGTCCGTTTTCATCGAGGGCTACGTAGGTCAGATATGCTGAAGCGATATGAAGACGCTGGCCAGTGAGAATATCCTCCGTCTCAGCCCGGACGCCAATCTCCATAGAAGTTTTCCCCACATAATTAAGGCTCGCTTTGAGGGTAAGAAGATTTCCAATGAACGCCGGATTGTGGAAGTCAAGCCTATCAATGGAGGCTGTTACGGCATTGGACCGTGCATGACGGACAGCAACAATCCCCGCTGCTGTATCGATATGTCTCATAAGAACACCACCGTGAACGTTTCCGGCTACGTTGGCATCCTGGGGCGTCAGGCTATGTGAAATAATGAGACTGCTCTCATTAACCTTTTTGCCTTCCATATCCACCTCCTTATGATGTTATCAGTGGATCCTTCTCATAAAGAAGCCACGTAAGGGTTTACCTTGCGTGGCGGCGAAAAACCATCCTGAGCAGAGCTGTCCCTAGCAGCGCAAACTATCTAGATTTGAAACTCCCAATCCCTTTCTCAGGCCGTAATGCCATGTTTTCTCAACTTACCATACAGGGTGCTCCTGGTAATGCCCAGTTTCTTTGCAGCTCGGTATTTGTTCCCCTTAACCTCCCTTAACACCCTGAGGACGAGGTTTCTTTCAGTGTCTCTGAGGGAAGTAATATCTGCCTCGGCCCGGGGAGCGGTCTCCTTTAAGTTCTGGGGTAGATCCATGGGCTCGATCATCTCCGTCTTGGCCAGAATCACCGCATGCTCTACGACGTTCTGCAACTCCCTCACGTTTCCGGGCCAGTCATAATCCATGAAGATCTGCATGACCTCTTCGGAGTAGCCACTAATCCCTTTGCCACCGGCGGTGGCATAGACCTCAAGGAAATGTTGGGCCAGCAAGGGGATATCGTCCTTTCTCTCCCTCAAAGGCGGCAGCATCAGGGGGATTACATTGAGCCGATAGTAGAGATCCTCTCTGAATCGCCCCTCTATCATCTCCTGCCTCAGGTTGCGGTTGGTGGCCGCAATTACCCTCACATCTACCTGAAGGGTATCTTCCCCTCCTACCCGCTCGAATTTCCTCTCCTGCAATACCCTGAGCAGTAAAAGCTGAGTCGTGGGAGGGATCTCCCCGATCTCGTCCAAAAAGATAGTGCCCCCATCTGCCAGCTCGAATCGGCCCTTTTTTCTCCTGATAGCACCGGTGAACGCCCCCTTTTCGTGACCAAAGAGCTCGCTCTCAAGCAGGGTTTCAGCATAAGCAGAGCAATTGGCTATTACAAAAGGCCTCTCTTTCCGGAGGCCCAAGAGATGAATGGCATGAGCAATGAGCTCCTTTCCGGTACCGCTCTCTCCCTGGATGAGAACGGTAGAATCGCTCTGGGCGACATCCTCTATCAGCTCATAGATGGCCTGCATCTTAGGATTCTTGCCCACGATATTTCCCAGGCCATACTTATCCTCGAGGGCCTTCCTGAGGGACCTTGTCCTTTCCCTTTCCGCCTTAAGGTCATCGTACAGGGTCTTGACCCTCTCATAGGCCTCCTTGAGCTCGGAGGACTTCTTCCTGGTTTCTTCAAAGAGCCTGGCATTCTCAATGGCAACCCCCACCTGATGGCCGACACCAGTGAGGAGCCTGAGATCCTCCGGTGAGAAGGGACGGTAGCTTTCGCTGGCCAGGTTCATCACTCCCACCACCTTCTCTCTGGATACCAATGGTATGGAGGCATGGCATGCCAGAGCTTCCCTTTCCACTACCCATTTCGAAAGCCGGGGGCATTTTAGGATGTTTTCGGCGATCAGGGGTTTTTTTCTTCGCATAACATGAAAGCAGATGCAGTCGCCAGGAGGCCTCTCCATCTCCTCCCGAATGAATTCCGGAGATAGCCCGAAGTGGCTGGCGAGGGTCAATCTATGCTCTTGACCCTCCCGCAAGAATATCCATCCCGCCTTCAGCCCCATCAGATCAAGCATTGTCTTTAAGGTGTTCACCAAGACATTTTCTAACTCCAAGGATTGGCTAATCGTGGTAGCGATGACATTCAGGGTAGAAAGCTCTCGGTTTCGCCTCTCAAGGGCTTCCTCTGCCTGCTTTCGCCTGGAAATGTCTATGATCATTGACCTACTTTCAGTGACCTTCCCATCACGGTCTTTCACCGGCTCCACAGAGAGGCTTATCCAAATGGATCGGCCATCCTTGTGTTTCATCTGCAGCTCAACGTCTCTTATGGATTCCCCCGCCTTGAAACGCTTGAAGACCTCTTTCGCCCTGGATACCCCGTGAGGAGTCTCAGCATAGAGATCGAAAACCTTCATCCCAATCATGGTCTTCCTGTCATACCCCAGCAATTGCAGTGCCGCAGAATTGCACCTCAAGATCGACCCATTGATGGCCCTCACTGAAAAATAGGCATTTGGTGCATTTTCGTATAGATCACGATAGCGCGCCTCACTCTCTCGAAGCGCCTTCACCGCCGCCTCAACCCCACCAGTTTCTTTCCTCAATCCCTAAACCCTTTGTTCAGATTCTCTAGGATTACTGATAGCTTAAAAGAGCTACTCTTTCCATAACTCACATTATAATAAGGAAATCAAAACCTCAAACACTTTTTCCTTTCCAATGGATATCCTGGAATGTGCATGAGCGGTGTAAACAAGCAGAAGCACAAGAAGGTAAGGGAAGCGGCTGATCCGGTGGACCCTGAGCCAGCCGGCGCGAGGGGCCTGTAATTTGGAAGGAAGAAGGGCAAGATCACGTGGATGGGGGTGAGTATTACCTACCTGTGGGTCCTTCGCAGCTCTTCAGCCAGTGCCTTAATCCCCGATAGATCCTGCTGCATCTCACTCCAGCCGTACCAGAGGGCGTAGTCCGGGTTGGCGTGAAATGTTCCCTGGAATGACCTCATGCGATGCTTGAGGAACATGACAAACAGTCCCTGTTCTATCGGGGTGGGCGCATCGTGGAATGTCAGCAGGTCAGGGAATGGGTGAGCGTAGTCCTTGGGTTTTTCAAGTATCCCCTCCTTATAGAGGTCAGCAACGATACGAATTGCCTCAGCCATCAAGAGGTCCGCCTCGCGAATCATCTGGTCGCCCTTTTTCAGCTCCTCTTTTGCGAAATTGACCGAATGGCAGTGGCTGCAGGTCTCCACCATCTTGGTGCGCTCATTTTGCCACTCTTCGTGCGTGAGACGGGCTACATCCGCTTGCTTGACGACCTCAAGCCTGGCTGTGGGATTTCCATCAGGATCAAGAACTCCCAGAGCTTGAAGGATCGTGGCGCGTGCCCCAGCCCACTCCTCATCTTCAGGCATCGGCAGCCGTACTGCCAGAAAGCCCCAGGCGGTCCTCACGGCGTGATTGCCTTCTTGCATATGGCAGGTCTGACACGTCGGTGCGGCTGCCCTTTGGGAGAGTATCCCGGCCTGCTTCAGCAGAAACCTAACACCGTGCTTGGAAGGAGAATACATCTCCCACTGCGGGTGATCGAAGCCCATGTGACAGGTTTGACAGGATTGCGGTTGTCTGGCCTCCTGAACGGAGAAGGTGTGACGAGTGTGACACGCATCGCAGGAGGCAAGCCCGAAGCCAGCCCCCCTTCCTTCAGCTCTCTAATCTCCGCCTCCGTCTTGAGTCCAAGCTTGTGACAGCCTCCACAGCCCTTCATCCCCTCCGTCAACGCCATGGGCTGCCAGTGTGCCGTGGGCATTGCCTTCATGGCTGCCCACGCTAACGCATGCTTTCCCTCCTTAAACTGCGCTCCCTGGGCCTCGTGGCAGGTTTGACAGGTGTCCGGCGTGGGAATCCCCGCCTTTGACAATATTACTGACGCCCCTTTGATGGATGCCCGAGGAATCCACAAATCGATTGGAGATAACAGAATGATCTATTCCTTAATGACAATGGCCTCAGCAGGACAGGACTCCGCAGCCTCCCTGCATGCCTCTTCCAGTTCTTCAGGCACCTCATCCATCTTTGTTATGGCCACATACCCTTCCATCTCAAAGACCTCTGGACAGATCTCCACACAGGTCTCATCCCCCACGCAGAGGCCTGGATCAACCCGAACTCTCATCTTTCTCCTCCTTTCACCTCTTCCTTAAAGCTCTCAATGTACTGGATTGCTAGATATGTTTCATCTTCCCGAAACAAAGCTCTTAACACTATATGGTCATCCTTAACATCCTCCAAAACACCTAAATCACTCCGGTACAGATTTGTTGCGGTTTATCTGGAGCGCTTGCGCGCATTCCCTCTCCTCACTGACCTCATCGAGGCCTTGAGGATCGAAGGTCCGGTCAAACCAGTGTGGTGGTTTATATGCCCGGTCAGGTTCAAAGGTCGCTAGAATCAGCTGCAGGGTATACTCATCCAATTCAAATTCATCCCAGCCCAATGACTGCAGTCGCCCGTTCAATTCCCGGAGGCTGGAGTTTCCATGAGCCACTATAGTGTTAGCAAGGTCTCTGACATAGGCTGGAAGGGTACTGGCCTGCATCCCTTTAGCCACCAATCGCCTTACCAAAATCCGTGTAAGCTGCGCCATCTTGTACCCGGTTTTCATGCGGAGTAAAGCTGAAAAAGTCTTTTCAGGCAACCTTGATGCCAGAGTTAAAAAATAGATCTGACGTATTTGTCACCTGTTCATGTAGATAGTTTTGGACAGAACCGATCTCAGCGCTAAGATTTATATACCACCACGTTAGCCATTCCTGCCTCCATGTGGTAGAGGTTGTGGCAGTGATGAAACCAGTCTCCCGGGTTGTCAGCCAGGAATTCGATCTCAACCCGCTGCATGGGATCTACGATGATAGTGTCCTTTAGGATCCACCGCCTTTCTGGCAGTGAAGCATTCACCACCTTGAAAAAGTGCCCATGCAGGTGCATGGGATGCGGCATCATGCTGTGGTTCCAGTAAGCCATCCGTACCCTTTCTCCTTTTCGCACAACGAGACGTTCAGAATCAGGATAGACTCGCCCATTGATAGTCCAGAACGGAGAGTGCATGCCTCCACTCAGCGGCTGAGGATAGGACCGGTCTGCGGGCACTGGGACCGCCTCATCAGAGGGGTAAAGGGCTTGAAAATCCCAGTAGGCTGCAAGACGTAGTCGGCGACGGAATATCGGTGCAACCGGCTCCTCTCTCCTGACCCCTCCATATTGTACTGGGATGCGAAGCATCCCCTCACCGAATCCCCCCTCCCGGGCCGCTAAAAGCCAGTGACCCGGATTGTTGGCCACAAACTCCGCATCGTACCGCTCGCCCATGCCGATGCGGAGAACATCGGTCTCCACTGGCTTAATGGGATTGGCGTCCACATGGGTGATTGTCAGGGAATGGCCTGCCAGTTGAAGATCATAGATACTAGCCGATGAAGGATTCAACAGTCTCAGTTTTACCCTGTCCCCTTTGTTCACTATAAGGGGCTTCGCCGCAGGATACACCCTGCCGTTTACGGCATACCCATCGTAAACGGGTTCCAACAGAGGCCTGCCCCTTGTGCTTAAGCGCCCTCTCCTCCTCATCATACCGCGCATCATCATGCCCATGGGCGGACGGCGCTTTGTATCGGCTATCCCACCTCCATCCTTCATCACCCAGTCCTCCAGCAGTAAGGTAAATTCACGATCATATACCTCACGAGGGTGGGAGGGTTCGATGATCAGGGGTCCATAGAGCCCTTGATCTAATTGGTAGTTGACATGTGAGTGATAGATATAACTCCCCGCTGGACTCGCCTCGAACTCGTAGACAAAGGTCTCTCCCGGCATCACAGCTTTTTGAGTGACCTCTGGAACACCATCCATAGCATTTGGCACCGGCAGCCCGTGCCAGTGGATAGTTGTTCCCTCCGGGAGATGGTTCGTGAGCACTACCCTTATGATGTCTCCCTCACGGACCCGAATCTCCGGCCCGGGTGCCTGGCCATTATAGGTCCATGCCGTAAAGTCGGGCCCGGCTCCGAGATTCACGCTGGCCTTTGATGCCGAGAAACGAAACTCCCTCACCGATCTCTTTGGCTTGGAGAGGGCATGTGGAGGAGAAAATACCGGGAAACCGGTAGCCAGGACAGCCCCCAATGTCGTCTTCAAAAACGTCCTTCTGCTGATCTTCACCTCTATTACTCCTTGTATTTTGTCGGTAAGCTAGACGAGGTCCCTCTTTTTTTCCTCGAACTCCTCTTTGTCGATCTCGCCCCGAGCATATCTTCTCTTAAGGATCTCCAGGGCAGAATCCTCTGATCGAGCCCCCCCTCTCGTCGACACGGCCAGCCACCGGATGAGAAAAATGATTCCCACAATCAGGGCGATCCAGAAAACAGTCATGAGGACACTCCCAAACCATCCCGTGCCATATCCCCACCCCATCATCCCTGGTCCGTGACCCCATTCATAACCTGGGGCCTGGACAACTACATCTCTTAGAAATCCGAGGGCAGTATTCATTTCCAGTCTCCTTCCCTGTAAACACACCAGAACTCCGCAAGCTTTGGGAAGGTCCACCTCCTCGGTGAGGAGCTATCCGTATCTTGCCGATAATCATTTCGCCATTCGCAAAAACCTGCGCTGCTTGCCACAATTACCGTGCTGAAGGACATCAGTATGGCCCCCCACTGCAGGGCTCAGGACTATTCCCGATTTGTGAAGCACCCCTGGTGCACGGGGAATAGCAAAGGCGTTAAACCCCGTTGCCCAACCAAGTCGCAAATTTGATGCCAGATGTCTTGAAGGTCGATTTGAACCAGGGGGGTTGTGGCCACAAACGCCCAATGAAAAGCCACCTCAGCGTTGAGCTCAGGTAGCTTAGAGCATTATATCCGCTGATTTGCCAACGGCAGCTTAGGGGAGAGTTGTCTAAACTTAGACCTAGCGGAAGGCCATAAATCTAATATTATCTATTGATTTCAACTAATTATGCTATTGTACAATTTTAGTCTTATATGTATTGTTTTGGACTTAGCAATCAATTCCTTCCCCCTTATCCTCCAGGCTAACCAACGCTTGTCATATAGAGAACGCCTTCTTCAACTCCCTTTATCCCTATGGGATCACCTAATCCCCGACTCGGAAACGGGATAAATCACTCAACAGAACAAATCCCATCAGGGGAGGTACGAAACAGCGTGTCCTGTCAGGAGAGTTAGGGTAACTGGAGTTTCCAGAGTTTTATAGGGTGTATTTCCATAAGCTATTCATTATATGGCAAACTCTATTTTTGATGAGCGAAAACCCTTGTCCTTTCGCTTCCCCTGCTTTCGAGGTGACCCTTTCGGGGCTC
>Ga0209636_10006583_pt1 | contig 11880 bp, 13 predicted proteins | sample DeeMarSWOR152_54_FD_187464 | JGI IMG/M metagenome (GOLD analysis project Ga0209636, IMG submission 187464) | Marine sediment microbial communities from White Oak River estuary, North Carolina - WOR-1-52-54 (SPAdes) (version 2) | ecosystem: Environmental > Aquatic > Marine > Intertidal zone >...
CGTCTTTTTGTTACGTTTGAGCAGCCTTCAACATCACAGGGCTTTTTTTTTGTTACCACGGCTTACCTCTCACTTAAATGATGTCTAAATTAGATTAAGGGGGTTAATTCGATATGACCAGGGGAAGGCCGAAACACAAACTCAGTATTTTCGAGTTCTGTTAATGACATACCTGGAACCTTTCGGATCTGCAGCACTTCCTCAGGGATTGCTTCCTTCTCCTTTTGTGCCTTTTTTTCCAATTTAATTACTCCATCACAATAATGTTCGATCGCTTGTATGATTCTTGTCTCATGAACATCACGATGTAGGGTTAGAATACTGACAACACCCATTTCTTTATCAGTTGCTATTTTGTGCTGTAAAAAAGCCATGGGTGCTTTCAATGAATCAGAAACCAATAAAATAGTAGTTAACGAATCAAGAACACCTCGAATCGGTTGAGAACGAACGTGTAATAATGAACGTCGGATTTGATCAGTCACGAGACGAGGTTGAGTAATATCTCGGATTACATTCTCTCCTGTCGTACCAGGTCTTCCTTCGGTATAACCAAAAGGATTAGTGAAAGCATCCAAAAAAACTAACCGTTTTGTTTCAAAAGTGACCTCTGATATATTATAAGGTACAAATAAAGGAGAATAATGGGAAAATAAGTGTTCTGTGGATAGAATATAGCCATATTCACCAGTTCTTAAGCCTTCGGAGAGAAATTGAACTAAAATATGCTCCGTATTGATACCGACTTCGTCTTCTACAAGGATGATTGATCCTCGAGGAACTCCTCCACCCAAGGCATCATCCAGTAGGGGAATACCAAATTTTGCGCGATCTTCCATTACCATCATAAAGTCTCCGTACAATTATTATTTGCTTTGTTATTATAGGTATAAATCAAGTTTAAACTTGCCTGTTCTTGAGCAATTGTAATATATCAATCTTAAACTTAAAAGATTGTCTGTTTTCTTCACAAAATCAAGCTCATTAAATTGATTAATTCATTCTAGTCATTGCCAACTGAAAAATATGGGAATTAAATGATATGAAAATCGAATTCTTTGGGATTCGTACCCCGCTTATTAATGTATCTGATAAAAATATTACAAATATATTAATAGAAGCATTTAAAGCCAATAAGGTCGAGTTACAGGAGTATGATATAATTATCATTGCAAGTAAAGTTATATCTGTTATTGAGGGCTGCCAACTTCCCTTAAATAGCATTACTCACGTTCGACAAGAAGCAAAAATTGCTGCAAATACTGCTGGACTTGATCCACGATTCGTAGAAGTAGTTTTCCAAGAAGCTGATGAAGTCTTAGGTGCTGTACCAGGAGCTGTTCTTGCTTTGCGAAATAATGTTCTCCAAGCTAATGCTGGTGTTGACCAAAGTAATGCTGGAGGAAATGAATTCGTGATAGTGTTACCAAAAAATCCTATTAGAACTGCAGAAAGAATACGTAAAGAGATCAATGCATTGACGGCAAAAAAAATTGGAATTATTATTGCTGATTCAAAGACACATCCTTTAAGGAGAGGAACTTCGGGATTTGCTCTTGCTGTATCGGGATTCAGACCTCTAATCGATGATATTGGGACTCCAGACCTATATGGGCGACCCATGAATATTACTACACGGGCAATCGCAGATAACCTAGTAAGTGGTGCAGAGATCTTAATGGGTGAAACAGATCAGAGGGTTCCAGTAGTTCTAGCTCGTGGATGTGAAGAGATCACTTTTGAAGAGACTAGAGAGATTGAAAAAAATAATGATTTAATGAAAATTTCTCCAAACCACTGTATTTATTTGGGACCTCTTTGGTACAATCGGAAATTTAAAATGAAACAATAATAATGAAGTAAATATGCATATCAAGGGACAGCTGGGAAATATAGAAATTGGTGATTGCGTCAGAACCCGTCTTATGGCTGTTATGAATCTCTCACCGACTTCCTTTTTTAAAGGAAGTATTAAACAGTCTGAGGTTGAGATTCAATCTCATTTAGAATTATTGATTGATGAAGGTGCTGATTTCATTGACGTAGGTGCCATTTCTAGCGCACCTGCTTTTCTATATAAGCGAAAAGAGAAGGTGTCCAAATCCACCGAAATAGATCGCCTTTCTTATTTCTTTAAGGTCTACAAAGAAATAGGATCGAATCTTCCTGTTTCGGTTGATACTCAATCATCAATAACAGCAGACTACGCTCTCTCCCAAGGAGCAACGATTATCAATGACATTTCAGGCTTCAAATCCGACCCCAAACTTCCACATGTTGTCTCTGAGTACTCTGCTTCAGTAATCATCATGGCCTGTCGTCGAGTTCCTGGGGATGTATTTTTGATGCGAGAAGTCTGTACTGAACTCAATAACAGTATAGACATTGGTATTAATGCTGGTATTGAAAAATCAAGGATAACTATTGACCCTGGTTTAGGTAGCTGGGTACCAAAACGACAGATAGAAAACGATTATAAATTAATCCTTAATTTGGCTAAACTCCGTGAATTAAAACAGTGTATTCTTGTAGGAATATCTCGAAAATCCTTTATTGGTCAGATTTTAGGTCTTCCTCCTGAAAAAAGATTATGGGGGTCACTAGCAGCGACTACAGTAGCCATACTGAATGGTGCACATATCATTAGAACTCATGATATTAGAGCAACCAAAGATGTTTGTCTAATTACTGATTATATTAAAAATTTTCAAAAGAGAGTAAATATCTAGCTAGAGAATTATTAGATTAGAAAATTTAATTTTGATCAGAAGATAAACAGAACTATTTATAACAATGAAATCTGAAAATATCCTTGAATATAGTAAATTATATATCACGATAGATTTCCTCTAAAAGCTCATTCAGGTGGCTTAAAAAGGACAATCTACAAAAAACTGCTTTCAATATTAATCCAGAGTTATTATATTCGTTTAATAATTTGTAAACAATTTTCCAGATGATTAGGTGTTCTTGGTGTCTATGAAAAACATAGATGATTTTTTTGGTGATGACGAGTCCCAGAATGTGGAAACATTAATTGAAGTAACAAAAAAATTCTTCGGATTCGTTTCTCAACTTGCAGAGATTGTCGATAGTCTAGCAAATAGCTTAGATGAATTGTCGAGTAAGGTAGATCAGCTGCTTCAAAACCCAAGTGTTTCAGCTGCTCCCAAGCTGCCTTCAACCCTAGCAGCAAGAAGTACACCCCCTCCAACACCAGCAACAACAAGTATACCCCCTCCAGCGCCAGCAATAAGTTCACCCCCTGCAACACCAGTAGCAAGAAGTACACCACCAGGACTCCCAACACCACCAGCTCCACTTACAGCTTCAGGCCCCCCTTTTACTCCAACTACTCCTCTATCTCCTCCCTCTACACCATCAGGGCTTCCTCCTCTACCGGGTGCAACTCCAATACATCAACCTGGTTTCGGCCAACCACCAGCAGCACAACCAGCTGCTCCCGCCCCCCGAGCTTCTCCAATGAGTTTAAAAGCTCAAATGAACATGGAACTTAAAGAAGCTTTTGCTAGAATTAAGAAAGGTTGGGACGAAGACAGATAATCCAGTATAACCCTCTTCAATCAGGGTTTTCTTGATACAATAGGAGGCTTAGCTCTCGAAGGCGTTTAATTCCTCTAATTTCATATTCAAACATTGGTATTTCAACCAGGTCAAACTCTGAGTATAATTCCTGAATTTTGTGTAAAATTTTCTGTTGACCCTCATATCTTGAACAACAATAGGCACATTCGGGATTTTGGGGTTGGATTTGATTGATAAAAATCTGTGATATTGGAAAAGCCACTTCAAACAGTGCTCGTATTAAACGTTCAGTTTCCCATATCGCCATAATTGTAGGAATTGTAACAGCAACAAATTCTGTTTCTTTTGCATTAGTTAAATGAACCCGTGCTATTTCTACTTGATCTTTTAATTCCTCAAGCTTATCAAAGGCTTTTTGCTCGCTTGTGCCAGAATCTCCCCCAAATATGGCTTTAAAACCAGCCATCATCCCTCCTAGTCGCCGTCGCATTTTAATGAGTCGATATAACCAACTTTGGGTCATCTCTGGAAGTTGAAGTAATTTAAGTGTGTGTCCTGTTGGGGCTGTATCAAATACGACCATATCATATTCAGGATTCTGTATATACTCTAATAGCTGTATAAATGCAACTGTTTCATCCGCTCCAGGCGGGGATAAAGAAGTAGGATCATCCCCACCAAGAAATTCTGAAACAGTTCCAGAAGGATCCTGTTGAGTCAAAATTTGACTGTAATTCCTCATAGCTTCTTCTGTATTTAACTCGATAGCCCATAAATTTGTTACATTATTCACTTCTATATAAGTCTCCCCTCCAATTTGTTGATCAAGACTGTCCGAGACAGAATGTGCTGGATCCGTTGAAACCAATAATGTGCGATATCCAAGGTCAGCTGCTCTTATTGCTGAAGCAGCGGCCATAGTGGTTTTACCAACTCCTCCTTTTCCTCCAAAAAACAGAAATCTTTTCTCAAATAAGGAAAGTGACATGTTGATTCAAAGAAAAAAAGTAAAACAAGAATGTTTTGTAAAGAGATTCAAGAGAAAAAAAGAACAGAAACAAGAATCTTTAACAAGATAATTCACAAGGGTGTATCTGCGGCTCAATGGAGTTTTTACTAGTGTACAAGCGGACAAAACAAGTTTGTTTTGTATTATTAACAATCATAAGCTTGAATATAGTCTGTATTATCTTTAATCAACCAATCGCACGCGTCAGAGCTTCGACACCGGGTGTGAAGGAAATTAATTTTACTTACCCGAGATTATTTGTCATAAAAAAAGTTGATAAAACTGAAATAGTCGAAGGGGAGAGTTTTGTAGTTACTGTGATTATTTATAATTTTGGAAACAAAACAGCTTACAATGTTACCTTTATTGATCAATTAAATAGACCTTGGGTATTTGAGGTATCAGGACTAACTCAACTCTCATATGGTCAAATTGGTGTTAACGAAACCCGTCAGTTTAGTTACTTGGTGACCGCAAAATCTCTCGGCACATATTACTTATTATCGGCTCAGATTGAGTATTATGACTCTGAACTCAATCCTACTAAATTCAAAACTATCAGTAATCATGTTGAGATAACAGTCATTGAAACTCCAGAGGATTTTTCCTTAGTTAATTTTAATGCTGCTATTACATTGCTTATCTCCATTGTAATTCTTGATATAGTCTTAGTTGTTCGCCTGATTGCCCCAATTCTAAATCGAAGGGGGAAAATAAGCTAAATTGTTGTGAGATTCTATTTTCCCTGCGGAAGCTAGACAAATGGAAATCCCAATTCCAGCTCAAATAATTAACAAGCATGTAATCATATGGGACTCAAAACAAGGTAGTTATATTTATCAACTAGGTTATTTTGGTAAACCAGTAGGGATTAGGAAACCCAAATCACCTAGATTTGATCGTCCTTTGGAATTAACCCTTTTAGAGGCTGCATTTCTGCAGGAGAAGAAAAAAATCACGATATATGTTGATGATTCAAAATCTCTCTCTCACATTGAATTCTTGGACATCTGTAAAGAACGATTCCCTAAGTTTGAAGATTTTTATGCTGTTTTTTTGGATCTTCGCAATAAACGTTACATTGTTCGGCCAGGTTTGAAATTTGGAACTGATTTTGCTGTTTATCGTCGTGGTCCAGGAATTGATCATGCCCCATTTCTAGTTTCAATCTTTCCAAAGGCATCAACAATCAAACCTATTGATCTAGTCCGTGCTGGAAGGCTTGCCACGTCAGTCAGAAAAAGATATGTCATTGCGACTGTATTATCAGACCAACAGATTCGTTACTATGTTTTTCAGTGGAATCGCCCCTAATCCTTTATTTTAAAAAACTATGTATTATAAATTTATGAATCAACAGCTGATGAAAAGATGCCTGCTTTAGGTTCAAAAAACTCTCCAGATTCCAATAGCTCGGTAATCGCCTCATCAATTTGAACCTCATCAATATCGGAGAATATCTTTATTAATTGGCTATATGTCACACCTCTCCCCGTATCGAGTTTTCTAACAGCCTCTTTCAGTTTTATTTTTAGATCTTCTATAGAAGCAATGCCAAGCTCAACACCACCTACTATGGCAGACTTAACTTCAATCGAGGTCTCACGTTGGAGTTGTTGGGCGATTTTTAACCGATGTACTAAGAACCAGTTATCATCTGAAATAGTTTGGATAAGATCAGGTGAGAGAAATACATCAATCTCTTCATCTCTCTCAGATATTTGCACTTGGCCCAAGACCTCGATTTTATCCCATTTTTGAAATTGATCAAGTCTACTGTCCCAAGTTTTTATTATAATCGTTCCACTCCCGTCTTCTAGTTTCAACCCAACATAATTATTTTCCCCAGTATATATCTCTGTGACAATTCCCATGATCCATATTCGGAAAATGTAATTTCTACTTGGTGTAACTAATCTCCAACGATCTTCATCATCTTTAATGAGCTGTGAACGATTTACATTTTCTATTCGCATTCTTTTATAGGGATTTCGTCGCTGAATTAAGGATCCCTCCCTTCAAAATTTCGTTTTGATAATTTAGGTGCCATTGTATTCAGTCCCTCAACGACATCATTTAAGAAGTTCAAATCTATTTAATTAGAAAATATTATTCATTTAATTATTTTATCCAATTTTTATTTATTAGTTCATATTCCACTAGTTCCCCTTTTTTAAACAAAATACTTAACTCATATTGCGCCCGTTCAACCGCATCAGAAGCATGGACAATATTTTTAGTTAAATCAAGACCATAATCTCCTCGAATTGTCCCAGGTTCGGCTTCAGGGGAGTTTGTTATACCAGCCAGTTTTCGTATGACTTTGACAGCATTTTTACCTTGAATTCCAATTGCAACAATAGGACCAGAAAGAATAAATGATTGTAATAAAGGATAAAAGGTTTTACCAACATGAATGTCGTATAGTTGATCTACTTGTGATTCTGTCAATTGTAGCATTTGCAGACCGATTATTTTGAGACCTTTCTCCTCGATCCGAGATATAATTCGGCCAATCAACGATCTTTGGACAGCATCGGGTTTAATCATCAAGAGTGTCTTTTCAGTCATTTTATACACCTAAAATTTCTGATTTGGAATAGCTTTATTCCTTCTAGTTGCTAAATCAAAATTAATTTGTCCCTCATAAGAAAGTTGTTAAGACTCTTCTCTTTGAAATTATGTCATCGTCGTTAATGGTTATCCTACTCCGATCAACAATTACAATATAGACATGTTGAAATTACTTCCAAAAAAGGCAACCTGAGAATTTTGAACCCAAAAAGAGGAAAAAATTATTTAAAATTTTTAAAAGTGGCTTTCATGTTAGGTTGTTTAGGCAGAACCGCTCGTTTTTCAGGTTTGTTGCAAACTATAAACAACTTTATGTATAAAAATCAAAAGAATAGCTTATGAGGATCCTTTAATTCATTTAACAATAGAATATATCTTATCTATCATTGAATTTAAGGTTCTGATAAATTTGTAGAAAGGAAAAGTGGAACCATGTTCACTACATTTATACATTTAGATCCTTTTGAACAATTAGTTCTCATTGGTGTCATCATTGTAGCCATTTTGAGTTTCATATACTCTTGGTGGTTAAAGCAAGATGTTATGAAGCAGGATACTGGAACCGATGACATGAAACAAGTTTGGAGTGCCATTAAGGAAGGTGCTGACGCTTATCTTAGGAAACAATTAAAGACAATTCTACCAATTGTAATCCTAATGACAGGAGCCCTTTTTCTGAGTGTTTACTTAATCCATACATCGGAAGCAGCGCAATATGAACTAGAAGCATTCGACAAACAAACAAGAACATTGATATTAGCGATTGGGAGGACAATTGCTTTCATTATGGGCGCAAGTTTTTCTCTAATGGTAGGCCAATTTGGGATGCGAATTGCAGTTCAAGGTAATTTGAGGGTTGCCGCCGCTGCTCAAGGAGCTACGGACGAGAATGGACAAATCATGAATGTTGACAGACGATATAACAAAGCCCTTTCGATAGCATACCATGCTGGTACTGTCACAGGGATGTTGACTGATGGATTTGGTCTCTTAGGAGGTACGCTGATCTTTATAGTTCTTGGAACTGCTGCCCCAGATGCGCTTCTTGGATTTGGATTTGGTGGTACAATTCTTGCCCTTTTCATGAGAGTAGGTGGTGGTATTTATACAAAAGCTGCCGATGTCGGAGCAGATCTCGTAGGTAAAATCGAGAAGGAAATTCCTGAAGATGATCCACGCAACGCGGCTGTTATCGCAGATCTTGTAGGAGATAATGTTGGAGATTGTGCAGGAATGGCTGCAGACATCTTTGAGTCTTATGAAGTTACCATCGTTTCATCACTCATTCTAGGTTTATTTCTATATGGATTGGCACTAGATTCGGGTTCTTCCCTCACACAAGCTATTGTCTGGATTATGTATCCCCTTATTGTAAGAGGAATTGGTGTGATCAGTTCAATGGTTGGTACTTTTGCCGTGGCCCTCTGGAAGACACCTGATGCAGAGAAGGCTATGTTTCAATCATACGAACTCTCTAGTGCAATTACCATTGTAACATCATTCATTTTTGCTATTTTCTATATAGGTGATTGGAGACTTTCCTTTCTTACTGCTACTGGTGTTATGCTAGCCGTATCATTTAATCCTATTACAGCTAGATTTACCTCAAAAGAACGAGGCCCTGTTCAAGAAGTTGTTGATTCAATGCATGGGGGACCTGCAACAACTATTCTCTCAGGTCTCGCTCTTGGTTACGAATCCAGTGTTTGGGCTGTTGTTGCAATCTGTATTTCATTTGTAATAGCTGTTGGTACATTTCTTATTCTTCCAGGTAATCAGATCTTTGGTGGATTTTTAGGAATTTCAGAATTATTTGTTGATTCCTCACAGATTCTACAATACATGCTTTATGGTATATCACTAATTGGAATTGGTATGCTTTCTCACACAGGTAATAATGTAGCAATGGATTCATTTGGACCTATTAGTGATAATGCACAAGGTATTGCTGAACTTACATCAATGGATAGAGAATCAGCAGGCGTTTTAAAGGAACTAGATGCCGTTGGTAACACCACAAAAGCAATTACAAAGGGTATAGCTATTGCATCTGCTGTCATTGCCGCGGTTAGCTTGTTTGCATCATTTGTTACCGATGTACAAGTTGTTGTAGATAATTTGGTAGATGCTGGGTATACAGATTTAGTAAATCCGCTTTTAAACGGCCTACGCGTCAATATTCCCGCGGTTTTCGTTGGCCTTCTGCTTGGTGCAGCTTTACCATGGATTTTTGCTGCTTTTAACATCAGAGCAGTCAGTCGAGCTGCTGGTGATATTATTGAAGAAGTTCGACGGCAATTCAAAATTCCTGGTATAATGGAAGGAACTAAAAAACCTGATTACGAACGAGCAGTATCTATCTCCACATCAGCAGCACAGAAAGAATTAATAAGTTTGGCAGTTATTGCTGTTTCAGTTCCTATTATGGTAGCGGTTTTTTTCGGTGTATTAATAGTTCAAGGAGCAACTATTACTAATCTTTCCGAGGCCGCGAGACAAACAATTGGTTCTGGAGTTGAAGTACTAGGAGGTTTTCAAGCAGGAATAATTGCTTCTGGACAACTACTAGCAGTATTCATGGCGAATGCTGGTGGTGCTTGGGACAATGCTAAGAAAGCTGTAGAGGACGAGCCTCGTGACATCGAGAAAAATATGGGGAAAGGTTCCGAACGTCATAAAGCAGGTGTCGTTGGTGATACCGTTGGTGATCCCTTGAAAGATACAGCAGGCCCAGCAATTAATCCTATGATAAAAGTTGTCAACTTAGTAAGTCTTATATTGGCCCCGCTTTTAGTAGAATCGACAGTTAAACCAGACCTTAGTTTTATTCTGATGATAGTTGCAGCCGTACTCTTTGTATTGTTTGTATGGGCTTATAGAAAGAGTAACCGAAAAGCATCTTCAATTGACTAATAAACTCGAAAATATCCTTAACCTTTCTCTTAAAAGTGGGTAAATGCCCACTCCCTCTTTTTTATTACTATGGACAAATAATCAACGTATTGTGAGTATCAACTATTTGTTAAGTTTTATTATTTCCGTTCAAAAAAGATAATATTCTTCCAGATTAAAATAAATCCCAATTTTGGCTATTTTTTACTAATCTTAAAGTCAAGAGATTTTCTTATCTAATCTCCTTAAGAATCGTTTTGTGGAAACACTCAATAGTCTATTGAATAAACCCTAGTATGATCTATTTTTTAGTAGTTGCAGTACTAGGGTAACGTACTGAGGCTCAAGAACTATGTACTACTTAACTCGAATCCGTGAAACAATCCGTGTCCCCCCAAACCGCTTTGGGGAATCGATTGCAAACGTCATACTTGATATCTCTCGTACGAAAAATGAAACTACTATTGGTGCAGATGTCGGAATGATTGTTGCCATATTATCTATCATCGAAGTTTCGTCAGGTAGGATTGTTCCAGGCGATGGAGCAACGTTTCATGATGTTGAATATGAAGCTATCACCTTTAGACCATTAGATGATGAGGTATTAGAAGGAGAAGTAGTGGAAACAACAAAATTTGGTTTTTTCATGAGAATAGGCTGTACTGACGCGTTAGCTCATATCAGTCAGATCGCAGAAGAGTATTTCCAGATGTCTTCTCGATCATCTGGTGTCCTAGTCGGACGAGAATCAGGTCGTACAATTAGACCTGGGGATCTTGTCCGCGGAAAAATAATTACAGCAACTGTTGATCATGTAAGCATGAAAATCGCAGTTACAATGAAAGGGGAAGGTCTTGGTTTGAAAAGCTGGCTTGAAGAATCCGCAACAAAGGAGAAATCCTGAATGGTAAAATTAAAAGCATGTAAGAAATGTAATAGCATAGTACACGGAGAGGAGGTCTGTCCCATTTGTAAGACTCATAATCATCTTTCAAAATCTTTTGTTGGTATGGTTATAATAAGAGATATAAATAAAAGCAAAATAGCTCTCAAACTTAATGTTACTCGACCAGGGAAATATGCTATCAAAGTACGTTAGAGGTTTCTTTTTGGGTTACAAACTTCCAAAGACACTAAGAACATCATTACGTGATCCATTTGGAAAATTATTTACAGGAACAGCGCTTACCGCTGCAAGAAACGCAAAAAATTATATTAATAGAAATAAACCTCCTATAACAGTATCTATAGGGGATTATTGTACCAAAACATTATTTGATGTTAATTTTCTCCCTGACATTGTAATTTATGATGGGAAAACCCTCAGAAAAAAAGAAATTACCCTCAATCTCAATTCCTACCAAGATCAGAATGTTTCCAATCCTCCTGAATGGATCTCGAACGCTGCTTGGGGAGTTGTTGAAAACACGATCAAACAATTACAAACATATACTTCAAACAAATGTCGTGTCGCAGTCAGGATTGATGGTGAAGAGGACCTTCTAGTAATCCCTGCGATTGTTTCATTACCTCTAGGAAGTGTGGTTGTTTACGGCCAACCTCCTATTAATACTGATGAAGGTATTGTCGTAGCTTTGATTACTCCTAGTCTAAAAAAGGTAGTGCAAAAGCTGCTAAAAAAATTCGAAGTTCATGAGGAATTCACTTATGGAGACCACCATTATTGAAGAAAAGTATAACCCATTAATTGGTCGAAAAGAAGTTGATGTTCTCCTTACTCATTTAGGTGAGGTGACCCCAACACGAGAAGCCGTTAGATCTAAAATCGCTGCTCTCTTAAACACGGATCTTGATCATGTCGTCATACAGAGCATTCATGGCCATTTTGGGGAACCAAG
>Ga0209636_10006584_pt1 | contig 11878 bp, 12 predicted proteins | sample DeeMarSWOR152_54_FD_187464 | JGI IMG/M metagenome (GOLD analysis project Ga0209636, IMG submission 187464) | Marine sediment microbial communities from White Oak River estuary, North Carolina - WOR-1-52-54 (SPAdes) (version 2) | ecosystem: Environmental > Aquatic > Marine > Intertidal zone >...
CACATTCTTTGAATATTTCTCCATCATGAAATTCTCACCTCCTTTCTTCTAGACTGCGCATTATCTTTCAAAATCGACTTCCAAACCTCTTCAACAACTTATCAGATCAGTCCTTTCGAAGTGAAACTTTTAAATATATGTGACTGTTACGCAACAGTAACAGTTATAGTTGTGAGAGGTTCAGTTTGTTATCTTTGGAAGAGAACGCTGAAACATTATCTGATTTTGGACTTACACATAACGAGGCAAAAGTATACATAACCATAGCTAAGCTTGGCTTGGCTTCTGTGGGCCAAGTATCAAAAGCCTCAAAGGTGCGTCGAGAAGACGTTTACAGAATGTTGCCCAAACTTCAGGAACTTGGTTTAATAGAGAAGATTCTGGGCAAACCAGCCAGAGTCAGAGCTGTACCAGTAGAAGATGGACTCTCTATTCTGATTAAACGTGAAAAGGAATTAGCAGACAAAAAACTAACTCAACTAATGAACAAGAAGGTCGAGTTTTTGAAGAATTTTCAAGCGTACCGGGTTAGGCCAGTAGAGAAAGAAGGAGTTCATTTCTCCTTGATATCTCAGAGGGAAGCAATAATCAATAAGGGGTTGACCATGATTGGAAAAGCTAAGACAGTAATCGACGTTGTCACTTCTAGGTATGAGACCTATCAACTTTTCGCTAATTATGCTGATGCCGTTAGGAAAGCGATAAAGAAAGGGGTAAAAGTGAGAGTGATTGTCGACTTGTCTGCCCATGAGGATTCGATTTTGAGGATTATTGAAGAGTACAAATCCTCTTTGGCCTCTTTTAATTTGAGGTACACGTATCAGCCATCAAGTCACTTCATGATTGTAGACCATCAAGAAGCGTTGGTTGCAACTTCACCTGGTCAGCCATTAGGACAGAACCCTTATTTATGGGCAGACAATGTCAGCGTCGTAGGATTGATGAAGAAATATTTTGAAGACTTGTGGCATGCTTCGGTAAACGAGAAAACCGTAGTGACGAAGAACGCTTTTAAGAAAGCGCCTCACTTCATCAGCAAATTGAACCCCACTAACCATGTGATCTTCCTGTACGAGTCAACAGAAGTCAAGCATAAAGTCCTTTTCGAATATGTGAAAGTTGGACTGCAAAATGACGAAGCCGTAGCCTACGTTGCTACCGAAGAGAGCCCCAACCAGATAAGAGAAGCCATGAAAAGTTTTGGTATTGATGTTGACAGAAACGAGGGAACAGGCGCATTAAGCGTTCTCGGCTGTAACGACTTCTACTTTGTCAATGGAAAATTCAAGGCTGAAACTACAATTGGCTTGATGAGGAAAATGTATAATGAAGCATTAAAGAAAGGATTTAAGGGTTGGAGGGGGGTCGGCGAAATGGCATGCTTCTTTGAGAAAAATCTAGTTCGTGAGATGGTAGACTACGAGAGAACATTGCACAGAGTACTAGACCTCCCAGTTATCGCCATCTGTGCTTTCAACACTAAAATGCTAAAAGATTATGGCAATCCAATAAATCTTTATAGCGAACTAGCCACAGCGCATGGAACTGTAATATTCACAGGAATCGACAATGAACTTGGCAGAATCGAAATTCGAAAAGCATAGACTTCTCCCTCTCGAACTTGCATGAACAAATGTTAGCAATGGGGCGGGTGCAAACGCGCTTCAAGAAGGACTTTTCGATGCCGAGAGAGTATGGAGATTTTCGGCGCCCCATCACCAACAATTTGTATGCAGTGTCTAGTATTTAAGATTATGTTGCTGTAGCACAACAGTCACATAGTGCGCGCGGAATAGTCAACTAGTTCTCCCCACCGCTCTATTTTATTATAACGGGGTTGGGGTGCGTGAAAGTGTACCCAAATCCTTGACTGATCGAGTTCAGGATTGGCAGCAAGTAAGGTTTTATCACCGTATCGGATGGCTTGAAGAACCAAAGGCATCTCCCTGCGAAAAATCTTGTATCGCCAGCTAGCTCTTCCAAGAACAAAGCCGCCACTAACATGACAGTGCACATGCAACGCTGGTCCATCATCGCTATTTCGCCATTCAGCAAGCACTTCATCTCGCATGAGATGATTGTACAATCCATTGATCTGCTTCAAATTGTAGTCTGGACCGATTGTGAGATAAAGGTCACCTGTGACATCTGAATGAGTCAGAGTATATCGACGTGGAAACAATGTAGATTCAGGTTTAACACCTGGCAGATAGTGAACTTTCAGCTTTTCAGGATTCAGACGGCTCAACCCATTTACACCGGCATCTTTGGAGTATGGCTACTGAAGCGACGGTGATTTCAAACCGATCTCTTCAACGATATCTGTGAGCTTAACTATAACTAACGGTTTCTCTGGAGAAAGTGCAGACCATCCTTCTTCTTTCTTGAATCCATGAGCAGCCAGAAAATTCCGTGAGAGTTTCCGTTTCCCATCTTCAGCCATCTTCTTAATCACTCTGGATCTCTCTTGAGTGTCGTTGACTATCTCGATTGAGCCCCTTAAGACAACAAAGTTGTATTCACTCATATCTGGTTGATACTTCTCTATCTCAACACAAACCCGCTTGTCCCTCTCAAGGAACTGCATTTTCCTCCCATAATCCGTGAAGTGAAAGTACAGGGTGTCATTCATGTAAACGTACTGAAATGGAGCCATGTAGGGATAGTTCTTCCCTTTGAAAGCGATCCTGCACAGCATTTGCTCTTTGATAACTTTCTTTATCTCGTCCTCTTTCATTTTTGGCAATTTAACGGTCACGGTTTTCCCTCTTTCACCATTTCTACATAATTATCTGCGTCAAATTTTCTCTTTAGACCTTTTGCATTCATGTACCTTACCTTTCCAAAGACGTTTCTTTCTTTCCAAGCCCGATCATGTTTTCCGAAGCACCACGCCACACCAGCATACCCGTTTGGGTCTCTACCATCGAGTTCATACTTATTGTTAAGGTGTAACGCGGTCTGAAAGGCTTTTTGAGGGGTGTTACTCCATTCAAGTATCTTCTTTCCCCAGTACATTCTCATGTAACCGTGCATCTTCCCTTTAATCTTCATTTCTTGTTGAGCGGCATTCCAATAAGGGTCGTGGGTCTTTGCATCCTCCAACTCTTCCAGAGTATAAGTGTATTGCCGGGTGTCTCTACTATGCTCGTTCAAAGTCTTCTTTGCCCATTCAGGAAGCCCGTCAAAAGAATCGCAGTTCTGATTATAGAAAACGAAATTCACAGCCAATTCCCTTCTGACGATAAGCTCTTCTAAATAAGCGTCTTTTTCAAAACTGTTGGTTGCCGAAACTTTGAGTGCAATATAGAGCGGTGAAATCTGTCCGAAGTGCAAATAAGGACTCATATCTGAGAGAACGTTTTGCGTCGGGTCATTTCTGAGTACTGGATATTTTTCAAGCTTGTTTTCCAAGAAATCCTTGAAATGTTTTCTAGCTTCATTCGTTCCTCCATGAAGGTGATCAACTTTTTTTACGCTGCTACCAATGTCAAGTCGAGAGACCGCCTTCTCTGTATCTCCAATATCAAAGGAGTCGAAATTCATGCCTAGAGAACTGATACTCGGATAGCAATTTTGTAACGGAAGAAGGTAGTAACCCAGTTTCTTTCTTATTTTAGGTCTAAAGGTCGCCGCAGAGTATTCTTCCTTCGGTGACGCTTCTTCAACGGGAACAACTACGTCTGTCTCGACTTGAATAAGTGGGCAGCTGATCTGTTTTGCCACATGGGTGCGCCATGCTCTTTGAATTCTCAAGTATCCTCTGTCAACGACAACCAAACAAGCATTTTTTGACATTTCTGGAACGCCAATCTCTGGTTGTTCGGGTCGCACAACCATCTTTATGTCTTTCTTTCTGAGAGACGATTGAACCTCTTTGAGCCCTTCCAACATGAAATAGTAGTGTCTTTCATACGCTTCGGGATAGTTTTCTGCGATTCCGAAATACACAACGAGAGGTTTGCTCAATTCGTTGGCTTTTGAAATGGCGTACTCAAGAGCATGGTTGAATTCGACTCTCTGTGAAGCTTGCATCCAGTGAAGTATGTACCTTCCATTCTTAATGCTCTCTTCATTTAGAGCTTTGATCCTCTCTTTCTGAATCATCTAGGCACCTGCCCCAATTGGATCGTTGCATCTGCCTTCCAATATTCTTCACCGTCTTCTCTGACCCAGAACTTGTCCGGAAATGCACACAAAACAATCATAACAGGTGCAACCCAATTTCGATTATAGGCTGAACTTAATTTCTCTTTGGTCTTCAGCTCCGTAACCACGCTCAAATTGTATGGTTGTCTATTCATAGCTGAAGGCGCTGACCTGGCAGCTTTGGGAATCTTGGAAAGTCTCTCCTTCTCAACAGGATCCGTTTTGTACTTTCTGATGTTTCTTCTGGTTCGGAGGGCTTCCAAAATATCCATAATTTTTCGCCTCGTCTCCTATGCAACGGTTTTCTAAAGGTATTATCCCTTCGAGTGTCAAGTGCAAAGCGAACTGATTTAAAAATATGTTGCTGTAAGACCACAGTCACATACACTTAAATCTTCAACGCTTAAACTGTCATACTGGTGAGAACGTTGCTAAAGTTAATGAGGGATAAACCAAAGTTTCTAATTTTCTTTCTAGTAAATGACGAAGAGCAGAGTGTAAAAGTCGAAGAGGTAGAAGAAGTAAATTTTGGAACAATCAAGCGACACCTGAAGAAAGGAGAATCGGTGTTCATCACGCCTAAACGCCCAGAACAAAACGAACGCGTGAAGAAGCGGGATGAACGAGAACTTGTGCACTTCACTCACATCTAGCTACTGTTTAGCAAGCAAGGAAATAGTCGTATGGACGTATAACCTGTCTTGATTGCTTCGATTTTCCATATTTATGGATCTATTCATTTTGCTTTGATTTTTACATACCTCACAAGGGCACGCACTACAAATACAACGGCCGCTTCATAAGCTGGATGATGATGTAAAGTTGCTTCGAGTTGTAATGCATGTCGACTTTGACTATTTTTTTGCGCAAGTTGAAGAAAGGGAAAAGCCAGCTGTTAAAGAAAAGCCAGTTGTCGTTTGCGTTTACTCAGGAAGAAGTGAAGACAGTGGTGTCGTGAGTACCGCAAACTACATAGCTCGAAAGTACGGGGTGAAATCCGGAATACCTATTTCCTTAGCAAAAAAGAAATTGCGAGATGTTGAATCTGTGTTTCTACCAGTCAATCACACTCTCTATGACGTTGTTTCAGAGAAAATCATGACTATCGTTAGCGGCTACGCGGATCGTTTCGAGCAAATAGGCGTTGATGAAGCGTTTCTTGAAGTCACAGAGCAGGTGGATGGAAGCTTCGAAAAGGCTAGAGAGCTTGCCGTCAAAATTAAGAAGGAAATCTTTGATAAAGAAAAAATAACATGCTCAATCGGCATAGGCCCGAATAAGCTTATCGCGAAAATTGCTGCAGGAAGACAGAAACCAAATGGATTAACTCTAGTAAGGCCGGAAGAAGTTGACCAGTTTCTTTCACCTTTACCCGTACGCAAGCTCGTAGGCGTTGGGGCAAAAACGGAAAAGGCGCTTCATAAACTAGGCATCAAAACCATTGGAGAACTAGCGAAACAGAATTTGGATAAACTGACAAGTGTCTTCGGCATGACCTTCGGCGTATACCTTCATACTGCTTCTTTAGGCAGAGATAAGTCACCGGTTCAACAAAGAGGTAGGGCGGAGTCCATCAGTCGCATTACGACTTTGAAGGAGAATACTCGAGATATAACTGAAATCATAAAACAGATCGACAAGTTAGCTGAAGATGTTCATTCGAAGTCAATGCAGCAAGGATTAAGTTTCAAATCAGTATCAGTTATGGTCGTCATGGAAGACTTGAAAATGCGCGGCCGCTCAAAAACTTTCCAGAACCCGACAAAGAATCTGGACATAATAAAAAACACAGCAAGAGCACTTCTACAGCAGCTCTTGAGAGATGAAACCGAGGGATCTGCAAGGAGAGTCGGAATAAAGATCTTCAACCTTGCGTACGATAAAGAACAGAAACAACTGAATGATTTTGGATAACAACTGCGGTCCTTAGTTGGCTTCCAGTTTTTGATCCAATCTTTCAGAAGTGAATGGACATTTCATGTGCGCTATAAATTTATGTTGCTGTTAGGCTACAGCCACATACATTTTTATCTTATATTCTGAACTTTTCTTGTGAGGTGTGATTTGGTTTGGTCAATGAGGGCGAAGAGGCTCCCTATTTCACTTTACAGGCGGATGACGAAAGAGAAGTGTCATTAAGTGATTATCGAGGGAAAAAGATAGTGCTCTATTTCTACCCGAAAGACGGAACTCCCGGATGTACGCGCGAGGCTACAGAATTCAGAGATTTGATGAAAGCGTTCGAGAAAGAGGACATCGTTATTCTTGGTGTCAGCAAGGACAGTGTCAAATCTCATCAAAAATTCAAGCAGAAACATGATTTGCCTTTCACATTACTAAGCGACCCTGAAGGAAAAGTACTGGATCTTTACGGCGTATGGAAAAAGAAAAGTCTCTATGGCAGGACATTCATGGGCACCGAAAGAACAACCTTCCTGATCGATGAAAAAGGAGTCATAACAAAAATATACCGAAAAGTAAAAGCAAAGGGGCATGCACAAATCTGTCTTCTAGACTTAAAACGCACCTAGAAATCGCAGACGATAAGCCATTTACCATGGAGACCCTGCCCAAATCAGTCATGAACTGAACAGTATTCAGGTGTACGAAGAGGATTGTCAAGACTAATGTCTAAGGAACAATCGAAAGGAGACTCCAGACAGTTAGAAATAGCAACGCTTGGCGGCGGCTGCTTTTGGTGCACAGAAGCCGTATTTAGCAAAATAAAAGGTGTAAAGAACGTTGAGCCAGGTTACTCCGGAGGCAAATTAGCAAACCCAACCTATGAGCAAGTCTCCACAGGAACAACTGGACATGCTGAGGTTGTGCAAGTAACCTTTGATCCTAATATTACATCTTTTCGAGGAATTCTTGAAGTATTCTTCAAGATACATGATCCAACCACGCCAAATCGTCAAGGCGCTGACGTTGGCACTCAATACAGATCAGTAGTCTTCTACCACAGTAGAGAACAGAAAACAACGACTGAGCAACTTATCCACGAACTTAACAATGCAAAAGTGTTTGATTCGCCGATTGTGACACAAATCGAACCGTTCAAAGCCTTCTACAAAGCGGAAGATTACCACAAAGAATACTTCAGGCAACATCCTGAACAGTCCTACTGCAAGTTGGTTATCGCTCCGAAGATTGCCAAACTGCGTGAAATCGTCGGCGTAAGCTTAACAAGCAACAACACCCAAAAGTGTTGAGACGTGACAAATCAAACTCTCGTCGCATGTGAAATGATGCGCCGGAAATAGAAGAGCAGGTCTTGAATAATATGAAACCGAGAATAAAAAAGTCAAAGGATGAATGGAGAAGGATTCTGACGCCTGAAGAGTTCCATGTACTGAGGGAAAAAGGAACCGAACGACCATTTACTGGAAAATATGTTAACCACAAGAAAGAAGGAACATATGTATGCGCTGGTTGCGGAAACGAATTGTTTTCTTCAGACACAAAATTCGATTCAGGAACTGGCTGGCCGAGCTTTTGGGCCCCAATATCAAACGATAGCTTAAAGATAGAACCAGATAACAGTTTAGGAATTCTGAGGACTGAAGTTTTATGTAGTCGCTGTGGTGGCCACCTTGGACACGTTTTTGATGATGGCCCTAAACCAACAGGTCGCCGTTTCTGCATCAATTCAGCAGCACTTCACTTCAAAAAGAAAGGGTCATCCTAACAACTGAAAGAAGCTTATCAGGCGTACGGATTCATCCTTACAGTGTCCGAAGAACTGAAAAATCGCGCGCTTGACGAGCATTTTTCAAAGTGCAGAATAACTTTTTTGTTACTGTTACCCACGCGCATCAGATATCTTTCTCCTATCTTTTCTTCCTACGACGCATCGACAATTCTTGGTTGTACGTGACTGTTAGGCAACAGCAACATAAGTTTATATAATGCTTGGATCTCCCACAAGTTAAGGGGAAGGTTTATGAACTATGAAGAAAGGCAGAAAATAATTGCTAGTTCACCTATTTCTTTATCATATTTGAAGCGTTTCAATACTGCTGCTGGTATTTTACATTTAATACAGGGAATAATAATGTTATCTCTAGGGACTCTCCTGGAATGGGAACGAAACATATACACGTTTTATCTGAAACTGAACATAATCACAGGACCACCATTACAAATTGAGGTCATGCCAGATCCCCAAATATTGCTTACTGTCGGCTACTTAGGGGCGATTGTCGCTTCTTTCCCTCTGATTTCCGCAATAGCTCATTTTACGATTGCATACGTAAAGAATGAAAGTTACAACGAGAATTTGAAGAAAGGGATGAATCCTTACCGCTGGTATGAATATGCATTCTCAAGCTCGATAATGATAATCTTAATTGCACTATTCGTTGGAGTCTGGGATTTCTGGTCTCTGGCCATGTTCTTTGTTCTGAATGCTATGATGATAATGTTTGGATATTTGATGGAAGTATTGAACCAGAAGACTGAAAAAACCAATTGGTCACCTTACATCTTAGGTTGTATTTCAGGAGGCACACCTTGGATCGTGCTCTTCGCTTACTTCATTGCGGCTATAAGCTCAACAGGCACTAATCCTCCAACGTTTGTATACTTCATACTGTTCATATACTTCATACTGTTCAACATCTTTGCCGTCAACATGGTCCTTCAATACAAGGGAGTTGGACGTTGGAGAGATTACCTCTATGGTGAAAGAGTATACATTATTCTCAGTTTCGTGGCAAAGACCATCTTGGCTTGGCTTGTGTTCATAGGAGTATTCGCGCCTTTCTAGCAGATCATAACCCTTCCCTTAAAGATTTCAAATAGCATTCATACTAGCCCGACCTGCATTTAGAAAGAAAGGAATAAAACCAGTCATTAACGTGATCAGGAAAGGTTGAGTAGTAAATTTTCTGCTAAAATGACTCCTCCAGTTTTGCTTTGACTTCTTTTATCTTCTTCTCCACTTCTTCAAGTTTCTCTTTGTTTTCCACGGCTTTGTAGCAGTCTCTTGCATATTCCAGCGCGCTTACTCCAAATCTGTCAAACCCCTTCTTGAAGGATAAATCGGCAGATTTCATAAAATATTCAAGAGCTGACTCGTAGTCCTTCAGCATGTAGCCGCACTCCCCAGCCTTGTAAAGCATAGACGTAGCATCAAAGAAATTGTTAGCTTTCTGGTAAAGCTCAGAGGCTCGCAGAAAATTTTCCTCTGCTTCCTTGTACTTTCCTAATTCATAAAGCATGTTCCCATCCTTATGCAATTTAACAGGATCTTCCTTCACACTCTCTTCACTCATAACGGTCAACTCACAACTTGCCTATTACCAAAATCAAACCAACATTTAGATTTTCCTATTCATCCAGTCAAATGATAAACCTTTAGACCATCATAAACATTAAAATTATCTACCGAAAAATTGTTCAATCAAAAATAGAATAAGGAACTAAAGACTCTGACTAGATGGAGTAAAAATATGGCCCTTAAATGTGTTAAATGCGGCTCAAAATTTCCACCTTATCCGCCGAAAAGCAGCTGTGAACGGTGTGGAGGATCATTAGAATACGAGATCAGCTTACCCAAACATCGCAAAATCAAGTTCTCTGGTAAACTCCGTTTTTGGAGATACAGGACTCTACTTCCGATAGTGCAGAAAGTCATCAGTTTAGGTGAAGGTGGAACACCACTACATAAGGCAGAGAGACTTGCAAAAAACGTTGGCTTAAAAGGACTATATTTAAAGGATGAAACCAGAAACCCAACAAACTCATTCAGAGACCGTGCCGCAGCACTTCTTAGTTCAAACGCGACAGACCTCAAATACGACACGCTAATTTGCGCAACCAACGGAAACCTAGGTGCTTCCATGGCTGCCTATTCTGCAAAGGCTGACTTAATCTGCCACGTGATCGTGCCAAAACTTGTAGATGTTGGAAAACTTGCCCAGATGCTAGTTTACGATGCTGTCATCGAAGAGTTCGGAGAAACCGTTGACGATTCTATACGCAGAGCTGAAACCTTAGCAGAAGAAACTGGCTGGTATCAAGCAACTCCAGAGCTGAACCCCCTTGTAATCGAAGCGCAGAAAACCATTTCCTACGAGGTGCATGAGCAGTTTGGCGTTCCAGACTGGTTCATCGTTTCCATGGGAAGCGGCGGAACCATATACTCCATATGGAAAGGCTTCAAGGAACTTGAAAAACTCGGTATAACAAAATCCTCACCAAAAATGATTGGGGTCCAACCGGAAGGATGCGCACCGATAGCTAAAACATTACTAGAAGACCGTTCTGGACTGACGAAAATTTCTAAGCCATCTACCCGTGCACTCGCTGTATTGGTAGCTGATCCACTCCAAGGTGAGCTAGCAATGAGGGCAATAAAGGAATCAGAAGGCTTGACCTTAACTGTTTCCGACTCCCAAATTTTAAAGGCAGAACTTCAGATAGCCAAGCTTGAAGGAATTTTCGCGGAACCAGCAAGCTCAGCTACAATCGCCGCTTTAAGAAAGCTGATTGAAGAAGGAAAAATCGACAAGAACGACAGCGTTGTATGTTTAATCACCGGAAGCGGACTTAAGGCCACAGACGTGTTGCAAGCATTAACCAAAAAAAAGAAAACAGCGGTTCTAGGCTTAGAGATAAGTACAAAAGAGAAGATACTGCGAATCCTAAGCAAAAAAGACACATACGGTTATGATCTATGGAAAAAACTCGGAAAAACTATGACGAGAGCAGCCATATACCAACACCTAAACGAACTCTCAGAAAAAGGACTAATAACAGGCTACACAAAAAACGACAGAAGATTCTTCAAAATAACAGAACGTGGCAAAAAAGTTCTGCGTGCAATCGATGATCTGAAACTTTTACTGTGACTCGAAAAACTAATATAGTATAGTTACAACTATACTAACTCGATTAGAAATGGCCTGGAAAAAAACAATGTCGCCTTTCAATTTGGCGGTTACAGCCGTGTTCACGGCGCTCGTTTGCGTCACAACCATAATCTTCTCCATATACATCCCCGCAACAGAAGGTTTTTTCAACGTAGGCGAGTCCATAGTCTTTCTATCTGCCCTCCTTTTCGGGCCTTTCGTTGGAGCTTTCGCCGGAGGAGTTGGCGCTGCGCTGGCGGATCTACTTTTAGGCTTCCCGCACTATGCGCCCGCCACGATCATTATTAAGGCTTGCGAAGGTGCCGTCGTAGGAGCGCTTAAGAAGAGGAATCCAAAGCTTAGTTCTAGGCTTAACTGGAAGTTTTTCACCGTGATTTTAGGTGTTGTTGCTGGTTTCCTGCTAGGTTGGGTTGGCACGGCCTACTTCAGTGGTGAAGCAGAACTTACCTTAGGCACAGGCTCATTCATGCTTTATGTCCCGGCAGAGTTCTGGTTGTTTCTAGGAGGCATAACGGCTTTCTCAATAGGTGCATTAGGATTTCTAGCTGACCCAGAGTTCGGCTGGACGGTCTTCTCTGTACTCACTGGCGGCTTCATCATGGTTCTGGGATACTTCCTCTACCAATTCTTCCTCATAGGTCCACTTTTCAACATCGAAGTAGTAGCTATCGTCGAAATCCCAGTCAACATTGGGCAAATGATAATAGGTGCAACAGTAGCGTTACCAATAGCTAACATAATTTGGCGTGCACTTCCATATCTGAAAAAGAAATAGTAGCATACGAATAGGATGTGCAAATGGGGGTAAAACGTTCTGAGTCTTCCTTCTGGAAAAATTCCTGCTGATACTCTTA
>Ga0209636_10006585_pt1 | contig 11877 bp, 11 predicted proteins | sample DeeMarSWOR152_54_FD_187464 | JGI IMG/M metagenome (GOLD analysis project Ga0209636, IMG submission 187464) | Marine sediment microbial communities from White Oak River estuary, North Carolina - WOR-1-52-54 (SPAdes) (version 2) | ecosystem: Environmental > Aquatic > Marine > Intertidal zone >...
TGCCCTTGCTGTTGTCGGCGATTTTAATATCGATGAGATGGAAAATCGAGTGAAAAGCATCTTTGGGGATTTGAAAAAAGAAGAACTCCCTCCCTTAGAATTCAAGAAAGCGCTGCCCCTTAAGAAAACTATCGAAATCGAGGAGGAAATGGATGTTGAACAAGCCTATCTAGTGATAGGAATGCCTGGACCTGACTACAATCATCCTGACCAGTATCAGGTTGACCTTTTGGTCCAGATTATTGGCCGAGGTTTCAATCCCATGCTAAGCTCTGCTCTTAGAGGAAGAAGAGACCTGGTCCACAATGTTTCCATGACCTATATACCTCAAAAATATGGAGGGGCCATCCTAATATACATCATTCTAGACCCCAAGAATCTGAAAGCGGCGAGAAACGAGGCGATCAGGTTTTTGAAAATAGTAAGAAACGAGCGTTTTTCCGAGGATGATTTTATGCCGGCTGAACGAATGTACATCTTGGATTACCTGGTGTGTGCCAAGAATCAAATTAAATTTGACTTTTTTCAGGGAAGAGAAAAAGCTCTGGCTGTTGCCAACATGCTTGCCCGCTACCTGCTTTTGTATGAAGGCCCTGAGCGAGGAGGCTTTCTGGAAAACATTGAGGGATTGAGTTCTACTGATTTGAGGAAAGCGGCAGCTGACTATCTAGGCACAGGAAAATACGTCATCGTCTCCATAGTTCCCCAAAAAGAAAAGTAAAACATGAATTTGAAAACAAGCACTTTCAAAAAGTGTCTGAAACCCATACTAGGCCTCTCTCTACTGCTGACAATTCACTTGCCGAGTGTTCTTAGTCAAGAAACTCTTGTTAAGAAAACCACACCTCAAAAAATAAAATTGCCTAATGGGCTTACTTTGATCTATGAAATTGATAAAGCCTTCCCCACCACTTTTCTCCAGATTCTTATAAAGGGAGGAACGGCTGCTGTTCCAGAAGGAAAGGAAGGATTGGCCTACCTGGCCACTCGAATGACTGTCGAAATTCCTGACCGGGGCAAGATACGTGAGATGATGAAACAGGCTACCAGAATTTCCATGCGTTGCCTGGGAGATTATTCTCTAGTCAACTTGAAATGCTTAACCGAGAATCTGGAAGAGTCTCTAAAAGTCGTAGCTCCTATCATCCAAAAACCTCTTTTTTCCGGAATAAGAATAAGCAGAATCAAGGAATACATGATCCATAGCAGCAAATCCGAAGAGGATGACCCTATCATCGTGGGGAAGAATGCCCATCTGCAGTCCTTCTTTGGACACAGCGCCTATGGCGGTACTATCCTCGGCACTGAAGAATCTTTGAAGACCATAAAAAAGAAGGATATTGAAGGCTTTTACGAAAACCATTTTGCAGCAAATAATATGATTGTGGCTGTTTCTACTGATCTAGACGAAAAACTCTTGAACGAGATGATTCAAGAGTACTTCGGCCAACTCCCTCAGAACAAATGGGAAGACTCTAAGCCAGCAGGGCCCACTCTTCCTGAAAAAAAGCATCTCTCTCTTGAAAAAGATACAAAACAAACTCTGGTCTCCCTGGCCTTTCCTCTTCCCGAGCTCACAGCCAGGAATTTCGTCATGGCCTTTATGATCGAAAATCTCCTGGGGAAGGGAGTTGATTCAAAGCTCTGGTCTTTAAGGTCAAAGGAAAGTCTTGCTTACAATGTCAATTCCCAAGCAATATATCTGAAGGAAGGAGGGATTATCAGGGCTTATCTGGAAACAAAGAACATAAACAAGCAAAAAGCGCTCGAGTCTTTAAAGCAAGTTCTCCAGCTCCTTAACGAAAAAGGAATATCAGAAGAAGAACTCCAGGCAACTAAAATTAGCTCCCGAGCGAATTTCCTTCGTCTGAATGAAACAAAAGAGGCCAGGGTATCGATTCTTTCCGATTTTGAGGCTTTAGGTCTTGGTTATGAATTTTTTGATCGATTCTTTGCTGAGGTCGAGGCTGTGAGCCTTGAAGAAATGAATGTCTTTCTCCAAGAAATTCTCAGTCCAGATAAAGGAGTGGAAGTTGTCGTAGGACCTAAAAGCGAAGAGACTGCTCCTCCTTCATCTCAACCATAGAACCTAATACAAGAGCCTGTCACAGTAGAATTCCACCTTGCTCTTAAGATAATAACTGGATAAAAAATTGAAGGCTATTCTTATGTTTATCTTATGGATAGGACAGGCTTCCCGAGTATTTTCTCGTTGACGTGGATGCCAAGTCCAGGCTTTAAAGGAACTTCAAGTCGTCCCTCTTTTCTCATTGGAGCATCCTCGGCAAGGTGGACATCATTATAACTGTTAAAGTCCGTAGAGGAGAAATAGAATTCTGCTCGAGTGCTTCCTACAAGATGAGCGATAGTCGTGGTTGTGATATCGCCTCCCCAACTATCTTCAATAGTCATTGCGATTCCCAGTGATTCACACAAGTCTCTCATCCGCTTGGTCTTTTTTAAGCCTCCCAGTCGAGAAATCTTAAGATTTGCCACCTCCATAGCGCGTTCATCATAAGCCTTTAAGAGAGAACCAACTCCTTTGATGACTTCATCCAGAACCATGGGCAGCTGCGTGCGCTCTCGGATGACCAGACATTCTTCAAGAGTGGAACAAGGCTGCTCTAGGTAAAGGTCGTCTCCGGCTAAAGCATTGACTACCCGAATCGCCTTATGCATCAGCCAGCCTGTATTGGCGTCGGCTACCAGGATATCTCCTTTTTGAATGACTTTCAGGACGGCTTTAATACGCTTGATATCTTCACTCGGTTCTCCCCCAACCTTGAGCTGGAATCGCCGATATCCTTGTTCCCGGAAACGCGAGACATCCTGGGCCATTTCTTCGGCAGATCCTTGAGATATGGCTCTGTAAAGAGGAAAATTTTCAACATACTGCCCGCCCAATAGGGTACAAACTGGAACACCCGTTGCCTGACCGAGTATATCCCAGCAGGCAATGTCAAGAGGAGACTTGATATAATCATGTCCTCCCAGCGCCAAATCCATGACGTCATTGATAACATTGATTTGACAAGGATCCCGACCTATGAGCAGAGAACCTAATTCTTTGATCCCGCTGGGTATCCCCTGGGCAAAGGCATCCATATAAGCCGAACCCAGAGGGCAGACTTCGGCAAAGCCTTTCAGACCCTCGTCAGTGGATATTCTGATGATGGTGCTCACGAAGGAAGTCACAGCATGACCTCTCGACCAAGCGTATTTTTGGTCCAGAAGTTTATAGTTAACTTGATAAACATCAATTTGATTGATTTTCATCCAAAACCTCCTCTTCTAAAATGGGGACAGGGGTCTAATCGCTCAATAATTCGGTAACACTTTTTGAATGTCATTGCGAGGTACGGAGTGCTGAAGCAATCCCATCCTTCTGTCTACTGAGATTGCCACGTCGCTTCGCTCCTCGCAATGACAAATCTAATTATTCGCTCGCAATGACGATTTTTCCTTCAGTGGAGTAGGCGATATCACAAGCTTTCCAGCTTATTCAATTCTTCCCAATCCTGATCAACCTGATTCTGGAATTCCTCCAAAACCCAAGCATTTTCTTCTTTGAAAAGATGACGAAACCTCCCCTGGTTTTTAACCCACTCCGAGATTGGTTTTTTCTCTTTAGGCCTGTAATTTATCTTGTATTTACCGTTTTCGACTTCATAGAGAGGCCAGACACAGGTATCCACCGCAGTTTGAGCCAGCCTTATTCCCTGGGATTCATCATATTTCCATTCCGTGGGACAGAGGCAAAGCACATTCAAAAATGCTGGCCCTTCGACCTCAAAAGCCTTTTTGGCCTTGTTGTAAAGATCTTGCCACCGGTGGGGGCTTGCCTGGGCCACATAAGGAATATTGTGGGCAACCAATATCTTGGTCAAATCTTTTTTCCGCTGTATTTTTCCTGGACTCTGAGTTCCCGCTGGAGAAGTCGTAGCTGAGGCACCAATAGGAGTAGCCGAAGACCTCTGTCCTCCAGTATTTGCATACGCATTGTTGTCGTAACAGACATAAACAATATCATGTCCTCTCTCTACAGCTCCGGAAAGAGCCTGAAGGCCTATATCATAAGTTCCTCCATCTCCTCCAACTCCCAAGAACTTGAACCTCTTATCCTTGGGAATTCGACCTTTTTTCTTTAAAGCCTTGTACATGACCTCGACGCCGGCAATCGTGGCCGCTGCATTCTCAAAGGCAGAGTGGACCCAGGTAACATTCCATGAAGTCCGAGGAAAAATAGTCGTGCATACTTCTAAGCAGCCAGTGGCATTAGCAATGATAAGAGGATCCTCAGTCGCTCTCAAAATGACTTTAAAAATGAGGGGAATACCACAACCAATGCACATTCCATGGCCGGCCACCAACCTATCTTCCATAGAAGCCAAATCTTTTAATTTTGCCATCTTGTGCTCCTTCCTTTATTCTCTCAGATTGATATAGCTGTATATCTTTTCCACTTTTCCTGTCTCGACAATCTTTTCCAAGTCAGAGGTAATGTCTTTAAAATGTTCAATCTTGATGTCTCTTCCTCCTAAACCGTAAACATAATTTGCTATCTTAGGGCGTTCCTCATAATCATATAGGGCAGAGCGAATCTCTGTGAATAAAGGAGCTCCAAAAGCTCCCGGGCTTGATGATCGATCTAGAACAGCTACAGCTTTCATCTTTATTAACACCTCTGCAATCCTTTGATGGGGAAAAGGACGAAAGACTCTGGGTTTGAGAAGACCGACCCTTTTTCCTTCAGACCTCATCTCATCTATGGCATCTTTGCAGGTGCCTGCAGCCGAACTCATGACCACGATGCAAAGCTCTGCATCATCCAGCCTGTACTCTTCGAAGAACCCATATTCACGTCCAAACTTCTTTCCAAATTCCTTCCCAACTTCCTCAATAACAGGAGGTGCATTCTCGATACCTTCAATCTGATTTCTCTTATGCTCAAAATAATAGTCTGTAAAATCAATCGGACCGACAGTCATCTTCAGCTTAGAATCAAGAAGAGGATACACGGATTTGTATTCCCCTATAAATTTTTTCACCTCAGCATCATCTTCAACTCGAATGACTTCCATAGAGTGGCTAATGATAAATCCATCCAGCCCGACCAAAACAGGCGTTCTGACATCCAGATGCTCTGCAATCCGAAAAGCTTGAATAAAATTATCATAGGCTTCCTGGGAGTTCTCGGAATATATCTGAACCCATCCTGAATCCCTAGCCCCCATGGTGTCGCTGTGGTCTCCGTGAATATTGATAGGAGCACTCAAAGAACGATTAACTATGGCGGCCACAATCGGAAGCCTTAATCCAGCAGCAATGTAAAGCATCTCCCACATCAAGGCTAAACCCTGGGAAGCGGTGGCGGTCATAACCCTTCCCCCAGCAGAAGCTGCTCCTATGCAGAGGCTCATGGCGCTGTGTTCGCTTTCAGGGCAGACAAACTCACCGGTGATTAGACCATCAGCTTTGAATTTAGCTATAGTTTCAACGATGGCTGTGGAAGGAGTGATAGGATAGGCTGCAATCACATCCGGATCGACTTGTCTCGTTGCCTCTCCAATCGTTTGATTGCCGTTCAGTGTCATAAACTTACTCATCTGGCTTTCTCCTCAAAAAGCTTAATTTCCTCTTTTACCATGATGATGGCTTTATCCTTAGGTGGGCACTCAACCGAACAAATTCCACACCCCGTACAGTAATCGTAATTTATGCCTTTCACTTTATCCCCATCTACTTCGATGGCAAAATGAGGACAGTATAACCAACAAAAAAAACAATGAATGCATTTTTCCTCAATAAATTGTGGTTTTTTGCCGGAGCGCCAGGTTCCGGTTAAGTTCTTGACTGAATTCCCAGCATCGAGATTGATGGTTCCGATCGTTAATTCCTTCCAACTCTCTTTTCTCATCCTTCTTTGACCTCCTTAAAAGCTTTAGCTGTGGTTCGCAAATTTTTTTCCACGACTTCGGGCCGCAGCTTTTTGGAAAGAGAAGTTTTCAATCTTTTTTGAAACTTCTCTAAATCCATGATTTGAGTGATTTTTACTAAAGCGGCGACCATAGGCACGTTGGGAATTGCCTTCCCCAACTCATCGGCAGCAATGGTATAGGCATCCAGGGCATAAATTTTCCTCTCTCCCAAGGATAACTTTTTCCGAATGAGAGGAATCTCGTAGGTCGTATTCATGATAAAAATAGCATCTTCTTTGGCCCCATCGGCAATGTCGACCATTCCCAAGAGTGAGGGATCAGTAACAACCACAATATCTGGATAATAGACCTGACTGTGAGAGCGGATAGGTTTGTTGCTTATCCGGTTAAAGGCTAGAATTGGAGCTCCTCTCTTTTCTGCTCCGAATTCAGGAAAAGCCTGAACATATTTGCCCTTCTCCGAAGAGAGAACATCGGCTAAAGTTGCGGCTGCTGTGACAACTCCCTGGCCTGCTCGGCCGTGCCACCGAATCTCAAGCGTTTCTTTCATTAAGCTATCCTCCTTCTTTTGTCACTGCGAAGAATGCAGCTCTGAAGCAATCCTCACTCTTTCAGTTCTGTTCTTCCTTCGAGGGCCTTTTTGATAGTGACCTGGTCAGCATAATCAAGATCAGATCCCACGGGCAATCCCATAGCTAATCTCGTCAGCTTGACTTTGAATCCTTTTAATATCTTTGCCAGATAGAGGGCAGTCGCTTCCCCTTCCACAGTAGGATTGGTCGCTATGATAACCTCTTTGAAATTGTCCTTCTCGATTCTTTTGACCAGCTTTTCGGTTTTAAGCTCCTCCGGCCCTCTTCCCTCCAAGGGAGAAAGACTGCCTAAGAGAACATGATATCTTCCATTGTAAATACCGGTCTTCTCTATAGAAGCGATGTTAAAAGGCTCTTCGACCACACATAAAATTTCATCACTCCTCTCAGAATTCGTGCAATACTGACATGGTTCGACATGAGTGATGTTGTTGCAGATGGAACAATAAAAGACTTTCTTTTTGGCTTCTCTTATGGCCTCAGCGAGATCCCCTGCTTCTCCCTGAGGAAGCTCCAGGATATAGAAAGCAATTCTTTGCGCGGTCTTAGCCCCGATGCCTGGTATCTTCTTTAACTCTTCTATAAGGATGTTTAAAGGTTCAGCATATTCTTGGGTCATCAGAAAAGTCCTGGAATCTTCAATCCAGCTCCTAAGCTTCCTAATTTTTCAGATAAACTTTCATCGACTTTCGATCCTGCGTCATTAAAAGCAGCAATGATTAAATCTTGAAGCATTTCCACGTCTTCTTTATTCACGACTTCTGGATCTATGCGGAGAGAAACTAGACTTTTTGTCCCGTCGAGAACAACTGTCACCATTCCTCCTCCACTGGAGCCTTCAACTCTCATTTCAGCCAATTCTTTTTGCAGCTTTTCTTGCATTTGTTTGGCATTCTTGAGCATTTTTTGGAGATTGGCTATATTTTTCATTTCATGTCTCCTTTGCAGAAAAATACCGTTTATTCCCTATCCTTCACCTTCTTTATCGGTTCGACTGAAAGGACCTGCGCTTTAAATAAATCCATAAAGTACTGGACATTAGGATCTTTCAAAGCCGCCTCGACTTCTTTTTCTCTCCGACTGCTCCCCTCTACAACTTCTTCCGAGAACTTCAATTTGACTTTTTCACCAAGAACTTCTGAAGCGATTTTTTCTAATAACTTCCTCTCCTTTTCAAGCGTATCCAGGTAGTACTTCTTACCTCCTGAAAAAAATATTTCCAAGACACTGGCGGTTTCCTTTCCAGTTCTAGCCCTGAGCTTGAAGGAGGAATGCTGAGCCAGAATGGCCGCTAAAGAGCTCTTGTCCTCCTGGAGAACTTTGATAACTTCATCGATAATCTCTTTTTTCTTAGGTCTTTCCTTCGGGGTGTTGTTCTCTTTATTCTGTACATCAAGGGCTGACTTTGTCTCTTCTTTCTCTTCAACTCGGCTTTCAACCTCCAGCCCTCCGTCTTGATGTGCTTTAGGGCTAATGTCTCCTTTAAGATTCTCTAATTCTTTAATGATGTCAGCTACCGGGGTCAGTTTTTTAAAGTGGCATAATTTGACCAAAAGGACTTCAAAGTAAATGCGGGGATGAGATGAATATTTTAATCCCGGTTCCCCCTGTTGGAGCACAGAGAGATAGCGGAGGATCTCTTCAGCTGAAGCCTTTTGAGCCTCTTTTTTCAGATTGTCTATTTCCTCTTCACTCAAAGGAATGAGTTCCTGAGGACCTTCGATGGATTTGACCAGCAGCAAGTTCCTGAAATGCTGGATGAGCTCCTTATAAAAATAACGAAGGTCAAAACCTCTTTCGATGAGCCTATCCACTAGAGGAAATACGGAATCTGCCTTCTCCCCCATGATCATAGATGAAAATTCAAACAGAATTTCTCTACTTATGGTTCCCAGGATCTCCTTTAAATCCTCATCATTGATAACTTCTCCAGAAAAAGCCACCGCTTGATCCAGCAAACTCTGCGCATCTCTCAAACTTCCGTCCGCCGCTTCAGCGATAAGGTTTAGCCCAGCCGGAGAAATCTCTATCTTCTCTTTCTGGGTAATATCCAACAAATGATTGACAATATCTCTTTGAGAAATCTTCTTGAATTCAAAGTGCTGACAGCGAGAGATAATAGTGGCAGGGACTTTATGGAATTCTGTGGTCGCAAAAATGAAAACAGTATGTGAAGGAGGCTCCTCCAAGGTTTTTAACAGAGCATTAAAAGCTTCACGAGTAAGCATGTGGACTTCATCGATAATGATGACTTTGTTTCGGCTGTGTATGGGTTTGTATTTTACTCCCTCGCGAAGGCTTCTAACCTCCTCGATTCCCCGGTTGGAAGCACCATCTATTTCCAGAACATCAACCGAGCGATCTTCGTCGACAGATTTACAGAATTCGCATTTATTGCAGGGAGTAGGAGTAGGCCCATGCTGACAATTGAGAGCCTTGGCGAATATTCGAGCTGCTGTTGTTTTTCCAACTCCTCTCATCCCGGAAAAAATATAAGCTTGAGCGACTCTGTTATTCTTGATTGCATTCTTAAGAGTTTGAACAACAGCCTTCTGGCCTATCATCTCGTCAAAAGTTTTGGGCCTGTACTTACGGGCATAAATTAAATAGGTCATTTCAGCAGGCTTTGAAGTTTAAGTAAGGAAGAATCAGTCTTTTTTTCTTTAAGCCATATATTAACACAATTTATCAGGAATTCAAAAAGATTATTTGAGTTTGATTAAAAGAATTCTCTTTCTTATAATACCTCTTTTTATCCAAATAATCAGAGAGGCAAGAAACGATACAATACAGGATGCTAAGAATAATTATTAAATACAAATCTAACAGACAAGAAGCACGATCAAAACTGATCCTTTAAAGCGTAACATGGAAGAACCCAGAAGAATTCCCAAGGCTTTTAAGTTTTTCAACCAATCCCACCGCGACCTCACCTCTGGAAGTATTCCCCGAAGCATATGGGTTTTGGCCTGGCCCATGATGATCGGAAATTTTCTTCAAACTGCTTTTAATGTGGTAGATATGATTTTTGTCGGCAAATTGGGCCCTGAAGCCATCGCTGCTGTCTCGTTGAGTGGAATGATTCTCATGCTGATTATCACTCTTATCGTGGGCATTGGCATCGGAACAACAGCCATGGTAGCCAGGTTCATCGGGGCCAAAGAGTATTCTCAAGCCAATGAAGTGGCTCTGCAATCTTTACTATTCGGCGGAATTTGCTCTTTATTCCTCGCTGTGGTTGGTTTTTTTTTCTCCGAAGCTCTACTCAAAATCTTTGGCGCCGAAGCCAAAGTCGTAGAAATGGGAACAGATTATTTGAGAATCATGTTCTTAGGCTCCTTTACCATGTTCCTCCTCTTCCTGGGGGCAGCCATTCTCAGAGGAGCTGGAGATGCTTTGACGCCTATGTTGATTTTAATGTTTTCCACTCTGGTCAACATCGTTGCTGATCCACTTCTTATTTTTGGCCTGGGTCCCTTTCCTCGCCTAGAAATTAAGGGTGCAGCTTTAGCCACTGTTTTGGCTCGAGGAATAGGGATGTTTATTATATTGATCATCCTGTTGAAAGGTTATTCCTACATCCATATATCTCTCAAGAATCTTAAATTAAAATTTAATATACTATGGCGCATCATCAAGATTGCCATTCCTGGTTCTCTCCAAATGGCTATCCGGAGCACTTCTGGACTGATCATCATGAGTATTGCTGTTATTTATGGCACTTATGCTTTAGCCGCCTATGGTATCGGACTCAGGATTAACATGATCGTCATGATGCCCGGATTTGGCTTAGGGGCTGCCACGGCCACGCTGGTGGGACAGAATTTAGGAGCAAAACAACCTCAAAGAGCTGAAAAAAGCGCCTGGATAGCTCTGATATATTATGAAGCCATCATGATCGTGGTTGGCTCTCTATTTTATTTGTTTGCTCCTAAGATCATCTCTATCTTTAACAATAGCCCAGAAGTCATCCAAGAAGGAGCCTCTTTTCTTCGTATAGTGGTGTTCAGTTATATCTTCTTAGCCATGGGCATTGTCCTCCACCAGAGTCTTCATGGTGCCGGTAATACTGTTCCCCCAATGATAATAACTGCAATTTCTCTATTGGGAATAAGAATTCCCTTGGCCTTGCTTCTCCCCAAACTGTTCCTATTGGATACCATAGGGTTATGGCTGGCTATAGCTCTCTCCACAGTTCTGGAAGGGTCTGTGGTGGCTTTCTGGTTTAAAGCGGGGCGCTGGAAGAAAAAGAAAATATGAACAGCAAAAGAAGCCTTTTTGAAATTCATCTGGCTGTGTTGTTGTTTGGGCTGGCCGGCCTTTTCGGAAAATGGCTCGCCCTCTCGCCAGTTATCATCGTGCTCGGCAGAGTCTTTTTTGCCAGTGTTACCCTCGCTCTTCTTTTCCTTTTCACCAAGCAAAGCTTAAGAATCTATCCGCGAAAGAATTATCCACTCCTCTTTCTGCTGGGACTCATTCTCTCGATACATTGGATCTCGTTTTTCAAATCCATCCAAGTCTCAACCGTAGCCGTAGGCCTTCTTTCTTACTCCATTTTCCCTATTTTCACGGCTTTCCTGGAACCGCTTTTTTTTAAAGAGAAGTTAGTGAAATTAAACATTGTTTTTGCTTTTCTCTGTCTCTTCGGAGTCTATCTCATAATTCCTCGACTCGATCTGTCAGATTCAACCTTTCAGGGAGTGCTTTGGGGGCTCCTCTCAGCAATCACCTTTGCTCTGTTGGTGATTCTGAATAGATATCTTTCCCAAAAGTACTCAAGTTTGGTCATCACCTTTTTCCAGGATTTTTTCGCCACTCTCCTTCTCTTTCCTGCCCTCTTTTTTATTCACTCTGAATACGATTCGAGAAATATATTTCTCTTGATTATTCTAGGCGTGTTCTGTACGGCCGGTGCCCATAGTCTATTTATCAAGGGGATGAGATACATCAAAGCTCAAACTGCCAGCATAATCGCCTCTCTTGAACCTGTTTACGGAATTGTGCTGGCCTTCGCTCTTCTGAGAGAGATTCCTTCCCTTCGAACAATTCTAGGAGGATTGGTTATTCTGGGAGCAGTTTTTTTTGTCACCCTAAGGACAAGGGCAAGGCCTGCTTAGCTTTTTTGATATTTCGGAGGAGATAAAATGAAAACAAAATTTGATACAGAGATTAGGGTCCGGCCCAGCGATATAGACATTAACGGGCATGTGCATCAGAGCGTTTATCTTGATTATGTCTTATTCGCACGTTACGACCAAATGAGAAGATGCTACAAAATGCCCATGGAAGAGTTCTTTAAAATGGGCTACTCCTGGGCAACGAGATCCGTTCTCATTGAATTCCAA
>Ga0209636_10006588_pt1 | contig 11876 bp, 10 predicted proteins | sample DeeMarSWOR152_54_FD_187464 | JGI IMG/M metagenome (GOLD analysis project Ga0209636, IMG submission 187464) | Marine sediment microbial communities from White Oak River estuary, North Carolina - WOR-1-52-54 (SPAdes) (version 2) | ecosystem: Environmental > Aquatic > Marine > Intertidal zone >...
CTACTGACTCAGGAAACTCCTCTAAACCGACTTTCCCAAGTTCTTTTCCCAGATCGTATATCTTTTTCTTCAGTTCGCTGTCATCCGTTGTATATTTGCCTTTGAAGTAATAAGCTCGCATGAGCTTCCAGATACCTTCTTCCTTTTCGGTACCAGCAGTGGACTGAATAAATTTCTTATAGAGTTTTACCGCCTGGTTGATATTGGTGCTATCAGCCAGCAGTTTGGGTTGGTCAAATCCTTCTCCCCGCTTTTCATATAAACTATCAGCTTGTTGGAGTAAATTCTGCGCAGACAGTTTAATAACTAACAGCAAAACGAAACTGAGTGAGACCATTATAACTCTTTTCATATTAATTCCTCCCTTTGAATTTTAAATATTTTGGATTAATAATGAGTTAGATTTTTGAGTGGTAATTATTGGGAAAGTCATCTTTTAATATGCTGAAAGTTAAAATTTAAGCTTAATATAATAATTCAATTTTGTAGATGCAAGATATTTTTTTAGTTCGCTTACTTATTTTCTTTAAGCTCAAAACACATTGTTCCATAAATTGTTCCTTTTATTCAGTTATAATACCATATAAATAAGTGAGTTAATGACATTGATGGCAAATTTATCTTTTTTAAAGCAATGATTGCACCAACTCCCTTTCTTTCCATAGCACACACCCACCTCCTGTTTCCCTTGCTAATTCCGGGATTTGTCGAATTTTTTTGAAAAATTCAGATTGCAAAGCTGCTTTGAGGGAATGGTCTCTTACATTAGTATCAGAAAACGGTGCAAATGGACACGGTTCAAGATCGCCCGCGGCATTGATATGGATAAAGCCTCTACCCGCAGAGAGACAACCTCCGACATCATCCTCATCCCAGGGGACGGCGATGAACAGGGCGGGATATTTGGAGCGGTATGATTTCATTAAATCCATCACTTGATCTCTTTGCTCTAATGTAAGGACCCATTCCTCTGTACCTGGTGCTGTTGGTGTGTATTCGAGATAAAGAAAAAATTTGCAGTCTGAATCGACCAAATTTTCAGTATAGTTAATGTCAAGGATTGTATCAAAATTCGGTCTTGTCAATGTTAACGAACTGCCAAAGAAAATACCTTTGCGATTCATCTTTTCCATAATGTTCTGTAGCGTCACAAAAGTTCCCTCACCTCGACGTTGATCCGTATCTTCTGCATTGCCTTCCAGACTGATGAGCGGTACGATGTTTCGATGTCTTTTAAAGGTATCGACCATTCCGTCATTGATCAACAATCCATTGGTAAATACCAGGAAAATGATTTCGGGATAATCCTTCATAATCTCGGTGAACATGGGTCGAATAAACGGCTCGCCGCCAGCGATGACAAAAAATGAAACACCAAGTTCTTTGGCTTCATGGGTAATTCCTCTTAATTGTTCATCGCTCAACTCGCCATTGGTCGAATAGTGAAAGGACTGGTTGTAACAACCTTTACATTGCAGATTACATTGGTTCGTAATGCTGAAAATGATAATCGGCGGGACATCAATCCCTTCATTTTTCCATTTCGCTCTTGATTTTGCTGCTTTTCTAAGCCAATTTATTGTTCGAAAGAAAGAATAGACCTGAGATGGATTTTTCAGCGCAATTCGTAAAGCATCTAAGAAGAATACTCTCAAGGCTTTGTTCAATATTATAGCATTGTTATTATCAGTTCTCATTGACAATTCCTTTCATTTAAACTCGTAACTTAAACCTACCAGACAATGAACCGCCACGTTGGTTACATTAGCATGTCCATCTTTAACTGGGACACGGGCATAAGCACCAGTTAATTTCCCTGCTAACATGAAAACTAAATTATTAAATAATGAAAATCTTTTGCCAATCGCCAATTGAGCGGTTGGTCCTGCTATATAATACCCTTTATTTAATATTCCTTTATTCTGGTTAAGCGGCTTCCCACGCACTATATTTTCAGGATGGGCGATGACAATTCCACCACCAAATCGAAAAATAAACTTATTATTCTCCCAAATTCGATTCACGATTAAAAGATTGAAGCCATGTGAAATCTCAAATCGCTGGACTTCAGGTGGATTATTGTTTAATTTAATTTTCAAATGAACAAATTCTAATTCCCAGGCTTTCTCACGGTTCCATTTAGCAATATGTACGGAATAATAGATAGGAAGTTTGAAAGAATTTGTGCTATATTTAGCTTGAAAATTTATGTCATCGTAACCTGTTTGCTTAATTGTTAATGGCGTTTTAAAACAATAGGCATCGCCTACCAGCGTTTCAACTGACCATTTGGTTTGAGTGTTTGTATGAGAGACATTAAAGAATAGTAGCATAGGTATCAACACGGTAATTAAAATATTTCTCATCACAATCTTTCCATTTTTATATTAAAAGTTAATTTCCCTTTTGCAGTTTCCTGACAAGCTCTACTTTTTTACGCCACCATATAGCCCATTCTTTAGCAGTTCTAAAGTTTTGTCTTGTTAATTTCGTTAATTCTGTACCAGCTCGTCGTTGTTCATCCTCGGTACCAACCCACATGATCTGAATAAATCGTGGTACCAGAACCGGTATCCTATTTCGATCGATATGTCTCAACCACACATACACCTGTTCATCGGGTTCACTAACCAGAGTATCTGGTGCTGTGCCCAAAAGCTTCTTCAAAGCCAATTCAATTTCGAGTCGATTTTGTTGATCTGGAGTTTGTCGATAGATACGAAAAGGTTTCAACAAAAATTGATAACTATTCGTCCATGTTATGGGATCGAATCCATTTTGCAGATACCACATCTTCCATTCATTTACATAATGTTGAAGAACGTCCATATTTTCAAAATCAATTTTATGAGTCGGAAATCCTGATACCATCTGCAAATATTGAACAGCGACTCTGATAACCAGATCATTGCCTGGTCTATCTGGATTCTTTAAATAGATGGGTAAACATTCCAGAAACAAATTGATGAAATTGTTGGTCGGAACCTGACCGAGATGAGCTGCTCGATAATAAAAGTCATTCAGAAAAAACGAAGCATCGGCATCATACGGAAATCGGGGCAAATCAAATTTCAGGTCTTTTAAATATTGATTTTCAAGTGCATAGTTGCGTCCTGGTTTACTAAGAATCTGGGGCAAACTCGTATTGGCGCGGAGATTATATTGGAAAATAGTATAACACCCACCGCGATTTTGATATTCATCCGTCAAATAATGAGCAAGCATATAGCTGCTGCGCCCAGGATGGCTTGTCGGCATGCCTTTTCTAAATAGGTGAGCCGCTCCATAAAAAATGAACGCTCGACTATTTGGATGTGTTTCTAAATAACGACAGATCTGGTCTGCTGAATATTTATCTCTTTCTCCTACCGCTAAAACTACCGGGTTCTCAAGAGAATCTTCCTTTACATCAGGTATCTTTTCGGGTCCAATAATTTGAAAGTGAATTTTATTTTTCAGAGGGCTTGTATCATTTAATTCCTTAATATAATAATAAATATCACTTAGATCATAAATAAATTCTACCTTATCTACCGTAAAGGAGACCACAAAATCTTCGGGTTCAATAAAATCCATTAAATTACCTGAATAAAAAAATTGATAAAGTCTCTGATTTGTTAAAGAATCATGTTCAAGGAAGAGCGTAAGCCTTCGGGGTAATTGTTGACTCTGATCTTGTTCGATCTTATTCAACCAAGAATATAAAAATTCAGTAACGATACGGGAATAAAGTCCCTGACCATGTTCATGATCCCCGAGCATGACGATTTTATTCCTGATAATTTTATTTAGCAGGAAGGAATTTAAATCATCCTGACCATGTTGTTTAATCCGCTGCTCCAGTGGGGCATCTAAAGAAGGCATCTCTTTCTGACAGGCAAAAAAGATGAGAACTACCAATATAGCAACGAATTGCGTTAGCAGATAGGATTTTTTCATTGAGCTACCTCTATTTCGAGTATGAACGAAAAGAGATTCACCCCGATTGTCTGCCGATTGGCGGAGATCGAATGTGGTTAACTCAATACCGTTTTCAGCATCGAGGTCATAAAATCGTAATCGATCAACTCCAGATGTATTCATTTTGATCGCTCTGGCTTTATCTTTATAAGCTAATACACCACTTTCCCAAAAAAGTTGTGTAACATTAAAAAATTTACTTAATAGAAAATACATGAGTTTCAGCTAAATGTCAATAGGAAACTTTCTATTTTATGTTATCAAAACAATAAATTTTTAATTGAAAACAGATGTTGACTTTTTACCCAAAATTTTTTATCTTCAGTACTGTCGGAATTTAAAAATGAAGTGTAATTAAATGAAACGCGGATAATCCGCCAAAAAGAAGGCGGGTGTCTTATAAAACTTTCAAAAGGTGATTTCTATGAAACATAAAAAATCCTGGAAAGAAAAATTACTCGATAATAAGGGGCTTCCTAAGGTGGAGCCGATTACTGAGAAAATGAACCAACGCTGGGGCACAGGCACGGTCGTTATTCCCGCTCCGATTGAGGTGGACGAAATTATGAGACAGGTGCCTGAAGGTAAACTGATCACGATCAATGAAATTAGAGCAATATTAGCGAAGAAGCACAGCGCCACAATTGGCTGCCCAATGACCACTGGTATATTCGCCTGGGTGGCGGCTCATGCGGCTGATGAAGAAGCCAGCGCAGGCAAAAAGGATATCACACCATATTGGCGAACATTAAAGTCAGGCGGTGTGATAAATGAAAAATATCCCGGTGGAATAGATAATCTCAAATTTTTCCTGGAACGAGAAGGACATAAAATCGTGCAAAAAGGAAAGAAATACGTTGTTGAAAATTATGAACAGTCATTAGTGGAGCTTTAGACATCAAAAACTACACCATTATAATTTTGAATCTTGCATTTCCACTTAAAAATGATTCTGAACTCTCGATACTTGTGCTGGATACTAAAAAATCGAATATTCAGTATCAAATATCCAGCGTCATAGATTTGACCATGCGGGTGCGCTGTTTAAAATCCGATTCGAATCTTTTGAAGAAGGTCAGTCCAGATCATGAACATCGGATCTTTCTCTGAAGAAAAAACTACCGTGGAAAAAGTCTATCAATTTATTGAGCAGCATGGTTCGCAGCGACGGGGTAAACATTACGAAATTTATTAAAATGATATTGGCTGAGGGAATCCAGCCAATTGGCGGACAGTGATACGGCAGCCGATGAAATGATTAAGATTTCGGATATAGAAACTTTTCACATTGAAAAAAATTTAGGGAGGATTATATATGCCTACTTATGAATACAAATGTGAGGACTGTAAGAAGACCTTTTCTGTTTATACAACTGTTGTCGAACACGAGAAAAACCCGAACCCATCGTGTGAACACTGCGGTAGTAAAAAAGTCCAGCAGCAATTTTCTAGTGTTTCAGTAATAACTTCGAAGAAAAGCTGATCAGATCTTTATCAAGAGATAAGACCAAATTTTCTCAACCGTTGTTCGAGGGGAGGGCTTCTAATAATGCGATCAAATGCTCTCGATTTGAGGTTGGCTCATTCCCACTCACTCTTATGAGGTTATATTTATGACGTCGAGTAATTTTTACGAGTTGATTGACTACAAATTCTGGGGAATAAAATTTTCCTGTATGTTCTGGTCGATTAATAATATTCCAGGTCCAGCAAAATATACAACTCAAACAACATCCAACACAGTCAGCGGTCGCATTGCCGCCATAGAAAGGTGCACTACGAAATTGGTAATATTTCCGATTTATGGCAGCGGAGATAAGTTAGGAAAGATTATCGCTGACATTATGGAAAAGTGGATAAAGAAACATCAGCGAACTAAAGGCGGATTAGATGCAGAATAGCTCATTCAATCTATTTGATATAGCTCAATTTCAGTTTGATAAGATTGCCAATATTCATAGCCTTGATATGTCGACAGGAGAATTTCTACATAATCCTATACGGAAGTATCAATTTGGCAATCCCGTAAGCATGGATAATGGCATTGAAAAATTTTAAATTGCTCTGTTCGTAGGAGTGGATCAGGTGTATCTGGAGAATGATTAGAAAAGAAAATACTAATTTGTTAAATTTCTATTTGACATTTTAAAAAATTTTTTTTATATTTTTACAGAAATATAAAACAATGAAAATTGAAGTGCAGGAAGGTACAATTTTCATCCTGATGCGATAGTTGTTTTTTCGGTATCTCCTCAATAGGCCACGTCAAATTTTGTACCTGCACACAGTCGTTCATCCATAGAAATATCCCTATTTTATGCCGGTAAACATAAAATATTAAATAATCCTCTAATAATCAGATTCTGGGGAGGTTCCATGGATACAAATAAGATATTGAGCTTACAATTAGTTTGTATCTTAACATTAACATCACTGGGATTTTCTCAGCCTGCTTGGGTAAAAAATGCTATCCAAGAAGCAAACAATATTAAGGTTCATTCTGATGCGGACGCTGTTGTTTTACACGATGTCGCCGTGATAGAAATATCAAATAAAGCTACTGCTAAAACGAGTTCTCAAATTGCTTATAAGATTTTAACTGAAGATGGAGAAAGATTCGGTACTACAAGAATACCCATCAGTTCGTTCCTTAAGATCAAAACTTTAAAAGGCTGGGTCATTAAAGACGACGGCAGCAGTAAATCGCTATCGAAGAAAAATATAATTACTGTAAGTCCGAAAGAAATTGCCGGTTATTACGATGATAGCCAATTAGTGATTGCCACGCTGCCCGAGGTAGAACCAGGTGTGATTGTTGCATTTGAAAGGACGACCGAAGAGCAAGGCTGGACGAGCTTATATCAATCCTTTGTGTTTCAAATCCAGCAGCCAGTAAGATTTACGCAATTCTCTATTATCATTCCTGAGAAATGGCAATTAATTAAAGCAGGATGGAACGTAGACAATGTACAGTTTGAGCAACAGAACAATCGATATATATGGACAGCCGCTGATCTACCGTATCAACCAGAAGAGCCATTAGCCCCTTCGTGGTACTATCTGTCACAACGAATATCTGTCAGTTGCTTCAATCCGGAGAGAGCAGAACCAGATCATTTCGCTGACTGGACATCTGTCGCAGACCGCGTGATAAGTATCTTTCATCAACCGTCGAAGCCTAACAGTGGGGTTATTGTTGAATCTAATAGAATTACTGAAGGCTTAACAACATTCGAGGAAAAAATAGAGACAATTGCCACTTTTTTACAGGACGAAATTCGGGATGTATTAGTTGAGATTGGCAAAGGGCGATGGCATCCGCGAATAGCTGCTGCTACACTATTCAATCGTTACGGTGACTGTAAAGACAAAACAACCCTGATGTGTGCCATGCTCAAAGCAGTAGGCATAAAATCTGTTCCGGTGCTTGCCAATGTCCATTACCCGGTCGATCCGCGGTTACCTACCCCGTTTCAATTTAATCATTGTATTATTGGCATCCCAATCCAGAATGAGCCCCTGTCGCTGCAGATGCAGCATGCCATAGTAGGCAACTGGTTGCTTTTTGATCCTACCGATCGAAGCATTCCGATTGGACAATTGCCCTGGTCACTGCAAGGGAACCGAGTGTTATTGGCAACCAACGTCGATACTGTCCTTCTCCGATTGCCTTATCCAGACCCAAAAGATTTCAGATGTGTTTATCGTGCAAAAGCAAAACTAACCAGCGACGGTTCAATTTCTGCAAATATAACCATTACCGATTTTGGTGGTAGGGCAGCTAACTCTCGGTATAAGCATCGTAATACATCTAAAAAAAAGCAAATTGAATACTGGCGCACTAACATGTCGCAGACCATACCAGGAGTGGAATTATCAAATCATCAAACGAAAGAAACCAGTGATTCAGTTTGGATTTCATTTGCCATCGAAGGATCGTCCTATATCCAAAAAACCGGCGATTTCTTACTTTTACGACCAGATCTGTTTCACGCTCCTGAACCTCCCGAATTGACAGCGGACGAACGCCAGCATCCCATCTGGCTTGGTCACCCAGAAGAAATCGAAACCAATATCATCTGGCAACTGCCTGGCCAATGGATAATTGAGATGGATAGTACCACAGTCCAGTACACCTGCGATTCAGCAGAGATTCATTCAACAATGTCATTATCTGAAAACATGCTGAATTTCAAATCAGTCTATAGACAAAATGGAAAATTTATGTTGCCTGAACAGTATGAATCGGCACGCAAGTTCAGTAAAAGTTTGAGCTTTGTAAGGAAGCAAACAATTCTAATGAGGAATAACTAAAAAGGAGACTATGATGAGAAAAATAGTATTTTTCATTTTTATAAGTTTCTTATTCCAATTTAAACTATCGGCAAACCGGGATTTCCAATGGGAGCCAATTACCGAAGCAGATTGGGCTGTTAGTGAAGATTCTTCAAAAGGAATACGAAATGCCGTTATGATCTTTGAAAAAATAATATCTGATGACCGCAATCTAATGGATGAGAAATGTTATTATGAAATTTATCGGCGAATTCGAATATTAAATTCCGAAGGTCGGAAATGGGGCGATGTCATTGTCCCTTATCTAAATAAAAAGCAAAAAGTCGAAAAAATTTATGGCAGAACCATTCTTCCTGACAATAGACAAATACTTCTTGATCAATCACAAATTTTCGAAAAAGAAGTTTTCAAAGCCAGTGGAATAAAAATTAAACAAAAGTCTTTCTCCATGCCCGCAGTGTCAAATAATTGCATCATCGAATACTATATTAAATATCGTGTGCCCAGCATACCAAATTTATGGTTGATTCAAAAAGATATTTATTTAATGAAGGGTAAATTTGTGTGGAAGTTCTATCGGGGTAGAAATCTGTATTTAAGTTTTGATTGGATATTCGCGGGAATCAGAACCCCAAATTATCTGTGGTTAAACACGAAAGATCATATTAAGAAGGTAGAACAAATTCCTTCTATCAAAGATCCGAAACAGGTGGTATTTACAATTCAAGATGTGGAAGCATTTGAATCGGAATCCTATTCACTCCCCGATATCGCTCTTAAGACACAGCTACGCTGTTATTATGGTGGAACTGATACACCGGCTGCATATTGGGGCAATCTCAGTAAATTTATTTTAAAAACACTGGATTTTTTTACTCAAAAGAATAAGCGCGTTAGAAACGTGATAGAAAGCTTTAGTGGGTTGACATCTAAAGAGGAGAAAATCAAAGCAGCTTACACCTGGTTACAAGAGAATATTAAAAATACTACTTATGAAGATAGTGAGGAAAATTATAAAAAAAATAAAAACGTAGATGAGATAATCAAACACGGCTATGGAACAGAAGAAGATATTAACCGGATTTTTTATGATATGCTACGCGAAATGAATATTGATGCAAAGATGGCTTTTGTCTATGACCGTGATGATAATTTTTTTGTTTACGATGCTAAGTACTGGCAGTTTAATCATTCTTTAATTGCTGTGCCCAATGATACCGGAAATTATGATTTTTATAATCCAGGGGGAAAATATCTGCCCATGGGGACAATAGCCTGGTTTAATGAAGGGATATTAGCCTTTGTAATAGGAGAAATGCGTAGGCAATTTTTACTCATCCCGTTTTCTACTTCTCGTTCAAATCGGATTAATCGATATCAAGTATTGACCATGGATGAAAATTTTCAGCTTAAGGGACGAATGATCGAAAAACATAAAGGTCATTCGGCTCGTTCCCTTCGATTGCGATTTGAGCGATTGAATGATAACGAAAAAATGAACTACCTGCAGGAGAAATTTTCAGAATCTTTCCCCAATAGCGAAGTTGATTCCTTTTCTGTGGAAGGATTGGAAGATATTAACCACATAGTTAACATAAGCTGCAATATTAAATTCGGATCGGCAGGTCAGCATATAGGAAACCACATACTTTTAAAACCTTATGACTTATTTAGTAAATATGAAAATCCTTTTCAATCGGATAAGCGAAACTATCTCATTATATTTGACTATGCTAAAGAAGTTATTGAGGTTCTTCAAATTGAGTTGCCAGCAAGTTGGACGATTGAAGCCATGCCATCCGATTCTATTTTTTCAAATATAGCAGGTGTATGTCAGATAAACTTTAAAAGTTATAGTGACGGAAAAGTCTTATCTATTCAGCGCTGTTTCATGTTAGATCAACCTGCGTGGAAACCAGAAGGGTATAACTTAGTCAAGGAATTGTTTCAAACAGAACAGGCATTTGAAGAGATGACAGTGATTTTGAAGAAAAAGTAGTAATGTAATCCTGAACTTTTATTAATAGAAATAAAAGCTGTGATAGTACTTTAAAAGAAAAACAGCGTCACACCTGCCGTAGGGATATGCATAAATTCATAGATTTTACTCCAGGGCATGTATAGAATATCGTAGTCAACAGTAAAGGCAAGTATGTTACTGACAATATAGAACTCCGCCTGAACTCCTGCCACAAAATTAAATCTCCATTCTTTATGCTTGATGTTGAGTTTATCTTTCGCAGAAAGATTATAACCACCCCCACCGGCTGCCAGGCTCATGAAAAACTGGTTTGCATTAATGAGGTTATATTGAAACTGAACATTGGCAACATAAATATTCGCCCTGATACGATTTCTTCCCTGATTGTATGAGTCATAAATATAGCTACCAGAAACTTTGAATTGTCGAATGTGACTGATCTGGTACATATAATTAAGTTTGGCTGTCCTGCCGCCGATAATAGACAGACCATGGGAATGAATCGAATGAAAATAGTATGGCTCCTGAGCAAATGTCGATTCACCTAAAAAAAATGTGAATAAGATTACCCAAAAGAAAGAAAAGAACTTCATGTTGTTTGAATATTTAAAGAATTTTGTTATGTGATTTTTTTTTCAATGTAACAATTATCAAATTACCTAACCTGGACAAGCTAGTACCAAAAAGTTGAATTGAAAAAATTGCCTTTATAAGTAGTAAGAATAAATAAGTTGCACTGGGTATTAAAAAATTTTCTTGCATAAAAAACAACAATTTTCCGATTTAGGTACTAATTACTTATTCAACTAATTCTTTGGAATTATTTTTATTATCGAATCATATCCTTCAAATTTGGTCTCTTTATATGTATCCCAAACTTCAAGTTTAACTTTATATGTGTCAACGCCAGCATCAAAAGTCTGTGTCACAATATTCTTTTTTTCTCCTTCTTGCACAGCTCCAAGTGGAAAAGTCCACTTGTAATATTTGATCTCATCAGTTAAATTTGGATCAGTACTGGTTGAAGTATAAGTTACTGGTGTCAAATGTTGGGGAATTTGAGGTTGCCACGTAAAATCAGCCTCTGGATTCAAATTTATTACTGTTACAGATTGCTGCGCATCGTCTATCATATTATTTCGTTTACTGGTCACTACCAGACGAACCAAATATTTCTCTGGTGCATCAAACGTATGAACCAGGCTATCGATGTTGTTGTATATCAGAATTCCATCAATCCAAATGTCATGTTCTAATTTACCTCCCTGGGAATCATACGAATCTGTCCCATCAATAATACAATCCAGGGGAAAAGGACCTTCTTTTGGAGTAACTTTTAATACTGCGACAGGTGGAGTTGCAACTTTGACTGTTGCGCCTGTGGTATCGGTCTGCCCCAAATTATCCTGAACTTTAAGCTTGACACGATAATTGTTATCATTATTATACGTATGTGTACCTGCACTGTCAAGGGCGCTGGTACCGTCATCAAAATCAACGCGGTAAGCAACCACCTGACCGTCAGAATCAAAACTGTTTGTGGCAGTATAGTGTATCGTTAACGGCGCCTCTCCAGATAAAGGTTCAACCTGTAACATGGCGACTGGAGGCTGATTGTTTGTGGGGACTACATTTATTG
>Ga0209636_10006589_pt1 | contig 11874 bp, 8 predicted proteins | sample DeeMarSWOR152_54_FD_187464 | JGI IMG/M metagenome (GOLD analysis project Ga0209636, IMG submission 187464) | Marine sediment microbial communities from White Oak River estuary, North Carolina - WOR-1-52-54 (SPAdes) (version 2) | ecosystem: Environmental > Aquatic > Marine > Intertidal zone >...
ATAACCTGGACATCACCACCTCCCTCATCCCTATCGCCCCGGCGGCACATTACATGATCGGGGGCGTCAAAACCAATAGCTGGGGGGAGACCAACATCAGCGGTCTTTTCGCCTGTGGTGAGACCGCCTGCACTGGCGTCCACGGGGCCAATAGACTGGCCTCAAACTCGCTGCTTGAGGTTCTGGTCTTCAGCAAGAGGATCATGGAAAGGATCGAGACCGGGATATCAACTACCGGGGGGGAAGACGTCTCCTCCCTTGAGGAGCGAGATACCTCTGAAATCAGTCCACCCCCGCTGAGCCTGACCGCCCTGCAATCGCTCCTTTGGGATAAGGTCGGCATGGTGCGGTGCAAAGAGGGACTTGAGGAGGCAGCAACCACCCTCGCCGCTTGGGAAAAGAGCTTGAAAAGGACCACGGACCGCCCCTCTAATGAACTGAGCAATATGATTTTGGTGGGGCGGCTTATGGCTGAAGCGGCCTTAATCAGGGAGGAGAGCCGCGGTGTTCACTTCCGCTCCGATTTCCCCGAGCCCTCGCCAGCCTGGGAACGGCACATCATCTTCAGACGAAGGTAATGAGAAAGCCAAGCTTAGGCTTATCTAAAGCACAGATTGGGAAGATCATCGCTAGCGCCTTAGCCGAGGATCTCGGCTCAGGGGACATCACCACTGAGTTGCTGATACCGTTGGAGCTCCGCGGTCGAGCTTGCATTGTAGTTAGGGGGAAGGGAGTATTAGCTGGGATCGGAGTGGCGGCTGAGGTTTTTCGCCGTGTCGATCCCCTGCTCCAGTTTCGGGGGCTCGTTTCCGACGGGAGCAAAGTCCACCCCGGTGATGTAGCAGCTACCATCGAGGGTAGCGCAGCCAGCATCCTCAGAGCAGAGCGGACAGCCTTGAATTTCCTTCAGCATCTAAGCGGTATCGCTACTGAGACGGCGAGATATGTTGAGGCGGTCTCCGGGCTCGGGACTAAGATATTTGATACACGCAAGACCATCCCCGGCTTAAGACCTCTGGGAAAATATGCGGTCAGAGTTAGCGGCGGCTATAACCACAGGCAGAGCCTGGGCGATGGCATCCAAATATGCCAGAGCGAGAACGCTATATCCATCGTGACCAGGAATTTCGAGGAGCATCAGCCTTGTGCAGACCAAGTCAAATAAGCAGAGAACCTACCATGGTGGCTGGGTCCAATGATAGCGCCACGGAGCTGGCGCCAGCCTGATAGGTTGACGAACGAGGATCCCAGTTTAGCGGACTCGAACTATTGGCGCGCTGCCAAATCACCCGCCGGAAATAAGTAGCTCCTGCAAGGCTGGCAGGAACTCTTGTTTACCGAAATGGAGGCCGGCATTCCTGTATTCACCTATGAGGCTGACATGGCAGATTGGAGGAGCTTTGACGAAGCTCGAATACGGGCGCGCATTGATGCCTTCATGGAGGGCTTGGGATTGCAGAAGCTTAAGGCTTGAAGCCCCAGGAAAAGGAGGAGAGATGGTCAGAGTGTGAGTTCAAATGTTGGAGTTAGTTTGGAAGCGTGTTATAGTAGCCAGCGGTTCGAGGTCGTTGCAGCGGTGCATAAGCCAGGGGAGTGGTAGATGTGGTCATCGTTCACGCGGTTCCAGAGCTGATTGGAGGTTAAGATGCACGCAGTGTTGATATGTTCCTATAGTAGAGTCTGGTTGAATCCATCAGAGGCAGGTAATTATGGAAGCAATGCATAAATTATCAGCTCATTTGAAGACCCGGCTGCTTGATTTGAGCAAAGCCAAAGAAGGGGGTCGTAAAATTGTTGGGTATACTCCTGGGGGATATCTGCCAGAAGAGCTTGTGTTAGCCAGTGGGGCGATTCCAATAGGCCTTGTTCGTGGTGGGGATCATTCCATGGTAGAACTCGCCGGTGCATACATTTGCCGCTGGATAGATACATTTTGTCGAGCGCAGATTGGCTATGGGGTATCAGGGGAAGACCCCTACTACAATATTGTAGACCTCCTCGTGGTGCCCATGACCGATAACCATAGCCGAGCCGTTATGGATGTGTTGGACTATAATACAGATATAGAGATATTCCCCTTTGGTGTCCCTCATACTAAGGATAATCTCGCCCTTAACTATTACCTTCACGGGATAACCAGGCTTAAGACGAGGCTTGAGCACCTGACCGGGGTTGAAGTCACAGCGCCGAAACTCAGCGAGGCAATCAATCTATGTAATAGGGAAAGGGAACTCTTGAGAGAGATAAGCTTGATGCGAAAATCTCAGCCGGCACCTATAAGCAGCAGAGACTTCGTGGCTCTTAATCACGGCTCCTTCCTTGCTGATAAGCAAGTTATGGTGGACGTTCTTGAGTCCGTTTATAAGGAGCTGAAGGAACGAGGTCTGCCATCTGACGAGGGTCCCAGGATCCTGTTAACCGGCTCAACCCTCGCTTTAGGCGATAGCAAAGTCCTCGACTTAACCGAGGAGGCTGGTGGGGTTATCGTCATCGAGGAATTTGCTGAAGGGATCAGGCCCTATTGGGAGAGCGTAAAGCCTGATGGCGATCTCATGAAGGCCCTGGCTGATTGCTATTTCATGCGCAGAGTGCCTCCTGCTTGGTTCAGACCAGACATAGAGAGACTCGATTTCCTGGTCAAGCTGGCCAAGGACTTTAACGTATCCGGGGTTATCTGGTATCAGTTAATGTATCGGGAGTCATATAAGACGGAATCATACTACTTTCCGGATATATTAGAGAGGGAGACCGGTTTACCCATGCTCACCGTGGAGTCTGACTATGACCCGGCTGAGGTGGGACCACTGCGAACACGCATCGAGACCTTTATTGAAACGATACGGAGGTGAGGCATGGCTGAGTACTACGATGAACTGCTAAAGCTTTGTGGGTTTGCAGATGATGAGATAGAGAAGGAAAGGCCGAGGATTGAGAAGACATTCCGGAAACTGGAACTGGGACCTGAGGATATGAAGACAGCCGAGAAATGGGTGAGGCAGAATCATGATGTGGAACTCATGGGTGTGAGGAAGTTACTATGGATATGGCTTAAAGAACTTATCGACTTGGTCTTGGCCAAGGATGAAGGGAAGAGGTTGCTTTACTATGGCTTCCCCACCATCGCCGGGCCAGCCTCGGTGGTAGCAGCAGCCTCGGAGGACGTATATTGCGTATGTCCGGATGCGGTATTGTGCTACACCATGGGACAGATCTTTAATAAGCTGACCCCTATTCTTGAGGCGGGGGAAGAGAATGGTTTGCCAGCAGGGCATGGCCTGTGCTCACTACTGCAAATCAGGGTGGGCGGCATGGTCAAGGGAATAATCCCCGTGCCGGACATGGTCATCACTTCAAGTTATAACTGCGACATGGGGTCCAAGGCAGACGAGCTGTTGCATCAAAGATACGGTCATCCCGCCGTATACGTCGATGGCTCCATGGATTCCAGATGGGGTGAATTTCCCAATTACTTGCCCCAGAGGGCGGACTATCTCGGTGGGCAGTTGGAGAAGGTCTTTGATAAAGCCAAGGAAATCCTGGGAGTGGAGGTAACAGCAGAAGCTCGCTCTGAAGGCGCAACTCGCAACCGTGAGCTTACTGGAGCTTTGAGGCAACTTCTGGAACTGATGAAGGAGGCTGACCCTCAGCCCATTAGTATAGTGGACGTGGAGGTGGCTAGGCGCTTGACCAGTGGTTCAGCCGGCAGGAGAATCGCCACTGATGGGCCCAATATTATCGCTGCTCTGAATCAGGAGATCAAGGATAGGATGGACAGGGGCATTGGAGTGGTGGAAAAGGGGGCTCCCAGGGTAATAATCTGTATGGCGCATTTCTCCGACCCCAGCACGACGCACATGATGGAGGACTGTGGTCTATCCATCCCGGCCACACTTCATGCCTTATTTGCAGCCAGGATTTTCAAGACCACTCCTTTCATATCGGGCGAGATACTGGCCAAGGAGCAATTGGAGCGTGGTCCGTTTCATGGCTCGTGTGGCGAAATCACACGGGCTGCCGAGGCCGTTCAGGAGTTTAATGCGGACGGTGTCATTTGGAACTACAGTTTTAATTGCCGCCCCATAGCTCTGACCTCTCACCTGCTCAAGCAGTTTGTTGAGAAGGAAACCGGGATACCTGTGCTATCCTTAGAGTTTGATTGGTATGACAGCAGGAGTTATAGTGCAGCCGCCCTGAGAACCAAAGTGGAAACATTTGCTGAAATGCTGAGAGCCAGGAAGGCATCTGCCAAGGTATGAGAAATTGCAGATCTAAGGTATGCCACATAAGGAAAGGTTTTTGCTCATCGAGTTGTGGGCGCACGCTTTGCCACTTCTTCCTTGGCAAAGAGGCTCGCTCCCAGTGCCCCAATGATCTGTGGTTCCTCGGGAAGGAATACCTGGAAGCCGATTTGCCCTTCTAAAGCCTTTCTGGCCCCGATACTTTTGGCTACTCCGCCAGTGAATACTACCTCCTTCCGAAAGCATATGCGTCCCGCCATAGTGGCAACCCTCTTGATGATGGCTTTATAGATCCCGGCGATCAGATCTTCGGGTTGCTCTCCTGCGGCGCGCAAAGAGACCACCTCTGACTCTGCAAATACAGTACACGTGCTTGTTATGGGGCATGCCTTCTTACTCTTAAGCGCCAGGCTTCCCATTTCCTCGAGCTTGATATCTAGGGCCTGTGCCATGACTTCCAAAAACCTGCCTGTTCCAGCGGCGCACTTGTCATTCATCGCAAAATTAGTCACCTCACCTTTTTCATTAACCTGTATAACCTTGCTATCCTGACATCCGATGTCGACAACTGTCCTAGTTTGGGGCATCAAGAAATAGGCACCTGCTGCATGGCACAGGATCTCAGTCACTGCCTTGTTACAAAAGGGAACTGAGTGCCGACCGTAACCGGTAGACACAATGTATTCCACATCGCTCATCTTAGCCTGAGCTTCAGCTAAAGCCTGTGCCATCACATCTTGGGCAGCCTTGGTGACATTAGCACCGGTGGGGATAATAGAGTAAGAGAGGATTTGGCCATTGCTCAGGATAACGCTTTTAGCAGTTCCAGCCCCAATATCAACGCCGGCAACTATCATGAGACCTGCTCCATCTCTATAACTTTCATGCTAACTCTTTCATAACGCCCATCCTTAGCACCCATTGCTTCATAGTGTTTTATCATCTCTCCAAAGGCTGCTTTTCGCCGCTGTGGACACCACCTCAATGGCGTTCATTGCGCGACCATATAAATTCAGCTCCCGCCAACTGTCGGCAAGCGCTTGGACAAATCCTGTCCCACCGTAGCTTCCGCCCAGCCTCAGTTCTAACTCAGCAGCCTTCTCCCAATAGGGCCTTATCCCCTCGGCAAATTCCTCCTGGTTGCCGGTCTCAGTGGAGCGCTGGTGCCCCTTGGGCCGAGACTCTCTGCAAATCGACCCGACCGTGGCCTCATTGGCCTTCGTGATCATGGCTAACGATGCGCTTTTTTCTTCTTCCTGCTGGACCTGGCGACGCTTGTAATGCATTATTTGGCGTAGGCTATGCTTTGCCGGGCTCGATACGATCTTTGATATCAGCTACTACCAGCCTCGCGCTCGCAGCGCAGGCTTCCAAGCCGATCCAGTCGGGAGTTTTTACACCATCGCCCACGTTGTAGAGCTTTACCACCGACGTCTTCTGGGGTAGCTCATAGCCGCTACAGGAATGATAAAAGGGCCAGTCGCTACCGCCGCGAAAACAATGGACATAGAGCACTTCAGCATATCTGTCAAATCCGGGTATGCTCTCCTTGAGGTCCTCAAGGCAGAGCTCAATCTCATATTTGAAGTTTATCGGGGGCAGCGATGATGCGGGAAGGGCGCTGGCGAAGATCAGCTGCTTCCCCGGCGGAGCAAGCTCCGGGCAGAGCGCAGTCATAGAGCGGATAGCAAAAAGCCGCCGGGTGTCAGTCAAATACAAACGCGCTGGCAGGGGCTGGTCGCCCGGCATGGCGATGAAAAGCAGAATATGACTGGCTGGCCGGAGCCTCTCTTTGATTTCCCTCAAATATCCTCTATCGAAGTTCTCGCTTTCGGCGAGATCCACGGTTCTTCTGGGCCCGGCGTTGCTGACTACGGCCCCGGCCCGGATCTCGACCTCCTCACCCTCCCTCTCCACGATCAGGCCCCTGGCTGCCTGGTCTTGTACTATGATGCGTCGGGCACGGCAGCGGGTCCAGAACTCACCGCCTCTGTCCCGAATGGCGTCTGCTAGCGACTCTATCACTGCGAGGTTGCCTTCTGGGGCATAGCCACGGACCTGCGTGACGACCGGATGCCCGAGATAGTGGAAGAACTCAGATGCCGGAACTTCGTGGACGTTGGCACCGATATGGCCGACGCAGAGATTCTGGAAAATGCGCAAGATAAGCTCGTTATGCGTGTACTGGAGGAGCCAATCGCGTAGCGAGATGAAGGCCGAGGGCTCCTGCCATGAGATGCTGCGCTCGACTGCCTCCATCACCCTGTCAACTTCGGCCCGCTCCTCGCTGGCCAGCGAGATGAGCGTCCTCAGCGCATCCTTTTCCGGGACCGGGTAATCCCGGCCTTTAATCCGGTATTGGAACACCATGTCGGGCGGCAGGGGACGTACTGGATACGCAGCGCCGAGTTGATTCCAAACTTGGTTAACCGGGCTTTCATCATAGGCAGTTAGCGACATAGCCCCGGTGGTCAGGGTGAACCCTTTGTATCTCACGGTAGAGCAACGGCCACCGAGGAAGGGCAATCTCTCCACAACCAATATTTTGTATCCAGCATCAGCCAAAAGAGCGGCAGCACACATGCCCCCCATTCCAGAGCCGATGATGGCCACGTCATAGCTTGCCTGCTTCATTCAGTTACCTCCCATAATCATTGCCCCGGTGAACTTTTGGCCTAAGCAAATAAGTTACCATTCTTCACGATCTTTAGTTTAGTCGCATCCCTTATTCACTGTCAATCTCCCGGATTACTACGCCTCGGGTTTACCAAGTTTCACTCAGTTCCACACGCTCAACCAGCCCAACAAGCGCCTCAACCGCCGTTTCAGGCTCTGGAGCATATTGGAAGGCCATTCTGCTCAAGCTCGAGTTTCTCTTCTGTATTACCTCAAGATGTCTCCCCGTGTAGACGTCATAAGGTGTTACATTCCCCAGACCTTCATGAAACGCATCGGGGCAAGCTCAGGCTTATGATTCACCCAAGGATATAGGCCGCACCGGGGTTGGCATCGATGTTCACCCTATCGCCGGTCTTAATCTTCTTGGTCGCCTCCATCGTGCCGGCAAGGTAGGGGATGCCCTACGCCCAGACCACGATTACGGCATGCGACATGGCACCGCCGCCATCGATGATGACCCCGCTGATGATCTCGAAGGCCGTAGTCCACGCGGGCGCCTGTCCCCGGTGCCACCAGTATCTCTCCAGGTGGAAGCTCAGCTAATTTGTCCTCGGTTATTATGACTCAGGCAATCCCTTCCACCACTCCGGGGCAGTGGCAGGACCCTCTATAGATAGCTCACTGGCTCAGCCTCGCTCGCTACCACGCGTGCAATGCGCTCCACAACCACAGGTGCTGAGCCAGCGCCATAGCGGTCAGCCTTTCAGCTCAGGCTGCCTTCTCCACGATATACACCGCGTTCATATCGCCATCGACTCTGATTCGGTCTCCGGTCTTGATCTTCTTAGTTCCCTCCATCGTGCCGGCAACTGCAGGGATACCATACTCCCGACCTACGATCACCGCGTGAACTAAGCCGCCTCCGGAATCAGTGACCACGCCGCTGATCGCGCCAAAGATATAGGTCCAGGCAGCGCTGGTGAACGGGGCGACCAGGATCTCTCCCGGTTGAACATCCTTCAGCTCAGCCTCGCTCATTGCGACGCGGGCGATCCCTTCCACAACCCCAGGTGCCGAGCCGGCGCCGTAGAGGTCAGCCTTGAGTTCGGGGCGGACCATAGGTGGTGCTGCTACCGTCCGGATCACGGCATCCTTTACTGCTATTTCACCAAATCTCTCCATATTCCCCAATACCGGGGGTGGTGGTTCGGTCTTGCAGTATTTCTCCCATTCCTCTCGCCGGGCCTTGGTCGCGGGACGAAGATCAATCCTTTCCCTAATGATCAGCGCCTTCTGGATCTCCCAAGGCATCATCATGAAGATGTCAAAGGAGTCGTCAATAACCCCGTCTTTGGCGAACCGCCTGCCGATCTCCTTGATCACCTTGCTACTCACGGCATTGCCCATAAAGTCCAGGTAGTAATTGTGCTCCTCGGTCCACGAGCCAGACATCTGGGTTGCCCGCAGCAGCTTCTCGAACCACTCCCTTTGATCGCTGGGCACCTTGGCCATTATCTCTCTCTCCGTTTCCTCCCTCTCCTTGACCAGGCGTTGCCGCTCGACCTCGGGGACAAAATCCCCTCCCTTGGCCAGATACTTTCTTATCTCCACAAAGCCGAGGCTGGGCTTCTCGATCCAGGTGGGAGAGGTCCAATCCCACACTATAGAACGTTTCCAGCCATGGAGGTTGATGAATTCCCGGTATTCTTCGAGCCACTTCCTCCCCGCTTCGCTCTGCTCCAGTTTGGACATCACCTCTTCATCATCCTCGGTGCTCAGGAAGGTATCAACGAGCCCGAGTTCCCTGGCCCTAGTGCCGATTTGCCAGGTAGCCTTCTCCGCCTGAAAGAGGTAATTATCGAAGCCACCCATCAGTTTCATAAATGAGGGGTCTTCAGGCTTGATCCCGGCGAGCTCTTCACAAAGGATCTCGAACAGGTGATATATCTCGTGGAGACCGTAGTCGTAGAGGAAGTGGATCTCCATCCATCTTCGGTGAACGTGCAACATCTGGAAGAACAGCTCATAAAGTTCAAGATCGCTCACTTTCTCGATATCAGCCTCTTTGATCGGCTTGTAGAGCGCCAACGCCTCATCCCTACGTTTCAGCCAGTGGCCCCATGGGTCGTCGATCATTGGTCCTATCCGCTCCCGGAATAGCTTTTCTCGCTCCGGGACCTCCTCCGGCTTGGGCTCAACTACCGCAAGATATATATAGCCGTCGATAAGCCTCCAGTCCCAGCCCTTGGTCCCAGGAAGCGATAGCGTCTCCGCAGCATGCTGGAAGGCGCTGGAGCAGTAGTTGAGGTGTACAGAGGCAAAGAGCGGAGTCTGTGGCGTCGGGAAATGGACCCCGTCACGGATCAAGACAGCGTAATAGTTCAAGTCTCGCTCCACATCAAAGCCGAGCTCATTCTGACCATAATATGCCTTCATTTTTACCGCCTACCATTATTTTGAATTCTGATGGCTCCCTTTCGCTCTCAATCACGCATCTATTTCCCACCTCCTTTCGCAGTGACGATTGCCACCTTGCCCTCGAGTCTCCACACGCGGCTTCTTTAGTCCTGCTCAAAAGGGACGTCGCTTCTCCTCCCAGACCTTTCGTAGCCCAAAGTCCTCTGCTATCACTTTGTAGCAGTTGTAGCCGGCAGCGCCGCGGATACCACCCCCATCGTGTGCTCCTGCTGAGGAGTAATACATGTTCTTCAGCGGCAGCCGATAGCCCGAGATCTCCGGGATCGGCCTGAAGCGGCCCATCTGAGACGAGATCATGTCCCCCACCGACCAAGACCCTTCACGCATGTTTATGTTTCTCCTCTCCACATCGTATGGAGTGTTGTCGAAGACGGCGATGACGTTGTCCTTGGTGATGTTCGGTGCATACCATTGCCATTGCCTTATCATCTCGTCAGTCCATCTCCTTTTCAGCTCCAGCCATTGTTTCTCGGTGAGGAATCTGCCGGGGCAGGTATAATCCTCAATCAGGGCATTGTGCTTTCCCGGTGCCGCTTTCTGCGGTACCCAGCGGGTGTCTTCCCAAACGACAAAGCCCAAATAACTGCCGAATCCATGGACCCAAATCTCAGCCTTCCATTTCGAGGCGTAATAGTCCGGGTCCTTGATTATTAGCGTCTTATTGGCACATAACCGAAAATCGGGATCATAATCATCGGCCTTGTATTTTGGCAGCTCATGCAAGGCAACATTGGCCCAGTGGAGATTTGCCCGATCGTATTTGATATTGGATACCCTCCTTGCGATCTTGGGGCTTACATAATCTGGGCCAATCAATCTGAGGATGGTTTGCCCGATGTCCACGCCGCTGATGACCACCTTTTCCGCTTCGATCTCGGTGCCGTCTGCTAGGCGGATTCCTTTAGCCGTGCCATCTTCGATCAACACTTTGTCAACCTCATGTTGGACGAAGAACCTGCCACCCTGCTCGCTGAGAGCCCGCTGCAAGGAATGGGCTATGGAATGTGTGCCGCCTACAGGAATTGAATTGGCAGCAATGGAAAGGACGACGGACATCGAGCGCAGTACACTCGCTGGTCCGAGCACATCCTCGCCGTAGACCCCATCGTGTGTTGCTATTCGCCTGATGAAGAAGGCTTGCATCTCTGGGCTTTCGAATAGGTCGTGAGCCAGCTGCTCTACAGTCATCACCGCATGCACCGGCTCAAAGCCACTATCGGGGTCATCCATGAGCCTCTCTATGGCATCCTTCTCCCCCCAGGGCTTGGGTGGGCTATATCTGACCTCGGTATCAGCAGCAAGCCACTTGGTGTGGAACTTCTCGAATATAAAGCGGCACGTTTCAGCATCTCTCTCAGAAACCTTGGCAATCGACTTAAATGTCTTTTCCGCATTCTCCTCGGAGAATGCAGTCCTTCCCGTTATCCTATCGACGACAGGCCAGGTGGGGTACGTTGTAATACAGGTTCCATCGGGGAAGGTGCAGCCACACCCAGCTTCAGGGAAAACCAGATCCAGGCCCTTGTGCGCCAAGTTGAAGTCGGAATAAGCGGGACAGCCATAGAACCGAGTGGAATGGGCGCAGGGGTTGCTCAGGAATCCTGCCAGGGGAAGCTCATCGGAGCAGGCACCGCCACCTAATTCGTGCTGTCGTTCAAAAACAGCCACCGAGAGCCCGTTTAGCGCTAGATAACAGGCAGTGACGAGTGCGTTATGCCCCCCGCCGATTATCACTGCATCATAACCAGCATCAGCCACTGATGACCTCCTTTCACTTTGCTTCACGTTTGGATTCGGCCCTACTTTGCCGCTGCTAAAATACGCATGCCGTATTAATCTGGGGGTTCCTATTTTAACTCTTAATGAGGCTCTTTCCCTCTCGGCCCCGATTATATGCAAAGACGTGCGGATGTCAAGCCTGCTTCGAACCAAGCAGCCTGCTCCGCGTCCCAGCCATAGATAATGCCCATTTCGCAGCCTCTACTGAGGCTTTCAATCTGGAAAGAGGCCATAATGTCGCATTCTCAACCCACCACCCGCTTGTCCTGTTCATGGTTAGCCAGGAGTTAGGCGTAGCCGGGTTTGGCACTCCAGGATCGCGGCAAATAGGTCTCTGAGCACTGCCATCTCAGCCAGCTGGGAGATAATGCGCCGAGCATGGCGTAGGATCGGGTCCCTATGTTGACCTCCTACAGCTGAAGGGAAAAGATAAGACTGACACTCCAGCCAAGGAGATTCGCGGCCAAGACCCGTGAATCAGGGGGGCTGTACAGAACCCCCCTCTTAAGAATACAAGCGCGTGCATCCCCAGCGTTAGGAACTACAGCATCGAATAGGTGAAGACCAAGAATTAAAAAGGCCCATTATAAAGGCGATAATGGCAGCACGAAAGATAACATTCGAAACCAGTTAAGAAAGCTGCAGAACGGTCGACAGATAGCACATCACCATAGGCATTTGACAACAAATGGTCGTCTTGTTCACTTTGGAGTCCTACTCTCTTCTCCCTCGCCTTTTCTGTGGCAAAGAAGACCAAACT
>Ga0209636_10006590_pt1 | contig 11874 bp, 13 predicted proteins | sample DeeMarSWOR152_54_FD_187464 | JGI IMG/M metagenome (GOLD analysis project Ga0209636, IMG submission 187464) | Marine sediment microbial communities from White Oak River estuary, North Carolina - WOR-1-52-54 (SPAdes) (version 2) | ecosystem: Environmental > Aquatic > Marine > Intertidal zone >...
TATGTTTTGCCCGCCTTCCGATCCTGGGTAGCAAGGGAATTAATCGAGAAGCATGGTTTTTCACAGGTGGCTACGGCTAAGAAGCTTGGAACAACACAGGCCACCGTAAGCCATTACCTCCACTATAAACGTGGAGAAAAGATGATAATAGAGTTAGAATCCATACCTATAATTCAACACACCGCCAGCAAACTCGCCCAAGACATAGCCACCGAAAAATATACGGTTAAGGACATTACGCTGAGGTTCTGTAGCCTATGTAATACTCTGAAGAAGCGAGGCGTCTTGCAGGGAAAATCGCAATCCTAAGCTAGAATCGGCGTAACGATGGGCACATACTAACCGCTGAGGACGACACTTCTTTTTTTACATAAACACTTCGACCCTTTCACATAATAAACTATGGTTACGATCATAAGATTTATTTTTATGCATACGCACATTATTAAAAAATGGGAATATACAGATGAAAGGAGGTTAGAAAAATGGGAGAATGCAGACTTTGTGGCAAAAATGGTGAAGATTTGACTTTGATTTCAGCTGACCATAAGGACTTGGGTCGAATCATGGTTTGCGAAGAGTGCTGGAAAAAGCTTTGGAACGAAAATCGTATGGTATGTGGCACTACCGGCTCAGGCGGCACGTGTCCAAGCTGCAGATGAAGAAGAGTCCATGTAGGGCCAAGTCAGCATCTAGCCCGAATTGCTTGAAGAAAATAAAAACTGAATGCAAGAGGATTCGAAAAGATGACAGAAATTTGTTGTCCCTACTGTGGCTGTTGTGAGGTTGATAGGTACGTTAGCGGACTGAACGTGTGCAGAAAATGTGGAAGTAGCTGGAGATAAAGTCTTCCATCAGAAGGAATCTTAACGTTAATCGTGGCAACCATCGTAATCCAATTGTAGTTAGAAGATAATAGTCATTAAGCAATGTGGGGACTGATAGCGTCGCAAGAAAAAGTGAGAAAACGTAAATGTAAACAGTGCGGAAAGCCGTTTGTCCCAGACAACGAGTTTCAAGGCTTCTGTTCAGAAGAGTGTTACCAAGCTTTCGCTTGGCGACGACGTAGATGAAAAAGGGATCTAGGCGCGGTGTAGTACTCCTTGGTAACTGGAATCCAACCGAGAAAGAGCTCTCCTGTTATTCTCCATCTAATTTTTAACTTCAGTTAGCAATTATGCCCTTAACTTTCCTAATTTGAAATATCTGTAAACAACAAAATTGGGCGTTGCGGAAGAAACCAAAAAGTTAATAAATTTTATTGGACAGAGAATTTTTCTTCTTGGAAGAGATTAAGATGAAGAAACCTGATGTATTAATTGTTGGTGGAAGTGCGGCCGGTATCGTTGCAGGTATGACTGCAAGACAATACCACAAAGACGCTAAGATTACCCTTGTTAGAAAGGAAAAACAGGTATGTGTTCCATGTGCCATTCCATATATCTTTGGAACCTTGGGCTCTACAGACAAAGATGTCATACCAGACGCGATACTTTCAAAAAATGAGATAGAACTCGTTGTGGATGAAGTCCAATCAATAGATAGGGATAAAAAAACAGTTGCTACTTCAAAGGGTGAAACCATAGGCTTTGATAGGTTAGTATTGGCAACTGGGGCATCTCCAATCGTCCCACCGATACCAGGCATCAACTTAGATAACGTTTTTGTTGTCAATAAAGACATTGACTATCTAAACACCCTGCTAAAGACAATGGACAAAGTCAAGGACGTAGTTGTCATCGGCGGAGGATTTATCGGCGTTGAGTTCGCTGACGAATTCAAGAAAAGAGGTTTAAACGTGGCAATCGTTGAACTACTGCCCCATTGTTTACAACTCGTTTTTGACGAGGAATTCTGCGTTCGAGCCGAGAAAAAACTTTCCGAGATAGGAGTAAACGTCATGACAAACAACAGAGCCGACAGAATTGTAGGAGATAAAAAGGCTAAGGCAGTAGAGCTGAGTGGTGGCGAGAAACTGAAATGTGACATGGTATTACTTGGTATAGGAGTCACTCCAAACACCAAGCTTGCCAAAGAAGCAGGCCTGAAAATAGGAGAACAAAGGGGAATATGGGTCGATCCATACATGAAAACAAGCGACGAGAACATTTTCGCAGCTGGAGACTGCGCAGAGAAAACATCATTCTTCACAAAAAAGCCGTCAGGTCTCAGGTTAGCCTCCATCGCAACGTGGGAAGCCAGAATTGCCGGTGCAAACCTATTCAAGCTAAGGAAAAAGCAGGAAGGCGTGATAGGCGTGTGGTCAACCATAGTTCGGGATCTCGCTATGGGAGGCGCTGGGATGACCGAAAAAGTTGCGAAAGACGCTGGATTTGACCTTTTGATAGGAAAAGCAACGACCGTTGACAAGCATCCAGGCGGTATGCCGGGCGCCTCGGAAATGAACGTGAAGCTCATATTTGAAAAGAAAACGGAGAGAATAGTAGGTGGAGAAATTTCTGGCGGTTCAACTACAGCTGAGGCCACAAATATTCTTGCAGCCTTTATTAAAGCCAGATCGAAAGTAGATGAGATAATCACTTTTCAAATGGGTACACATCCTGCGCTCACAGCATCCCCCATAGCCTATCCAATTGTAAGAGCAGCAGAAGACGCCGTGGCTAACCTATAAAGTAACTTGCGAGAGATTGTTGTATCGGAATGATTGTCCAACGAATAAATAACCGGAAGAGAAACGAAAAAAGTAGACGGCAAGACTTACGCAGCTACTTAAAGCCAGACGAGAACGGTTAACAAGACCTAAGCAGAAATAAAGGTAGCTGTCAAGTGAATCACGGAGGGAAGCATTGAACCGAGCGAGAAGAAAAAATCAAATAAGTCCAGCTCATCTTAGACCGATATCATTTCTAATACTCGGTTGTTGTATAATCTTACCATCGATAGCCTCTACGCGATTTCTATATGGCAAAGTTTATATGAATGTTTGCTCATATGAATAACACTTCATTAATGGTGACCCATATGAAATATGGTCTAAGTGAGGCTTGTCACTTGTTCTTTTCAACGCTATCAACGCCGAGTCGACTGGGGATACTGGAACTTCTCAGAGAGGCTCCGAAGAATGTTACGCAGCTCGCAGAAGCCCTAAAGCAAGAACAGAGCATGATTTCCCACAATCTGAGACCGTTGACTAGATGCGGTTTTGTATTTGTTAAGAGAAGCGGCAAGAAGCGAGTATACTCCTTGAATAGAAAAACCATGGAGCCTATGTACAAGATAATAGAAGATCATATGCAGAAATACTGCGCCAAGGGGAAATGTCTGGAACACTTAAAAAGGGGGAAAAAGAGCGGCGTTAGAAAATAGGCCTGTCAAACCCAACGAACAAAATCCAGTATTCCAATTGTTCTTTTTGCTAAACAATGAAAACCAAGACATTGAAGTCGTCGAGGTCAAGGAGATCGATTTTACAGAAGTGAAAAAGCGTCTAGGGAAGGGGGAATCGGTTTTCATCACACGCAAACGCAAGCAAAAATTGGAACCCATTATAGTTGCTAGCGAAGAACTGGTAGATGATCCATGATATTTCAGTCATTTATGAGGGATAAGCACGTGTACAGCAATACGGAGCAAGAAAAATATGGCTAAGCAAGATGTAAAGCAACAGGCGAGGAAACAGGCTTACGAAGAAGAACAGCGGAGGCTTAAAGCTAGAACAAGCAAGATCAGGCACAAGATAGCGGTGATAAGCGGGAAGGGTGGGGTTGGTAAGAGCACCGTGACGGTGAACTTGGCGATGGCGTTTGCCATGCACGGTTACGCTTATAGTGTTGGCATCCTTGACGCGGACATAACCGGCCCCTGCGTGCCAAAAATCATCGGTTTACACGGACAGAGGCTTCAAGCTGGACCCGCAGGCGTTTTTCCGGCAATGGGTCCTTTAGGGATCAAGGTTGTGTCCATGGACTTCCTGCTTCCAAGCGACGAAGCACCAGTCATCTGGCGTGGACCCTTAAAGATGAAGGCGATTAGCCAATTCTTGTCCGACATCGTCTGGGGAGAACTTGAATTTCTCTTCATCGATCTTCCTCCCGGAACCGGCGACGAGCCCCTGAGCATTATGCAACTTCTCCCTGAGATGGATGGTGTAGTGATAGTTACCATTCCCTCAGAGGTTTCGCAGATCGTTGTTAAGAAAGCTGTGACCTTCTCTAGGAAACTGAACATTCCCGTCATCGGCATAATCGAAAACATGAGCGGTTTCGTCTGTCCAAAGTGTGGTGCCGAGATCGAGATCTTCAAGGTTGGAGGAGGAAAAAAGATAGCAGAAGACTTGAAGGTTCCTTTCTTAGGAAAAGTTCCGATAGATCCCCAAATCTGCGAAGACTCCGACAGAGGTACGCCCTTTATAACCGAACATATGGATTCCCCTGCAACAAAGGCGTTTATGGAAATTGTGAAGAAAATCGAAGATTTCCTCAAAACCGAGAGAACGCAACCTCCAAAGGTGATGAAAGAAGGAGGTGATTGAACAAGGTGTCTGAGAAGCTAACGGAGGAACTGTTGGAGCTGATGAGAAGGTGCGGCTACTCAGAGAAGGTTATAGAGTACTTCAAGAGTGATTGAAGAAACACTTCCGTTGATCGAGTTGGATAATAGCCTGCCTTTGGGGAGATTAGGAAATGGGGACTCTTGTGAAAATAGTCTTTAATCCGATGGATAAAGTGGTTGAAGTAGAGCGAGGGACGATACTGCTCGACGCGATCAGACAGGCTGGTATAAACATAAGAAGTATATGCGGCGGAGAAGGCGAATGTGGAACATGCAAAGTGCTTCTAAATAAAGGTGAAGTCTCCGACGTATCAACAAAATATACAAAGTGGCTTTCCCCTCAGGAAATATCTGAAGGCTACCGTCTTGCTTGTCAAACTCGCGTCTTAAGCGACTGTGAGTTAACAATTCCTGTTGAAAGCCGAATTGCTAGACCCAAGATACTCATTAGTACGGAAATGACCATTGATAGACTTGATCCCGAGTCCAAAAAATATCTGCTGACCTTATCGCCCGCGCGAAGCGCTGAGCATCGCCTGATTAGACTTTGTGGCTACCAAGGTCCAAGCCCAAAGGTGAGCGACGATATTTATAACAAGCTTCTTTTGATGAGAGAACCCGTAACCGCGACCTTGAGCGAGACAAACACACCTCCTGAAATCATCGCCATTGAACCAGGCGATGGAACCAGTCGAAATTATGGTCTCGCCATCGATGTTGGAACAACGACAATCGTCGCGCTTCTCATCGATCTGATGAGCGGGAAGATTTTGGGCAAAGCTTCGGCGTTGAACAAGCAGATCACCTATGGTGAAACCCTCATCACGAGGATAGCCTTTTCACGTAAAGTCGAAAATGGATTGCAAAAGCTCCAGCAGGCAGTCGTCCAAACCATAAATGATCTTGTGAACAGGCTTACATCAAGCGCTGGAATTAAAAACGAAGAAATCACAAGCGTTTCAGCTGGCGGAAACACGGTTATGAACCACCTCTTAGCGGGGGTAGACGTGGACTACCTTTGGTATGTGGATGCGAACGATAAGGTTCCTAGAAGCCCTGTCATCAAAAAAGCGAAAGAACTGGGACTCCACACAAATCCTGAGGCTTATGTTTATTGCCTTCCCAACGTGAGTCGATTCTTGGGAGGAGACGCCATTGGTGATGTAGTAGCCTCTGGCATGCATGATTCTGATGAAATATCTCTTTTAGTTGATATGGGAACAAATGGAGAGATTATCTTCGGGAACAAGGATTGGCTCGTATCATGTTCCGTGGCATCTGGTCCCGCCTTCGAAGGGGCAGGTGTCAGATTTGGGATGCGTGCGATGCGCGGTGCAATAGAACATCTTAAAATCGATCCTGAATCCCTCGAGGCGGAATACGCGGTTATTGGAAACAAGCGTCCAATGGGCATCTGCGGGTCGGGTATCATAGACGCCGCAGCTGAGATGTTTCGCGTCGGCGTCCTTGATTTCAGGGGAAAGATCGTTGAGGGCAGAACGCCGCTAGTTAGAAAGGGGAGAGACGGACTGGAGTATGTCATAGCCCCAGCAGAGAAGACGGCGATTGGCCGAGACATAGTAATAACGCAACGGGACATGGATTATCTCATGGACTCGAAGGCCGCCGCTTTAGGTGGAATATTGGTTTTGATGAAGAAATTTGACTTCTCCATCTACGACGTTAAGAACTTCTATCTTGCAGGAGCTTTCGGAGCGTATACCGATCTGAGGAATGCGACAAAGCTGGGGATTTTCCCTGCGTTCCCGAAAGCGAAGATACAGCCAATTGGAAATGGTTCGCTTTCAGGTGCATACGCTACGCTTTTGTCGATGAAGAAGCGAGACCATGCGAACGCCATAGCACAGAGTATGCTGTACGTCGACCTTCTTTCAGACGTTATGTTCGCGGAAACATATTCTGAGTCAATTTACATCCCAGGACCTAAGGAACTCTTCCCAAGTCACAACCTCCAGCTTGTTCAGCGTGAACAATGAGGCGCGACCGCGTGCGCGTCTGATAACTCTCATGAGGAGTCATAAACATCCTAGACTTAGTCTTCATAGGCCAAAAACTAAAAGGAGGTGACTGTTTTGAGAACAGAGGGAGAAATTAGGAAAAAACTAAAGGAACTCGAAGAAAATAAAGAAGAAATAACGCAAACACCTTACTCTGAACAGAAAAGAATCAGTTTGCATGCGGAAATAGAAACGTTAAGGTGGATTCTTGGAGAAGGATAAGGAACTGAAAAGAAAATGGTGCTCAAAACAAGCGATACAAATCCTAAATTCAAATACAAAATCAGCAAAATTCCAGGCGTCGAAAAAATCATGCTGTGCTTCCAATGCGGCACCTGCACAGCCGACTGCCCCATCGCAAGGTTCAGCGACACGTACAATCCCAGAAAACTAATAAGAATGACACAACTAGGCATGAAAGATAAGATTCTTTCGAGCGATGTCATCTGGCTCTGCGCAGCTTGCTTCACGTGTGTAGATCATTGTCCGCAGGTGTTGAAATTGCCAGCGTCATGAGAGTTCTTCAAAACCTAGCTGCTAAGGAAGGTTTCATGCCCGTCGTTTTTAGGGAACTGGTTTCTAACGTCCTAAAGACGGGTCATGCTTACATGATTCCGAAGCTGCGCCTCAAAAGAAGAGCAGAGAAAGGGTTGCCTCCTCTGCCTGAAGCCAGTCTTGAAGATATCTCCAAATTGTTCAATCTAACAAATCTTTCCAAGATACTTGAAAAGCGCGCGCGATCAAATCATCAGTAAAATCTTATCTACAGGAATGTATACTCGAACACTCGGTGTTACGATTAATGAGTGATGTAGAGGATTGGAAATTTAGAGACATTTTCGAAAATTGGGCACAGTCTATAGAAATTAATCAACGTTACATATTTCAAGAAACTGCAAGATTTGTGGAGGTATTGAAACAAAAGAAGCTTTCTGCTAGGACAAAAAACGAGATAACGATTGTTATTAAAGGCTTACAAGCAACTGTGAAATCCATCTCTAAGGTAGTAGGAAAGTACATCGAGTAAATTGAGTCTGCTATTTTTGCGCATGCACGAAATAAGCAATATGCTCCTTAAGGAAGCCTTTGCGCGCGCGTCACATCTAGTACGCTCAAATTATTAGTTACAAGCAATGAAACATGCTTTAGACGCTTATGCCCTATCGAATATCCTTTGTTTCTAATCTTCCTCTTTCGGGGGCCACTTCTCTTCCAGAAGTTTCGCTATTCCAGAAGAATCCCTTGGACCCACTATAACACGCCAACCAGGCAAACCAACGTTTTTCAGTTCATCCTCTGTCTCCCCGCTTAGCCTAGCGGCCATGCCGGGTATAATTAGGTACTTATGCTTAACCTTCTCTGCTACTCCTGATTTCTTAACAGCTTCTGCGATTGATTCTGCTGTGAGGTATCTTCCGGCTACGGCGCTTTCGACACTAATCCCTTCGGTGTCGGCTACAATTAGGTAATAGTTGCCGCCAAATTTCTTGAGATCTGACTCAACCGTGAAATACGTTAGGGCGTAATTGGTGGTCAGCATCACCGGCGACATCTCATCAGGCTTCCCGAAGGTTTTAAGTTCAGGTTCGACTGCAACAGGTTTCCTCGGGTCTGTATAGATGTTGAACTTCCATATGACAGTTGGTAATTGAACCCATCCATCGAGGCTGTGTATTATTAATACGTCGGCGTATCTGCTCGTTAGAATAGAGGCAAGGCATGCTTCCTCCCACGCCAGCATCTCCTTTGAATCTTCTTTGCCAAACCAAACTGTGATGGGCACCCCAATAAGCGGGAAACCTAATACATTATCCCCACCTTTACACGCATTTCTTCTCACCATGGTGAAGTTGTTGATGGTGTCAGATAGTCCCTCATCAGGAAATGTTCCCGGGTCGAGCACCAAGTCCTCAACTCCATACTCGATCATGGTCTTCGATAAGGACTTCAATAGATCGAGGTCGTTCGGGGCAAAGATAGTTAATGGACAGTCGTACATCAACGCCAGCTCAGCCATGTTACTCCAATTGTCTTTGGTCGCCGCGTAAATTAGCGGTCTCCTGTTTTGAACCGCTGCCAGTCCAGCTTCCATAACGTTGGGGTCTAATGCACATAGAATTAACGGTAGGTTTGTGACTTTGGCAACGTTCTCCACAGCTGATTTGAAGGTTGCTGGGTCATTCGATGTTGACCTGATAGCTATCATATCGAGGTTAAGATCTCTCCCAATGTAGTTGTACAAGAAATTCTCAACCTTCTTCACTCTGTCTATAAGCGCTTCTTCTTCAGAGAATCTGGGGTGTAGTGGCATCTCGTCGGTTACATCGAAGGCTAGTGCAACTGGATTGTGGTAGGTGAACTCGTGGCGATACATGACAAGTTTGCCGCCTATTTTGACTGCATGCTCTTTCGTGCCGATGGTGATCTCCTTAATCACCGGCGCCAGCGTCTCTTGGAGTTTCTTGTAAGCCTTTTCGTGCTCCTTTTTCAGGATCGGGGGGCACTCTTCCAAGGAGACCTCCCTATTGACCAGCTTGGCCGCGAAGGCCATGCAGTTTGGTTCTCCGCATTCCTTACAGTTTGTTCTAGGAAGTAACATATACACGTCGATGGGGCTGAGTTTCTTTACACCCTTCTTAATTTCCCTCTCTGTCATGTTCATTTCCTCCTATATCTTTGCATGACCCAGTTAGCTATCTTGTCGGGTTTAGCCTTACCACGCGTCATCAATCGCTGTATGATCTTCTTCATATTGCTAACCGCATCCGGGTGCATCATCATGAACATGTCGACTCCGGCTACGAGTAGGGTCAGCGCGGTTAGAGTTTCCCATAGGGGTCCCCTGAGACTTCTCGGTTCCCACTCAGGACCCAACTTCATCCAAGCCTCTCTTGCAGCCCAAGCGTTCGTTGTCCCGGCTAGGACTGGGTGCTGAAGCTCCTTGTCTCCCATTAACGCTGCCATCCTAGCGCGCTCGTGGATGGTAAATGAGTATTCAAGTCCGTAGCCCAGGGCGGCCGTCGTCAGGTCCATTAATATGTTACCTTCGGGCACATACTCGTAAAGTTTCCTGTTCAGCTCCTTAGCCCGATTCAAGTCTAAGGCTGTGAATCCCAAGACTAAATGCCCATATTTCCCAGCTGCTTTTGCCACGCCGTCTAGGACGCCAGCCTCGTCCATGTCCAACGTAAGGGAGCTGAGCAAAACCCTCTCTCCCTCAGCCACCTCGGCAACCTTCGTGAAAACCTTGGCATCCTTCTTTGGATCGCCGCAACCTCCAATGATGAGTGGGACGTCCACTGCTTGCAGTACCTCCTCTACAGTTTTCGCGGCCTCCGCTGGTGGTGTATCCTTAATAAGCGGATCTGTACTCAGCAGATGCACCGTGAGCACGTCTACTCCCCACTTTTCGACTGCCATCTTGGCCCACGCAGCCGTGTCCTCCCAAACCTCCTCGACGTGCATCCTTATTGCCTTCGGGAGCGTCACCTTCATGTCGAATGTGTCTACGGCAATTACGGGCGGGTGTGGAGGAGTCTTCTCGAACAGGTAGAATGCCGGGGTGGTTGCGCCTCCGATCACCACCGTTTTGCCACGACTACCTCCCTCGCTTTTGGTAGCCCCAAGCGTTACTTCTCTAATCTGTCCGGAATATTCTTGGAGAAAGGGGGTGAAGGGGGCTTCTAGAATTGTTGTAGGCTTCGCCTTTGGAGGTGCAAGTCGTGCAGGTGGCACAACAGCTTTCAGTGCAGCGGATGCCAAAACTGATGGAAGCAAGACAAGTTCATTCGCACTCAACTCTACATCCTCGAGTTCGACTTCCCTCTCTCCCTCTAAGCCTAGAACCTCCAGTAGCCCAGAAAGTTCGGTGGCAGCCTTTTTCTCTTTCTCTGCTTCTTCTCCCAAAGTTTTCACTTCTCCACTTTTCGAACGATAACTTTCTTAGCGTAGATCTTTGGCTCTTTGAGAATGATCATGTATCCTCCAGTAGCGATGGGCACCTCACGAAGGGAAATCTCGGAAGGGAGTGCTACGACTTCCTTCTCCACTTCAGGTGCAACTTCAGCAGGTACAGCTTTCCATCTTTCGACAACGGGATGCTCCATCTTCTCAAGAAAGCCCTTCAATTCGTCAATTGTTTTTGCCTCGTTTTCTGTGGCTATTCTATCACCCACATCCTTTGGTATGAAGTCTTTGACGCGCTCCTTGATGCTGGCTGGCATCCAAACTATGCGATTCCAACCTCCATCAACCTGAAGAAATTTCGGAGACCTCATGTATTCGATGGATATTCCGTGGAAGCCGTCTACCTGCCTCCCTCCAGCCGTTGAGTCTGCCATGGTTGAGAAGGGTAGTCCATTCACTGTCCTTTCACCAAAACCTCTGTGAACGATTCCCATGCCATCCACTTCAGGGATGTAGAAAGCTATGCCCTCGAAACAGCCGCAAGACGTGTGGGGATAATCAAAGGCTGTGTAAAGCTGAACTCGTGTAATCTCACCCATCGTGTTCTCTTTTACGGCTTGATTAGCTCCTGACCATTCACCCTTGAAAGCATCGAGGCACTCGCCTCTTTCGATCTTAAAAATTGGACCCTTTGGATCCACGCGCGATGCAGCTCTGCCGTCGAACCAGCTGATGGCACCGCAGTTAGCATACCTTTGAGGTGTGATCACGCAACAGTGAGTTGGAGCAAAGGACTGGCATAAAGTGCATCCGTAAAATTCCTCAACGTCTTCATCCTTCAAACCTCTAGCTTTAGCATCTCTAGCATCATAGATCTCCATAGCCTTCTTCATCATTTCCTTCACTTTTTCGGGGTCCGTGACGAAGGTTGTCTGTATCTTCTCGATGAATGGTAGATCACTTTTGAACAGTCTATGCAAGACCTTCCCTATCAGTTTGAAGGTGTTCAACCCTCTTTCGAAGGATTTTTTGCTTAGCCTCAGCCATATATCGTACCTCTGATTCAAGTGCATGAAACCCTCAATGTAATTGCAGAATTCGTGGACTCTTCTTTCTATAACGCCTTCAAGTCCTTCTTCAACTTCCTTTCCTGCGACATCGATCCAGATTCCATAGGAGTAGTTGCCTCCAGGCTCTAAATCCTTGAGGTCTGCCCCGATCACCGTTATTTTTTCATCTTCAACTTCGTCCATGCTCCTGCTTTTCACAACTTCAAACTTCGCTTCTACTTTTGGGCCTCCAAGTTCAACATACATGTCTTTTCTTCGAATTCTTTCTCCTTCGTAGATTACGCCGACGTCTACTGGGATGTCTTCAAACATTGACATTTTTTCATTTTCCTCCTAATTTGTTTATGATCAATTCGAAACTTTCATTC
>Ga0209636_10006591_pt1 | contig 11873 bp, 11 predicted proteins | sample DeeMarSWOR152_54_FD_187464 | JGI IMG/M metagenome (GOLD analysis project Ga0209636, IMG submission 187464) | Marine sediment microbial communities from White Oak River estuary, North Carolina - WOR-1-52-54 (SPAdes) (version 2) | ecosystem: Environmental > Aquatic > Marine > Intertidal zone >...
GGAGACATAATAGTCAAAGACATTGCAGAACTAGTGAAAGAAGCAATCTAAGGACATAAAGATGATCACGCGTGTTATGTTTTACGCGAAATCATTCCTTTTTGAAAAATTAGCTGGAAAGCAAGCGTAACGGGATCCTAGTCCGCACTGAAATTGGTTCACCAATAGATATTAATTGTCTTTCTATGTATCTTAGCGTAAACTTAGAGTAATAATAAAAGTACACATATGAGAACTCTCTTGAAGCTCAAGCACTGAGAACATCTACATATACTTTGCGCACATATTGCGGCAGCAATAAAAATAGTGAGATGAAAGGAGAAGGCAGCTCTACTTGTTCGGCTATAGCCGTTTGATCGAGTGCGTTTTCACTCACTCACCCTACTAATTCACCGTTCTCCGCAAAATTCCCTGTCTTACTTGTCAGTTCATAGAAGACGACAGTTGATGTATGTTCACCTAGTATCTTTGTAACAGCCTCATGGATGGCTCTAACAAACTTCTGTTTCTCTTCTTTCGAATGTCCCGGAGTGAAAGTGACCGTGATTATTGGCATCTTATCACCTCCCTTTTGAATTATTTAACTTTTTTATTATATTAGTTCTCGTAATTCTGTAATTATATCATAAAAGCTTTTCTTCTTTCTGTCTTTTGTCACTCTTCTCCCGTGCAACGGTAAGTTTGGTGCTCTGCTAAACAGCAAGAGCCAGAAGAGATTTTGATTAAGGTGTGTATAAATAACAGTGAAGCGGCTTAGGAATTCAGCTTTTGTTTATGCTTGTGGATTCTGATTCGGTGAAGCAACTTTGAAGTGTGATCAAAATGAGCTTTATATTTTCATTCCCTCATTTTACATGATTCTTTCACGATTTCGGAAATATCTCTTACAGCTATCTTCTCTTCCAACCCTTCCATTTTCACTGCGTCATCGAACATGTACGTGCAGGTAGGACACGCTGTCGCCAAAATCTCGGCGCCAGTGTTATAAGCTTCTCTGATTCTAATTCTGCTGGGGCTTTCTTCTCCAACGTCCAAGAAGTCCATGTAGAAGTTTCCTCCCCCTCCGCCGCAGCAGAAAGAGTTTTCTCTGTTTCTCTTCATTTCTACCAATTCGATTCCCGGGATGTCTCGCAGAATATCCCTTGGGGCGTCATACTCCTCGTTATACCTACCGAGGAAGCAGGGATCGTGGTAGGCAACTCGAGCGTTAAGTCCTTTAGAGACGTCCAGTTTTCCTCTCCTCATAATCTCCCGAACAAGTTGGGTGTAGTGTATCACTTCAAAATTTCCGCCATACTTCGGATATTCGTTTTTTATGGAGTTGTAAGCGTGCGGAGATAGGGTGACAATTTTTTTTACGTCTAGTTTTTTGAACTTGTGGATGTTCTTCTCTGCCAACAACTGAAACAAACCTTTTTCACCTAGCATGTTTGCTTCGTTGCCGTTACAGTCTTCGTCGTTGCCTAAGACTCCGAAAGAGATTCTGCTCTCCAGTAATATCTCTCCTAGGGCTTTGGCAATCTTTTTGCTTCTGGGATCGTATGATCCCACACAACCAACATAGTAGAGAAACTCATCACCTGATTCGTACCGTCTTATCTCCGTGCCCTTGGTCCATTCGCTTCTATTTTTTCTAGGTTCCTTCCATGGATTACCATACTTGTATGTGTTCTCCAGAAAATCCCTCACCTTTGGTGGCGCCAACCCCCGCTCCACCAATTCTTCTCTTAATGCCTCTATTATATCTATGATGTTGTCGCTTATGGCGTGTGGGCATTGATAAGCGCAGCTTCCGCACATTGTACAAGCGTAAATTATCTCTGCTAAATGATCAGTCCACTTTAGATTCTGTTCGGTCAAACCGTACGCTATCTGCATCCTTCCGCCAGCGGTATAGGTGTCAAACTTGAATCTCTCATAAGAGGGGCAGCTGGGAAGGAAGTAGGGAGGTACAGAAGCGTATTTACAATATCCGCATTTGTAACACCTGAATAATATGTCTTTATGTCTTTCTATACTCGTCAAGTAGACCACCGTGTTATACCCATTTGTTGGGGCTCATCACCCGATTAGGATCCAGAACGGACTTTATCCGCTTCATAAGTTTGACGAATGAAGGATCTGCTCGTTGAAGAACAATTTTTTGCTCGGACGGCGTTGGCTTCCAAGGAGTTCCCCCTAACCTTAAAGTCAACTTGCACAGATCGATGCGTGCTAAACGGAGTCTGCGAACCTCATCTTGATCAGTTCGGTTAAATGGAAAGACAAAGGTGAATATACCTGAGTGCCCAGGTCTTATTACCATAAGTCCTTGGATAAATTGAAAACCATGTTTTTTTGCTATTCTAGCGCCCTCCTTATACGCCAATCCAAATTGCTTTATGGGTATGTGAGCTCCCAAATACTCATATCCCCCACCTCGTCTGTAGGAGTCCATTGGTAGTTCTGGTGCAGGACGTTCCGACAGCACGGCATCTGTCTCATTGTCTGTTAGCTTATAAAGCGTTATATTCCTACCGTTTTTCTGCTCCTCTTTCACTGTAGTCTCTATAGCATTCTGCTTTATATCGCATTCGTCTTGCGAGTTTCCACTAACATAAATAAACATGAATAGCTCTGGGATGCCCTTCGGCTTCTTCTTTAAATTGAACCGTTCAGGATTGTCTGTCCAGCTGCCTACGCTTATTTTTTCCGCAACCTCTTGTCTAGCAAGTTTTAGGATTAGCTCAGGCACATCGTCCGGATCATCGATTGACATGCGTAGAATACTTCTTATCTTTGGTTTTGGCCAGAGCTGAATAGAACACTTGGTTACGATGCCCGTTGATCCAAACCATCCAATGAAAAGTCCGGAAAGATTGGGGATGCAGTACTTGGAGAACCATGAAGAAGCCAAAGCACAGCTCCCTGTCTTCAGTATCCCCCCTGTCGGAAGTACCACTTCCAATCCGTTGATCATATCAGAGTTTGGTCCATACTTCAAGAGGAGAATTCCAGTACCCCATACCAACGTGTTGGCAACCACGGAGACTGATGGTGGAGCAGCAGGTATGGAATATTCTAGGTCCAGATAGTTTTCCTCTAAATACGTTTTAAACTGTCCAATGGTTACGCCGCACTCAACCACCGCGTACATAGATTTCTCGTTTACCTCTATTATTCTGTTCATCCTTTTTAGGTCTAGTAGAATGTCTTCTCCACACGGTATCGCCAGACCTGCTACAGTCATGCCACCTGCCCGAGGAGTGATTGGAACTCTCTCTATGTTAGCTAATTTAACGATTTTTTGGATTTCCTTTGCAGTTTTTGGCATAACGACGAACTCTGGCTTACATGGTGGTTCCGAGCTTGGGTCGCTAGAATAGAAGAAGAGTTCCTCCTCATTATCGGACACAAAATCTTCGCCAACGATAGCCTCCAAAGACTTCTTTATCCTGGAATGTTGATCAATATTCATATTTTCCCCTTCTAAACTATTTTCATCCTTAAGCGCTAATCACTAGCTGTCTTTTAAGCACTTCGCACACTAGGATTAGACAACTTACCTTACTATTATTTTAAAAGAATTAAATTTCATGAGATGTTGGGTCAAAAACCATGTTGAAGTGCAAAACACCAGATAATCGAGGATTAAAACTAGATATTTTAAAAAGGAAATCTAAATTACCAAACCATCGCTGGTCCTAGGATTAGAGAAATATGTAGGAAGTGGTTAACAGAAAATGTTGTGGATTATCTTATCATCACTCTTCCACATCCTTCGTACATCATTAAACTTAAAATGGAATCCATGCACTCATACTTCAAACAACTCAAAATAACACTGACAGTCGTAAACGAGTAATGGTTAAAATCCAAGCAAAAGGCCGCCTCATCTTTTTATGGATGGCAAGAAGTTTCACGTAAAAAAGTGTTTACGGATAAAACTCCTAAAACAAAAAAACAGAACCATAATCGAAGCAAACTTTCGAAGCTTTTATCCAAAACCCTTACAGTGAACTCTTTGAGTTCATTAAGGGCGCATTAAACTGTTTTCTCTCGTTTACAAGCCAATCACCAGAATCATGCCAAACATCAAGGTTTTAGTATAAGCGAAGGTTAGCGTACAAGTTTCGTTATCACTGACTCATTTTTATCTATGAGAACGAATTGATCCGATTCATCGACAATAAAATGAAAATAAACCCAGCCAAGCGTTTTCATGCCTGGTGTTACTTTGAAAGATTTCCCTAACGCTTTCTTTACTCCTAATGTTCCCGAAGAACAGCATAAGGTTACAACAGCATCCGCGTTTGAGCAGACCTTAATCAATTCCTCATATGGGAGGCGACTTCTCATACCTGATGAAGGTATGAAGAGGTCCCATGCAGGGCACTTCCACATCTTAACGTTAGCTTCGATTCTTATACTCTCAAGAAGATTTTTGATTCGATTAGCCTCTTTAACTATTGCATAGGCGGATCGCTTTCTAATATTCGTTTTCTCATCAGTTACTAGTTTATCGCAAGGTAAGTTCTTCTGATAAGCGATGCACGCATTTGCGCATCCACTACAGCCTAGGATGAGGACAGATTCAAAGCCAGTAACTGAGCTGAGTATTTTGGAATCAGGTAATAGTTCTACGTAAGTTACCATTACACAATTACCTCATGCTCGCCAGCTGATCCTTGTAGACAATTTTACATTGTTATTTTTGTCACGATGGTGAATTTATATCTTTTTATCACGCTAGTATGTTGCCAAATTGCTTTTTCCATGCCAATTGTCTTCACCAGACAGGCGGTTGAAGAAGAGTTTCGAAAGAAGTTTCCATTCTAAGAGGTAATTAAGGACTTATTGTCGTTTAAGCCTGATTATGAAAAACATGGTTTTACTGCAGAGTGCGCGCTAAAAGGTAAGGTGTGAACCAGTCTAGATTTCAAATGAATCTAGAACTTTCTTTAGCGCATCTAATATTAACGCTCCAGCCGTGCCTCCGGCTGTTACGTATAGAATCAATGCGGTTTCTATGATCTCCTTCTTGTCGGCTACTGCCTCTAGAGCGCCTTTTACGTGTACAAGGCAACCATCGCGATTTGTTCTCAAAGCTTGAGCAGTTAGCCATATCAAATGCTTTGTTTTTAGAGGGAGCACGCCTTCATATCTTGCAATATTTCTGAGTTCAAACCATTTCTTCAAGAATGCTGGGTTCTCCTCTGCTAGAACCTGCACACTTCCAGGGATTTCATGAGAATATATTTCCATTAGGAACTTCTTTATAAGAAGCTTCAGATCTTCATCAATATCCTTAAACATAATTAAGCCCTTACGTTTTTTTGGATCACTCCCTTATTAATCTATTTAGAATTCTCATAGATAAAGTCAATAATAGCATGTTCAAAAGAGAATCAAATGCAATAATATCAATAGTTATGGGGCAGCTACGGAAACCATGTATTGAATAACGGATAACTTTTTTATATAGTTTCCAAAAAAAGATAGATTGGTGATGAAGTGAAATGCGGTTGAAAGATAAAGTGGTAATAATTACAGGTGCGGGTTCTGGAATTGGACGTGCGTCGGCGGGTCTCTTTGCTAAGGAAGGAGCCAAAGTTGTTGTTGTGGATGTTGTGCGAAAAGGAGGCTTGGAAACTGCAAGAATGATTAGGAACAACGGTGGGGAGGCTGCGTTTGTTGAGGTAGACGTGTCGAGGGCAAGCGATGTTGAAAGAATGATTAAAACAACTGTGGAAAAATATGGGAAGCTAGATATTTTGTTTAACAATGCGGGTATTAACTTGGAGAAAACAGTTACAGATACGAGTGAAGAAGAATGGAATAAGGTTATAGATGTAAATCTTAAAGGCGTCTTTCTCTGCTCCAAATACGCCATACCAGAAATGATACAAAATGGTGAAGGAGTAATCATCAATACAGCTTCAATTAGAGGCATTGTGGGTCAAGCGCATGAGTCCGTATATTGTGCATCAAAAGGAGGAGTGGTTCTTTTAACAAAGGCTATGGCCTTAGATTATGGTCCCCATAACATTCGCGTAAACTGCATATGTCCTGGCGCGATTTATACACCAATGCATGAGGCTTTCATGGCGAGCTTGAAAAAACCCGAACAAGAGATTCAGGAAACATTAAAGAAAATTCCCCTCGGCAGAATGGGACAGCCTGAGGATGTCGCTCGCGCAGCTTTGTTTCTTGCTTCAGACGAATCGTCCTACATTACAGGGGTAACGCTACTTGTGGACGGCGGTCGAATGCAACACGTATAACCTCTTTCAGAGATGACATCTACACGTACCGTGCGACAAATCGCCCATTCAGTTCTTTGAGCGTGTAATAGAGATTGCTGCGCGCTTGAATTATCGATTCAACTATTAACCGACCCGTAATATCCCAAATTCCACAAAAGTTTTATAATTTACACCAAAGGGGTCATTGTTGAGAGGTAGAAGATGTTTTACGCCGTTATGTATTTCAACTGCGCGCGCTACGCCATCGAAGAGGAAAATTAAGGAAAAAGCCAAGAGGTATTACGGCTATATTCAAGAAAAGGTCAAAGGAGTAGGGCCCTCCAAGATCTTTCGACACTACTTTTTCGCGGGCAAACAAACGTACCAACTTTTGTGCGGATTCGAGGGCTTCCACGCCGTGGAAAGAGAAAAGGAGGCGAAGAAAGATCCGGAAGTTGCAAAACACCTTAAGGAGCTAAATGATCTCATCGAAATGAAGAAACATATCAATGAACTAATGATAGAACCCCTACTTAGTAAGTAAATTGCGCGCGCGCATGGTTAGGGTTTTCTAATTTCCCTTTTTATGTCTCTTTTATTGTTGATCATAAGGATGTAATTCCAAAATCGCAATTAGAAGAAATCTGACTTAAGTGTGACAAACTGTTTGAAATACTGAAAAGGAGTGAGCGTTTGAACATGGTTTGGATTGAAATAGCTGACGAAGTTGGGCGCGCGTCATCCAGATCGAAGTTATCGCTTTATAGTACATCTGCTTTTAGGATTAAAGAGGTTTACAAAATGGATCAAAATGTCAAGTTATTTGTTCTATGCTTAGTTGAGTTGTTTATAGGAATACAAGTTGGAATAGGTCCGATGATCCCTTTGTTTTTCACCTCGATTGGAATCTCTGTTACTGTTTGGGGAGATCTTGCAGCTGTAAGTGCTCTAGGTATGCTGTTTTTTGAACCGCTTTGGGGATGGCTTTCAGACAGATTTGGAAGAATTATGTTCATAGCAGGGTCGTTATTAGTGGGAGCTTTAATAATGCCAATGTATTCGTTCACATTTTTTGTTCCATTTTTCTTTATATTACAGTTCTTCAGAGGCGTTTTCATGGTAATGGCTGCACCGTCTACCAGAGCCTTGGTTTCTGATTTTTCTTCTCCTGAAAAACTTGGGAAAGCAATGGGTTTGTTGTGGGCTTCGTTACGATTGGGAGGTGCGATCGGGATCATATTCGCCAGCTATGTCGCAGAAAATTGGACATTCGCGATTTCGTTCTATTATTGTTCAGTAATATTTTTTGTAGGTGGCATTTTAGCTTTATTTGTACTAAAAAAGGTAACGTCTCAAAATGCGATAAATACTATGCATATAGAAAAGGAAAAAACTTCCTATCTGCAAAGTTTGAAAAGGTTATCTAAAATGAAGACGGTGTTGATTCTCTTTATTTGTGCAATTGTAGTTTTGCTGCAAACAAGGCTGATCACAGATTTTGTTCCAATATATGCCGTCCAACTTTTGGGAGCATCAACTGTTATGGTCGGCATAGTACAAGCAGTGTTTGCCGGTTTGAGTGTTTTATTGTTTCCTATGTGTGGAATTATTTCAGATAAAGTCGGTAGAAAGCGCAAACACACTGTAATTCTAATAGGATTCTCTGCATGCTGTTCAGCCTCATTGCTCTACACGTTTACACGCGACATTTATCAACTATTGCTCATAACCGCCGGTGTATCGATCGGACTTTCCCTCTTAGCACCGTCTCTTCTCGCATTTTTGTCAAATATCGTTCCCAAAGATGTACAGGGTGCGACAATGGGACTTTACGGAGGCTTTGAAAACTTGGGCGGTATGATTGCACCTCTTCTCTATGCTACAGTCTGGAATGCGTTTAGTCCAAGTTTTATTTTCTACGTCTGCTCACTAACACAAATTTTTGGTATAATACTTGCCTTCGCATTGAAAGAAAAAAGATTAGGTTAATCTCTTGCTTGTAGCTCATGTTAGACCAATTGCTATTTGAGCAAAGCCCATAAAATTGGCGGGAAACTTTAAATGTCTTAAGAATAACTAGCTCACGTTTTAAAAATATGAAGAAAAAAAGGTGTGGGTTCTGAGCTGAAAGTTACAATGATGGACGAGGGGTTGATATGTTCAATATCTAACCAGTGAAATCAGAAAACCGGTAAGATCGACTTCGTATGTGTATTTCCATTCACCTGAAGGGACAAATCCAATTTTTGTGGATGATAAGAAAGTTAACATCTTTTTCTACAATTGGTTACATTTAGATCTTATATTTTTCAACGTGTGAACAGGCATATAGAATGTTTTTAACCGAAGAGGTGGCAGGCTACGTAGTGCCCATCTTCAACTTCGATGTACTTAGGTTCAACCTTTTTACACTTAGATAGTTTTTTCCAGCATCTTGTGTGAAATCTGCATCCTGATGGTATATTTATTGGGCTTGGTGGATCACTACTAAGAATTATTCTTTTCTTTTTGACATCAGGGTCTGGCATAGGGATTGCCGACAAAAGAGCTTGAGTGTATGGGTGCAACGGGTTCTCAAAGACGGCCTCCTCAGAACCAAACTCGACAATCTTACCTAAGTACATGATAGTTATTCTGTGACTTATATGCCTGACCGTATTCAAATCGTGTGAAATGAACATGTAGGTCAGTCCAAGCTTCTCCTGTAGGTCGCCCAGAAGATTTAGGATCTGAGCTTGAACAGATACGTCTAACGCCGAAGTTGGCTCATCAAGGATCACGAAGTGAGGATTGGTCGCTAGGGCTCGAGCTATCGCTATTCTTTGCCTTTGACCACCACTAAATTCATGTGGATACCTATACATATGATCCTTTTCGAGTCCCACATTTCTTAAGATATCTAAAACCTTTTCGTCCCTTTCATCACCGTATGCTAGCCCGTGAATTGCAAGGGGCTCCCCCACAATGTCAGCAGTGGTCATTCGTGGATCTAATGAAGAGAACGGGTCCTGAAAAACTATCGCTGTTCTTCTTCTAAATTCTTTTAATTCCTTCCTTTCTGGTCCTAACAACTTGCCGTCAAAGTATATTTGCCCTTCATCTGGTTCTATTAGTCGCAAAGTACATCTTGCAAGGGTAGTCTTACCACAACCGCTTTCACCAGCTATGCCCAAAGTTTCCCCCTTATTGATAAAGAAATCCACGCCATCGACCGCATGTACCCAACTCGATGTCCCGAGTAATCGTCGTTTCATGGGGAAATACTTTTTTAGACCTAAACACTCAATTTTTTTTGTCATCATACAAACACTCGACGGTGAATTTATTTGTTATTACTATGAAGCCAACATGAAACGATGTGTCCAGGCCCTATTTCCGTTTTCTTTGGTTTTTTTGTTTTGCAGATGTCAATTGCGTCACGGCATCTTGGATGGAATCTGCAGCCGGTTGGTGGATTAATTAGGTTAGGGACAGTTCCTGGAATAACTTGGAGTCTCTTCTTGCTTTGACTCGTCGTTGGAACACAATCTTTCAGCATGCGAGTGTAAGGGTGTGAGGGCGCGCACAAAATTGTCCTAACGTCACCGATTTCAACAACGGTTCCAGCATACATAACTGCGACTCTGTTGCACATTTCGGCTACAACTCCGAGATTATGGGTGATCCATAGAATTGAAGTTTCGTATTTTCTTTGCAACTCCTTCATGAACTCTAAGAGTTGTGCTTGTATGGTGACGTCGAGGTTTGTAGTGGGTTCATCAGCTATTAGCAAACTTGGACGACAGGCTAAGGCCATGGCTGTCATGATTCGTTGACGCATTCCTCCGCTAAATTCGTGTGGGTAATCTTTATATCTTCTATCTGAGTTAGGTATGCCTATACTTTTGAGCAAAACTATGGTTGATTCTTCAGCGTCCGTCTTCTTTAAATCTTGGTGGTAAATGAAAGGCTCCGAGACTTGATGACCAATTGTAATGACAGGGTTCAAGGAGCTAGTAGGATCTTGAAAAATCATCGAGATCTTGTATCCTCTAATTTTTCTCATTTCTTCTTCAGTCTTTTTTAATAAATCTTCTCCTTCGAATAGGATTTCGCCAGAGACAATTTTACCTGGAGGTGAAACCAGCCTTAGTACTGATAGGGCTGTCACGGATTTGCCGCATCCTGTCTCTCCAACTAAACCCAGAGTTTCGCCTTTCCTCACATAAAAGCTAATACCATCAAGCGCCTGAACAACTCCTCCGTACGTAAAGAATTGAGTTTTTAGATCACGTACAACCAGTATCTTACTCATTTTCCTCGCACTTCCACTACCCTTCTAAGCCTTGGATCTAAGATATCTCTTATGCCATCTCCAACCAAATTGAATGCCAACACAACAAACAGTATTGCAATGCCAGGGAAAGCCGTAAGCCACCAAGCTTTAAAAATGTAAATTCGTCCTTCAGTAATCATTCTGCCCCATTCGGGTAATGGAGGTTGAGCGCCAAAACCCAGAAAACTGAGGCCTGAAGCCCACATTATTATCATGCCTAGGTCCATCGTTGCTGATACAATTACCGGTGAGATGCAGTTTGGCAATATGTGGTGTAAAATTATGTTTAGGTGGCTTGCGCCCATCGATTTTGCTGCCTCGACATAAGCATTTTCTCGCACAGACAACGCTTGACCACGTACTAGCCTAGTATAGAGGGGCCACCACACTACTGCCAAAGCAAACATAGCGTTTTGAAGACTTGGCCCCAGCGCAGCAGAGACAAGCATGGCCAGTATGAGACCTGGAAATGCCAGAAAAATATCAGTCACCCTCATTATTATTTCGTCATACTTTCCACCAAGGTAACCAGAAGTTGCACCTAACACTGTGCCGAAGGGAACAGCCACAGCTAACACCACAATCCCGGTTTGTATACTATATCTAGCACCACATAACACTCTGCTGAATATGTCTCTGCCTAACTCGTCTGTCCCAAAAATATACTCATAAGAAGGAGGTTGAAACCTTTTATCAAGATTCTGAGCATTAGGGTCATATGGGGCTATGATGTAACCAAAAGCAGTAATAAACAAGAAAATTGCTACAATCATTAAACCAATTAATGTTAATGGGCTTCTTCTAACGATGTATAGTGAGAGACGGATTTCTTTTGCTAGTGGTTTTATTCGGGCTCGCCAAAGTCTATACCTTGAAGCAACGTTCCGCCGGATTCTCTCCAATTTTATGCAGCCTCTAGCATTCTTATTCTTGGATCAATGAAAAGATAAAGCAAATCTGTGATAAAATTGACGACGACAACCGAGATTCCAGCTAATACCGTAAATCCCATAACAGCCGGGAAATCAAGCGTGTAAATTGCACTGGCGGCGTAGTTTCCCATGCCAGGCCATGAGAAAACGGTCTCGGTGATCATCGCTCCCTGCAATAAGTTACCAAAAGTCCATGCCAAAGCCGTCAATGGAGGGATTAACGCATTTTTTAATGCGTGCTTGTAAATCACAACATTTTTGGGCAATCCCTTTGATTTAGCGGTTCTGATGTAGTCTGCTCCAAGCACTTCTAACATGCTGGATCTAGTTATCCTAACGACCAAACCCATCGAGGAGAATGATAAGCAAAACGCGGGCATAATCATATGCTTAAAGGCATCC
>Ga0209636_10006593_pt1 | contig 11873 bp, 10 predicted proteins | sample DeeMarSWOR152_54_FD_187464 | JGI IMG/M metagenome (GOLD analysis project Ga0209636, IMG submission 187464) | Marine sediment microbial communities from White Oak River estuary, North Carolina - WOR-1-52-54 (SPAdes) (version 2) | ecosystem: Environmental > Aquatic > Marine > Intertidal zone >...
AGGGTGGCGAGATTCAAAATCCCCGATCGAATCGAATTCATGGATGAATTTCCGACCACGCCGAGTGGTAAGATTCGAAAGGTGGAGCTGAGGGAGATTATGGCAGAGAAAATACAGGCCGAAAAGAAATCCAAAACCCGATAGATGCAGGGAGGGCAGTGACATGGATTCCATGACCATGAGTTATTGTCATCGGTTCGGACCCGAGATGGAAAAGGGGCTGACTTTTGGAGAAATGTTGAAAAACACGGCTGGACTTTATCCGGACAACGTTGCCATATGGTTTGGTCAGACCCAGTATACCTACCGTGAACTGAAAGAGACCGTTGACCGGCTTGCCACGGCACTCCTAAAACTGGGTTTCAAAAGGGGGGACCGTGTCGGGATCCTTTTCCCTGATTGGCCGGAATACACCATTGCCCTCTATGCTTGTGGCACAATCGGTGTCGTAATATCACCCATGAATCCCCTTTACAGAAAGATGGAACTTACGACGATTCTGAATCATCTGGAAGCCAAGGCTTTTTTCATGCCCAGCGAGTGGAGAGGCTTTTCATTTGCTGACCTGATGGAGCAAATTCGTTCCGAATTCCCGCATCTCGAACATGTGATCGTCAAAGGGGAAAAGAAGAGTGGATGGATGCTGGATTTCGATGACCTCATGAGAAAGGAGTCGAGCCAGGTGCTTGAAGAAGGCACTTTGGTTGACTATCTTAAAGAGAGCCCCGTGGAGGGTGATGATTTGTTAGAAATCGCCTACACGTCGGGAACCACCGGTGTGCCCAAAGGGGCGGTCCACACCCACAATACACGGATGCTTCATTCAAAGGGCCTTGCCAGCAGGATGGGAGCCACCTCAAAGGATGTGTGGCTCAATATGACACCCCTTTTTCACACGACAGGAAATTGCGTGGTGCAGCACACGGCGCTTTTGACCGGCGGAACACTGGTGCTTATGGGCAGATACTCTGTGGATGTCTCTCTTAAAGAAATAGAAAGGACCAGGGCGACCATTGCCGTCGGTGTACCCACCATGTACATTGATCTCATGAACCACCCTGAATTTAAAAAGACCGATGTATCTTCCCTGCGATTCGCTATTTTCACTGGGGCCCCTATGCCGCCTGAGGTTGCGCTGGATATCGTTAATCAGTTTGGCTGCGGCATTCTCCAGGGTGATGGGACGACCGAGTGCGGCAGCAATGTTTTGAGCCTTCCTGATTCCCCGGTGGAGCATATTGCTGAAAGTCCCGGTCCTCCCTTGGACGTAGGCAATGAAGTGAAGATTGCTGATCCGAAAAGCGGTCGTATCGTTCCGGTGAACACATTAGGGGAGATCTGCCACAGGGGCCCCACAAACTTTTTGGGTTACTACAAGAATCCCGAGAAAACTGCGGAGTCGGTGGATGAGTTAGGCTGGTTCCATGCCGGAGATCTGGGAACCATGGATGAGGGCGGAAATATCCGACTAAAGGGAAGGATCAAGGACATGATCGTTCGAGGGGGAGAAAACATCTATGCTACGGATATGGAAGGCATTATTTATGCGTATCCCAAGGTTAAGGAATGCCAAGTGGTGGGGTATCCGGACGAACGTCTTGGCGAGAAAACCGTGGCCTGCATTATTCCCAAAGACTCCACCGAAGAGATTACAAGAGAGGAGATCCTTGGTTTTATGGGGGATAAGACGGTAAAATATCTTATTCCAGACATGGTCATTAACTTTGATGAGTTTCCTCGAACTGCCAGCGGAAAAGTTCAGAAATTCAAGTTGAAAGAGCTTGTTGTGGAGAAGCAAACCGATAAGGACAGAAAGGAATGAGGAAATAGAGACGTTTTTGATTTGAATATTTTACCTCAAGACCCTTCCGCCGGTGACGCTGTGAGGTGTTGGGGCTTTGTCTAACTATGAGGAGGCGCTTGGCAAGGTTTCGTTGCGAGCCGAAGAGATCGATCTGATCATCCAAGAGAAAGTTAGGCGTTATAGAATGACAAGCAAGCTGTAATTAGCCGACTTGCCACATGGGCCTTGATGGTGGAGAAAAGAACCAAGAGAGGCAGATAGACGAAAGAATCATCTTAAATGAGATGCATTTTGCTTCAAAGAAGTGTTCTTTCGTTCAGAATACGAGCGAACCACCATCATACGGATCCTGGAGCAGGGAACCTAGGGAGGCTAACTCTTAACTGAATCGGAGGCGGGATATGCCTGAGATTAAGAACATTTTGACGAGAAAGATTTTTGACAGCAGAGGCGTGGAAACTCTAGAAGTGGATGTCATAACGGAGAACGGTTTTGGAAGAGTCGCTGCACCCTTTGGGGCACCCGGGAGCAGAGGGGAATTTGAGGCCCCTGCGTATTCGCCGCAGGGACTGGATGCATCTATACAGATCATCGAAAGAGAGATTAAACCAAAGCTGTTGGGTTTGAGTTCACTGGATCAGGCCACGGTGGATTCGCTTTTGAGAGAGATCGACGGCACCAAGAACTTTGAACGAATTGGAGGCAACACATCTTCGAGTATTTCATTGGCAGTCGCCAAAGCCGCTGCCGAGGCCTCAAGAATTCCATTGTACAAACACCTTGCCGTGAATGACAGATTTACCTGCCCATACCCACTCGGTAATATGATTGGAGGCGGCGCCCATAGTATGGGATCAGCTCCTGATATGCAGGAACATCTTGTTATCTCCATGGGCGCCAGAGATATCAGAGAGGCGGTTATGTTCAACATTGAGGTGCATGAAAAGATTGGTGAAGTTTTGGAGAAGAAGGATACGGGCTTTGCGGGCGGCATGGATGACGAGCGAGCCTGGACAGCCAATTTAACGGACGCAGAGGCCTTTGACATTATTGATGATGTTTGCCGACACATAACGGAAAAAACGGGGATTCGATTTGGAATCGGCCTGGATCTGGCAGCAGATCGGCTGTGGAATTCAGAAACAAAGGAATATGAATATCCTCGTGAGGGAAAGAGCCGAACCACAGAAGAACAAATAGACTTCTTGTCCTCGTTGATTGAGAAATATCGCCTTTTCTATGTGGAAGATGGCTTTCACAGTAATGATTATTCCTCCTTTGCGGTGTTGAACAAGAAATATGGAAAACAATGCCTTATTTGTGCAGACGATATTTATGCCAGCAATCCGGAAAGAACGGGCCAGGGGATACAGAAGAATTCGGCCAATGCTATGATATTGAAGCCGAATCAGGTTGGGACTCTGACAGGAGCTCGTGAAACCTTTAACCTTGCTCAAAAAGAAGGCTTGAAAGTCGTGGTCTCTCACCGTTCGGGGGAAACGGATGATGCTTCTATTGCGCACATTGCCCTTGGCTGGAATCTCCCTATGATCAAAACAGGTGTTTTGGGCGGGGAACGGCTGGCAAAACTAAACGAGTTGCTCAGAACGGCAAAGGATTTTCCCATGGCCGATTTGTCAATTTAGACTGAAACGCAGCAAAATCATATAGATGGTTGTGAGGTGCTTCTCAAGGGAAACATCGTTCTCTGAAGGCGGTAAGTGAGGAGGAGAGAAACATAGCCATGATGGCAGAGAGAAAAATCAGTGAAGAATTGGCGGATGTTGCTGCGGGTATTCGCTACAATGATTTGCCCCAGAATGCACGCAAGCACGCGGCCAATCTGCTCTTGGATTTATTGGGTTCTATGATAGGCTCCCGGCGGGTGGAATCAAGCCGAGCAGCGGCTGGATTGGCTATAGAACTGGGTGGACCCCAAGAAAGTGACGTCATTGGGTATCATCGAAAAGTGGCCTGTCATAATGCAGCTTTCGCAAACGCGGTACAAGGTTATGCATTTGATTTTGCAGATGATCACAATGAGTCGAATAGTCACCCCAGCGTCGCGACCATTCCTGCATCTCTGGCCCTTGGGCAGAAACTGCGTTCGGCGGGAAAAGAGCTCATTGAAGCGATCGCCTTGGGAAATGAACTGGTGTGTCGCTTGGGTGCTGCCTTTCTGGGGAAAACCTATTACCAAGGATTCCACCCCACAAGCACCTGTGGTGTTTTTGGTGCAGCGTTGGCTGCTGCGAAGCTTCTCAATTTGAACCGCGAGAAAATGGTATGGAGCTTAGGAATCGCCGGGAGCCAAGCCGCCGGGTTAATGGAATGGAATGCAGAAGGATCATTCACCAAAAGGCTTCAGGCGGGTCACCCAGCGATGTGCGGGATACTTTCTGCGATGCTCGCTGAAAAGGGGTTTAACGGACCGAGCACAATAATTGAAGGCGAAGCCGGTTTTTTGAACGCTTATTCGTTCAGACGGGAGTATGACAAGAGCAGCATTGCGAGGGATTTTGGGGCCACATGGCATTTTTCGGAATCAAGCATTAAGGTTTACCCGTGCTGCAGATACTCGGGAGGGCATTTGGATGCGTGCTTGGACATTGTTGAGAAATACCACCCCGACCCAAAAAGAATAAGGAAGATCTTCATACGTTCATCGGGTTTTACGATTAAGCTCTTAACCCTTCCCCTTGAAAGAAAATTGGAACCTCAAACGTCCGTGGATGCGCAATTCAGCATGCCCTACCAGGCGGCTGCCGCCTTGACGCAAGGAAAGGTGGATATCCACACTTTCACTGAGGAGAACTTTAGAAATCCCGAAATCCTTGCTTTAGTCCCAAAGGTTGAATGGGTGGTAGATGATGAGTTTGAGAGGCGGTATCCAAGTTCCTATTCATGCGCTGTAACGGTTACCATGGAGAATGGGCAGGAATTCACTTCTGTGGTTGACAACCCCAAGGGAGATTATCGGAACCCTGTAACACAAAGGGAAATCGAAGATAAATTCATTAGCCTAGCTCGAATGGAAATCTCCGAAGGACACAGGATCAAGAAGATTATGTCTTATGTCGGTGAGTTGGAAAAGGCAGATGATGTCAATGAACTTTTTCTATTGATAGCAACCTGAAAACCAAGTGCTTCCTGGATGGTACACAAGGAACCGGTTTTTTATATAGGCGGTGACTCGTTTTTGACAGTGGAATTGGGTGATGATGGAAGCCTGTTCTTGAATGTATATATCCTAACCTTGGAAAAAATGATTTGGGAGGCCAAATTTCCATGGCTAATTGATACCACAGCGCTTCGCACCAGCATTATGGTTCATTATGATCCCTTCATGGCGCAAGCCGATGCCGTTTTGGAAGCGTTGAAGTCCCTTATATTGAGCGGCGTGCATGTTCCTGAGAAGGTGCCGTCGAGGGTCATTCATTTACCGGTTTACTACGACGATCCTTGGACTAAGGCATGTGCAAATCAACACGGATTGGCCCCCAATCTTGAGATTATTGCAAAAGAGAACGATATTTCCACAGAGGAAGTCATCAGAATCCACTCTCAACCCGCATATTTTGTGAGCTACACCTCCTTTATGTATGGAAGCTTCGGAGCATTCCCGATTACCCCATTCACGGTGCTGAAGAACTCAAAATACAAAGTCCCTAGAAAGTGGACGCCCTCTGGCACACTTGGGATAGGAGGGACCACAACGACTTTCTATTCTATCGTGTCCCCGGGAGGACTCATGATGTTGGGAAACAGCCCGGTGAAGACGTTTGATTTGGATAGGCGAAACCCTTTTTTCAGGAATCATCCACTGCTTGTTCATCCCGGTGACAGACTCCGCTTCATTCCAATCAAGAGCAAGGAATACGATCAGATAAAGAGACATGTTGACGATTATGTGTATGAAGTTGAGGAAGGTTTCATAGATTTGGCGTGAAATGAGGGTTTGTAAGGTTATTACACCAGGTGTTCTGAGCATGGTGCAAGATCTTGGCCGGCGGGGGCACTATTCGGAAGGCATTCCCGATGGTGGGGCCTTCGACTCCGTTGCGTTTAAATTAGGCAATAGGCTCCTGGGAAACCCTCTTAACGCAGCAGGTATCGAGGTGCTCCTAGGTGGCTTGTGTTTGAAGTTCTTAGAAAGGACTTGGATCACCATCACCGGGGCTGATTTAACGCCAAGAATTGACCAGAGCGTCGTTCCCATGTGGCGGACTTTGGCTGTAAGCCCGGGGCAGGAACTCAGGTTCTCAGGCCGAAGAAACGGGTTGCGGGCCTACGTGTTGTTTGCCGGAGGCCTGGAGGTGCCCTATTTTATGGAAAGCAGATCAACCTACCTTTTTTTGGGAAAGGGTGGTTTTAAGGGACGTAAACTTGAAAAGGAAGATGTCTTAGAAACAAGTGATGTTTCCTGGGAGGTGTTATCCCGCCAAATTCCTGATAGTCTGAGGCCAATTTACGGCCCCGCATGGGAGTTCCGAATTCTGTATGGCCTCCAGTATAAATTCTTTACCGGGGAAAGTCTGGAGGTTTTTGAATCTGAAAATTGGTTGGTGACACCTGAGTCAAATCGAATGGCCATTCGCTTGCAGGGGCAGCCGCTGAAATTCCGGCAGCCATCCGGATCTCAACGCCGCGGCCTGGGTGGGCGTGATCCCTCTAATATTCCCACGGAGGGAAATCCTCTGGGGTCGATTCAATGTCCAGCAGGGCCTGAGTTGATCGTCATCGGTCCGGATGGTCCGTGCGAAGGGGGCTATGCAAAAATAGGAACGATCATCAGTGCGGACTTCTTTTTGTTAGGACAAATAAGGCCTGGCAACCAGGTACGATTCAGATCAGTGTCCCTTGAGGAAGCCTATAGGGAGCTCCACAGGCAGAAGTCGATGTATGAAAAAAATCTGGAAGAAACGGTAGGCGATATACGCTAAGCATTGTTGGCGATCACTTCGTATACAGGAGAAGGGGTATGATCCACGTGGATTTGAATTCGGATGTTGGCGAAAGCTATGGTAATTACGTTTATGGGAATGATGAAGAAATTATGAATTATTTGACATCAGTGAATATCGCCTGCGGCCTCCACGCAGGTGACCCCACGGTTATGCGGCGGACGGTCGAATTGGCCCATGAAAGGAATCTGGTGATCGGTGCGCACCCCGGGTTTCCGGACCTACAAGGCTTCGGCCGACGGAAGATGGAGGTGGACCCAGAGGAAGCAAGGGATTTTGTGCTTTATCAAATTGGGGCTCTGGCCGCCTTGGCGAAATTACGGGGACAGAAGTTGACACATGTTGCCCTCCATGGGGCTTTGTCTGTCATGGCAAAATCGGATGAAGCACTCTCTGGCGCCATTTTTAAAGGTATAAAAGAATATGATCCCGAGCTTGTTTTTCCAGGGATGCCTGGGTTGGCTTCCTATGAGGTTGCGAAGGACCTGGGGCTCAGAGTTGCAACAATCGTGTACATTGATTTGGATTTCCGCAAAGATGGAAGCTCGATCATTGAAAGGAAAAAAAGAGGTCGCGATCCCAAAGAAATTGCTCGCAAGGCATTGAAATTGGTGACTGGTGGGAAGCTTGAAACTGTTGACGGGGTGGACAAGGAGCTCAAGGTTGATATTCTGTTGGTTCACGGTGACGGCCCTAATGCGGTGGATATATTGAAGGAAATGAGGTCAGCCTTGCAGGGTGCCGGGGTGAAGATCGAACCTTTTCCAAATTTCCTATGATTTCGGAATTGCAGCAGGGACTCGAGTTAAAATGACCATGCCATGAGACCTGGAACAAGAGAAGAGACTTTATGACCCGTGCCCATTACCATGACAACTTATGCTCCCTCTAGCAAAAGGTTCAGCCTGGGTTCGGCTTGACATCTGTGGAGAGATTTTCTTGATGGAGACAGGAGGCAAAAATGGAAAGAAACTCACCCTCTAGCCGTGCTGGGTTGTCATGGGTAAGGATTGGCCTTCTTGTTCCCTCATCCAATACGGTGATGGAAGTGGATCTTTATCGGCATTTGCCGGCTCACATGACGCTGCATACGGCAAGAATGTATCTCGAAGAGACGACCAGAGAGGCAGAGATCGAAATGATCGAAAAATACGCACCCGAAGCAGCGGCGTCTGCTAAAACAGTGAGGCCCCATTTTCTCGTCTTCGGTTGTACGTCCGCAGGCTCCCTGGGTGGCCCTCAGTACGATCAAGAGATTTGCTCCCGGCTTTCAGAGATTGCGGGGGTTCCGACCATCGGGGTATTTTCTTCCGTAAGAGAAGCCCTGCTGCGTTCAAAGCCCCGATCCGTGGCCGTTATTACACCTTACATAGAGGATATCAACGCCAGCATAAAAGAGGGCTTGGAAGCGGATGGCTTCAAGGTCTTGGCGATACATGGCATGGGAATCGATGTCAACTTTGATCTGGCCGTGGTCTCCCCAGAGGAGATTGCCGCCTTTTCCGCAGAGAGGCTCCGAGGCGTCAAAGCTGACATACTGTTCTTTTCCTGCACAAACTTTAGAGCCATGGAAGCATTGCCAATGCTCAAGAGGCAATTCGACGTCCCCATGGTAACGAGTATAACAGCGACCTTGGATGCTATCATGGCGATGGAAAAAAGAATGGAATCACAAAAGGCAGCATAGTCTGTAATTGGGGGGTCCTTGCATAGACAAAGGCATCCATGGCTTTGAGAGGCGAGTTGTTCCGTTATTGATTTTTAATCTTAAGAGGGCAGCATGGAAAAGAGAGAGATTACAGCGGAGTTGGCGCGTTTTATTGAAAGAATCCAAATCGGGGATATGGGAAAGCCTTTGGTCGGAGCGGCAAAGGAGTTGGTCACTGATTTTCTTGGCGTGGCCACGGCTGGGTCTGGGGAAAAGCCTGCAAGGATCGTACAGAAATTGATCAAAGAACAGGGCGCTGAGGGAAGGGCGACAATCATAGGTACCAGCCTCAAATCACATCCTGCATGGACATCCCTTGCGAATGGCATTTCCGGCCATGCTCTGGACTTCGATGACGCCAGTCAGGTTATGTATGGGCATCCCACGGTAGCCGTGCTCCCCGCCTGTATAGCGGCAGGAGAGCTTCTCAACGTGGGCGGTCTCAGCCTGCTGGAATCTTATATCATCGGGGTGGAGGTGACCGTGAAGTTGGCTTACGGTATGAATCCCGCCCACTACGAGTGGGGGTGGCATTCGACCTGCACGTTAGGGTCTATCGGGTCAGCGGCGGCAGCAGCTAAGCTATTGGGCCTCAAGGGAGAGACGTTGAGAACCGCTCTGGCCCTGGCTGCTTCTCAAGCAGGGGGGCTTCAGCAAAATTTCGGGACCATGATTAAACCCTTCCATGCAGGGCGGGCTTCGGAAAACGGTGTGCTGGCTGCCCTCCTGGCCCGGGAAGGCTGGACAGGGGATCAAAACATCCTGGAGGCCCCTCTTGGCTTTTTCAACCTCTTCTGTGGTCCGGGCAACTACCAGCCTGAAAAGGTCATAGACAGATTGGGCAAGCCCTTTGACATAGAATCACCGGGTATCATTCTGAAGAAATTTCCTTCATGTGCGTTCTCTCACCCTGTCATCGATGCAGCACTTTCTATAACGCAGGATCCGAAATACGATGCAAGCAACGTTGAGAGGGTGGAAGGCCATATCCACGAACTGGCCGATCAGATTCTTATTCATCGGGAAGTGAACACGGGTCTGGAGGCAAAATTCAGCATGGAAGCCTGCCTTGCCCTGGCCTTGGTTGACAGGGGCGTGAACATGAAATCCTTCACCGATGAGAGGGTAGGGAGCAAGGATATCAAAGACATGATGGCCCGTATTCAGAGAAAAAACCTGCCGAAAACTGAAAATGGACCAGTCGAATTCGGTCCCGCCACGGTCAAGGTGCTCCTTAAGGGAGGAACGATATTGGAAGCTTCGGTGGCAAAGGCAAGAGGGAATCCTGAGAACCCCATGAGCCGGCAAGAGATTCAAGATAAGTACGTGGAATGTTGTACTGATGTGCTGCCGCAAGGATCCATAGAAAAGTCACTTTCTTTTCTTGAAAAACTAGAAGAGCTAGAGAGCGTCCGTGAACTGATGAGTTGCTTCCAAACAAATTAGAACAGGCGCTTCACCATATTTGTAAGGGAGGAGAATATGTCACACTTAAAAATCAGACCGCTATCGACGGGCCGTCTTGTTGAAGGGGAAAAATCGAACTTCACCTATGGAGTGGATCAGGGAGTAAAAATTGAATTCCCTGTCGTCATGTGGTTCATAGAGGGAGGCAGCAACCGGATACTTGTAGATTCTGGAGGAAGCGATCCGGAGTGGGCTGGGAGGTTTCACCACCCAATGGAGCGGAGAGAAGATGAAGACCCGGTCAAGGCAATCAAGCAGCTGGGTTTGAAACCCGAAGACATCGATATCATTGTAAACACACACCTTCATTGGGACCACTGTTTTAATAATGAGCTATTTCCAAATGCGAGAATCCTTGTTCAGGCAGAAGAATTGCGGTATGCAATTTGCCCCCTTCCGTGCCATGCTCTGTACTACGAATCCCAGCTTATTGGAATGACGCCGCCCTGGCTTAAGGCACTTGATCGGATTGAGATTGTTGAAGGGGAGAAGGAAATCGAAAGAGGTATCGAGCTAGTGCCCCTACCAGGCCACACTCCCGGTTTCCAGGGAGTTCTGATTGAACTGTCCAGCGGCCCATGCTTATTAGCAGGCGATAACGTTCCCCTCTTTGAGAACTGGGAAGGCAATGATCAGTCCGCCCATATCCCACCAGGCATACATGTCAATCTAAGCGACTGCTATAATTCCTTCAAAAGAATGGAGTCTATGGCTGACATGGTGTTGCCCGGACATGACCTAAAGGTGCTGGATAAGGAAATATACGAATAAAACAATTCAGGAAGGCCGCATCCGTGGATCGGTGACTCAAAGCCGGAAATGAAGGGGAAGTGCATGGTGGATTTCGCGGGATGGCGGTCTCGGTCTTGACAGTTAATGAAGGAGATTCTGAGGATGTTTGAGCACATTGGTTTTATCGGGCTGGGTATGATGGGGATACGTATGTCAAAACGACTTATTGACGCAGGACACAAGGTAGTTGGGTATGACATTGATCCTGACGCTCTTGAGAGAGCCAAGGCAAATGGAGCTGAGACCGCCCGAACACCCGGTGAGGTGGGTGAAAGGTGTAATCCAGTGATTACCATAGTTCCGAATTCCGAGATTGTAGAGAAGGTGGTTCTGGGGCCTGATGGGGTGGTTCAAGGGGCTGGAGACGGCGATGTGCTTATCGATATGACTACTGCTTGTCCAGTGAGTACATTGAAGGTTGCAAGAGAATTGGAGAAAAGAGGCATCCGGATGCTCGATGCCCCGGTCAGCGGCGGGGTGGTGGGGGCAGAAAAAGGGACTCTGAGCATCATGGTCGGCGGAGAGTTCGAGTTGTTTGAGCAATGTAGGCCACTGTTCGAGGCCATGGGAAAGAAGATCTTTTACATGGGAGCCATTGGCTCCGGTGATACCATGAAGGCGGTGAACAACTTTTTGTCCGGCTGCTCGGTGGCTGCCACTTCTGAAGCCTTGGCCCTTGCTACCAAGGCCGGACTTAACCCTAAAAAAGTGGTTGATGTGTTGCAAGTCAGCACTGGTCGGAATTATGCAACAGAGTGGAAGTTTCCGAAGTTCGTTCTTCCGAGAAAATTTGACGATGGATTCAGTATCGAGCTGTTGAACAAGGATCTGGATATCCTTACGAGGCTTGCTAGAGAACTCGGGGTTCCCATGTTTATTGCCCATACGGTCCAGCAGATTTTCAATTTTGCTATAAGCCAGGGTTATGGAGCCAAGGGACACACTGCGATAGCTTTGCTCATTGAAGAGTGGGCCGGTGTAAAAATAGAAGGATGAAGCGTGGTAGAGACTAGGCCGATGCAATAGAGAAAGCCGAACAACGGCTTTGTCCATATATCGTGTTTGTCCCTGAAGGGAAGTATGGGCCGATGCCTGTGGAAAATTTCTGCTGCGCATGGTTTGGAAGCGGTTCTGCTAT
>Ga0209636_10006596_pt1 | contig 11872 bp, 8 predicted proteins | sample DeeMarSWOR152_54_FD_187464 | JGI IMG/M metagenome (GOLD analysis project Ga0209636, IMG submission 187464) | Marine sediment microbial communities from White Oak River estuary, North Carolina - WOR-1-52-54 (SPAdes) (version 2) | ecosystem: Environmental > Aquatic > Marine > Intertidal zone >...
TTTGGAAGTCTTCCTTCTTTCTTTAGTTTCTCAAATTTCTGAATAGTCTCTTCTGAGAAACGTTTGACTTTTAATCCTTTCAGTTCGCATTCATCAACAGCCATTATACCAGGGCCGCCAGCGTCTGTAATTATCCCTATGTTTTTCCCAATGGCTGGCGGCTGCATGGTTAAAGCTTTTCCAACGTCAAAGAACTCTTCCATGTCCTTCGCCCTAAAGATTCCCGTCTGTTCAAAAACAGCGTCATATATACGGTCTGAACCAGCCATGGCGCCAGTATGTGAGGCTGCTGCTCTCGCTCCGGCTTCCGTTCTTCCAGATTTGAGGGCAACAATAGGCTTTCTCTTTGTAACCTTCTCAGCTACTTTGAGGAACTCTCTTCCAGATTTTATGTCTTCGACATATAACATTATGACTTTGGTTTCCTCGTCATGCAACAGGTACTGCAGCATTTCCGCCTCGTTTACGTCACATTTGTTCCCGAAACTCACAAATTTGCTCACCCCGATTTGCAACCCCGTCAAGTAATCGAGGGCTGCAACTCCAAAAGCTCCGCTCTGAGTGACTATCGCCATGTTTCCCGGCATTGGACGCGGCGTTGCAATAACCTCGTCTCCTGTTGTCAAGACTCTTGTTTCGGGTAAAAAGAGCATGTCCACACCTGTTCTTGAATCATAAACTCCAAGGCAATTCGGCCCTAAAACTCTAATTCCGGCTTTCTTCGCTATGGCCTTAATTTGGTTTTCAAGTTCGTGGTTTCCGATTTCGCTGAAACCGGAACTAATTATGACAGCAGTTTTCACCTTTTTTGACACCGCATCCTTCATTACATTTACTACATGCTTTGCTGGAACCACAATCACAACGAGTTCAAGTTCATCCGGAATCTCAGTTATAGAAGGATAACTTTCAAACCCTAAAATCGAACTTTCATACGGATTAACCGGATAAATCTCACCTTTGAAAACTCCTCTCCTCTTATTCTCCGCAAAATTCTTGAAGATAACGTTTCCTGCCTTTCTTGTTTTTCTAGTTGCTCCGACAACAGCAACCGAGCTGGGGCTAAAGAACGCGTGCATCTGCTTCACAGATTGTTCCATTACCGTTTCACCTTCTACTTTCCCTAATAATAACTAAGGGTTTATGCCTGACTGTTTCCAGCATCTCCCAACTCACACCTGTTAACTCCGCTTTAAACTTTTCAGCCATATCCCACACAGTTTTTCCAGCACCGAAACCCCTTACACGATTTGCAATATTGGCAACTTTTAAGGCTTCTTCGACGCTTACCTTGCATCCAGCCACAGCTACTGGTGTTGGGCGTCTCTTAAGCTTAAACATACGCCCAATCGTGTAAGATATGAATCCGCCGAAAGAGTGAATGCTCTTTATGGGCTTCGGCCGAGGTGTGAAATGGAAATTTCTAAACGAGTATGTTTTGTCCGTGTCCGCAATCATCACGAAAACTTTTTTCCCGAGCCTTTGTCGTATCCGCCTTCGTATTTTTTCCGCTATCCAATCCGCATTATCTAAGGGTAAACTCACATAGGCATACGCCAAATTACTTCCATCAATACCGCCTTCAGAACCGAACATCAAAGCCTGCAATAAACCGGCATGCTGCAGGGCAACTTGTTTATGTCGGCTTCCCATTTCCACCGGATACTCACAAAGGTATCGAATTAGCTTTTCCCGAAAATGGCACAATGGCCCTAGAAGGTATCTCCAAATTATCCGCATCCAATATTTGGCGATCAACTTTGCATTTAAACTTGGTTTAACATTGTTTTCGTCAAGGATATTGTTTGTTGCCGTTGAAATCGCCTTCTCTGATATGACCACAAAATCTCGGTCGGATACTTTTCCCTTTATACTTTTGATTATCTCCTCTAGGTAATTCCCTCTAGGTCTCCAATACTTTGTGGCAACAGCCAACGCTTTGTATCTTAACATTTACATCGCATTAACTTGTCAAAATGAAGCTTAGAGACTTCGGAAAAGCTTCCTTATTTCTTCAACATCGCATTCTGGCGGCTTCATTCTTCCTTCAGGACAATAGCCCAACTTTACGCATGAGGGGCCAGCGTTTTCAAAAAGGGCTGGTGCAACCTTCTTCACCTGCTTAAGCATTTCCACTGCGACCTCTCTTGTTTCCCACTGGGCACGAGTGCAACACCGCAAATTGAAGAAGTGTCGCAGTTCGCGGGCGTTCATTGTCACGATTATATTTGTTTTGGCAGCGTTTGGGAGAATAAAACGTGCATCCTCTTTCGGAATTCCTAACCGCAAAAGTTTCTTGTAGGTTTCAGAGAGTTCTCCTAGTGTTTCATCAAATATCTTCTTCGCTTCTGCGGTCTTTGCTACGCTCGACGGCGTCACATAACTCTCAACGGTGTCGTAGGTGACGTAGCGTTGGCTCTGCTGCGTATAAGACGCAATGCGATGCCTAACAAGCTGATGGGTCATAACTCTAGACACTCCTTCAATACTGAAGGTGAAGGATGCATGCTCAATCACCGATGAATGACCATAACCAGTAACCCGCTTGATTATCCGCTTAGCTGTCTTAGAATCAATTTTCTCCAAGATCTCTGAAGGGTTTCCACTTTGTGTTGATGTTAAAGCTGCTGCTCCGCAGAGAAGTTCAGCGTCTGATGTATACCGAAGAAGCTTGACCTTCAACTTCTTAACCTCATCTTCCACTCTTACATGAAAGAAGTAAATCTGTTTTGTGCAAAAGAATTTTGGAGAGAACCTTTTGCAAGAGTAAAGAGCACACGTGTATTTCACCTAATAATTTTGATTGAAAATAAAAGGAGACGAAAGCTTCTTCTGGGGCAAGTCTTAATAGCGAACTCGCAACACAATTTCTGAAGGACGTGAATATACTTTGGGATTCGAGAGGCCTTTACGAGAATTGGATTTGGGAGAGATTTTAGCTCAGACGTTTAATCTTAGAGCGCGCGCTACACTGCCTGCAGCTCCTGAACCTCGACCTTCGCTTCCGCAACCCTCAACCAAAATACACTGCGTCTACTGTGGAGCAGAAAACCAACCTGACGCTGTCTTTTGCCAAAAATGTGGAGGCAAACTCGTAAAGCCTTCCAGTCCAACCCGTGAAGAAAAACAAGAGGGATGAAAAAAGATAGAGCCATATTCAAGCGAACATATGGAATTGCCAAGTTAAATTCAAGAGAAGTACGAATTTCATAGAAACTTAAGGTTTAAATTTGGGCGTAGACGCGGTCGCTTGCGTATCTTCCGCTTTCCATTTCTTTTTCTATTTCACGCAAAAGCAAAACTCGCTTGAAAGTTGGCGGGTGTGTTGAAAACCATGTGTTTATTTTCGACCATGTCGATCTGGCTTCCTTTTCCATGGCGAGTTCTAACTCCCTTTCGTCCAACACTCCGTCTTTGTCTAGGTCGTATTCTTGTCTCTTAGCCATTATGCCCTGAATTTCCTGCTTGGCTAGAGCAGGGTCACCTATGTAGAAAGCTCTAGCTCCAGATGGCGGTTTCCGTGAGAGTGATAACCCATAAGTGATTTTTGCCAACGCGCTTTGCAAACTTCTAGGAGAACCGGTTGCGTAGGCCGAGTAGGCATCTGCGTAGTGCTCCCGCAGTCTGCTGAGTCTCATCACGGACATAAGCGAAATAATGTAGACTATGTAGGCGATTATTCCAATTATAAAGAATGCCGCTCTCATGCTCCCCTCTTCTTTTTTCCTTGACGAAGAGCGAGCAAATCTTGCCGCCGTCCAAGTTCCCCGGGCGATCAAATAGGCAAGAAGGGGTAACGCTGAAAGCAGGGTCATCACAATATAGTCTTTATGTTTTATGTGCCCCAACTCATGACCGATTACTCCCTTGATTTCGTTTTTGTTCAGCTTTGTCAGCAATCCCGTGTGAACCGCTAGAGTGGCTCCGCTTGCTGTTCTGCCGAAAACAAAAGCATTTGGAGTATCATCTGCAACTATGGCTAGTTTCGGTATGGGTATTCCACTTTTGTCTCCCAATTCCTTTACGGTGGATTCAAGCCACGGGTTTTCTCCAGGTTTTAGATACTTCAGACGCGTTGAACTTCTAACAATGGCTGGTCCGATAAGATACTCAAATAGAATAAAGAGTATTGTGCCAATCAAAGCATAGATCAATGGAAAATTCACAATGAACATTATCGCTGCCAAGAACAGAGCGAATATGAAGGCTGTTAGAAAAATTGAGGTTCCCATTGCAAGCTTCAACCTAGCTAGTCCAGCCAAGAATCTCCCAGCCATATCGATATAACAGCATATTGAATTAAAGTTTTCTTAAGAAGGCTTTGGGCGAAATCAAAACGGTCTAACCATTCGCAGGTGCACACCATCAAAGTTAATGGACGTCGTCTTTCACGTTCACTCTAAGGGTATGAACAAAATCTTTTCCGCCTGGAAGAAGTGGATGCCTAGCTATTTTTAGGTGAGTACATCAGTGGTTTCCTTCACTGTTTCGTACACTATGCAACTCAACGTGTTTTCCACTCCCGCAACCATCCGCAATTTGTCCATTACAAGCTTTCCCAAAGTGTCAACGTGGTCAGCCCTGACTTTGATAAGAATGTCCCAACCTCCGGTTATTATATGTACTTCTTGTACTTCTGGGAATGCAGCGATCTGTTTTGCCACGTCTCTCTGCGATAATGGTTTTTCTCTGCCTCCAGGTCGATAGGCGAATGACGCCAGAATGAAAGCTGTTGTTCCTTTGTCGAGTTGCTTTGAATCTAAGATAGCTTTGTACTGCTTTATTATTCCGAGTTGTTCCATTCTTTTTATCTTTGCGTAAACCGTGGTTATGGGGCTGCCGATTTTTTTGGCTATTTCCTTAGCTGTCATCTTACAGTTTTTTTGCAGTAGTTTCAGGATTTTTACATCTCTTTTGTCTAGCGGTTGCATACTGTAATTTTTACGATATAAGAATAAAAATCTTATGCTATTTCGTGTTTTTTACACTATTTTTCGCAATATTTTTATCAAGGTCAGGGGCCATTAGTATTTTTATGAAACCGCAAGATTTGAGTTCACTGGAATCCGTTAAGCTAAGATATCGTGCCATAAGACACCCTAAGATGAAACTGGTCCTAAAAGTTCAGGACCAAATCCTCAGTTCTTTGAGAGACTTCTTGAGAAAAGAAGGTTTCACAGAGATACTGGCACCCATAATTGGTCCCGCAACTGATCCTGGAATAAGGGGGGCAAAACAAGTCTCCATTCGATACTACGGTGCGCCATTCAAAATAATGAGCAGCATGATCCTTTACAAACAGATGATGATCTCATCGTTCGAAAAAATATTTGCCTTGTCGCCAAACATTCGTTTGGAGCCTCTTGAAAGTGCAAAAACCGCCAGACATCTAGCAGAGTTCAGACAGATCGACCTTGAGATGGTGTATGCGAGCTACGACGATGCTATGAACTTGGCGGAAGGACTGTTAATGTCAGTTGTGAAAGATGTGAGAGAAAATTGTGGCGAAGAGCTGAAAGGGTTAGGAAGGGAGCTTAAAGAAGTGTGTGGTCCTTTCAAGAAATTGACTCACAAGCAAGCTATTGAGTTGTTAAGGTCGAATGGATACATGGTTAGTTATGTGGAGGAAATTCCTTGGGATGCAGAGGCAGCTTTGTCCGACATGCATGAGACTCCTTTCTTTGTCTACGACTATCCACTGGTGTCCAGAGGCTTTTATGACAGAGAAGATCCGAACAGGCCTGGAATACTGAGGGACTTTGACATGCTCTATCCTGAGGGTTTCGGCGAAGCCATATCTGGAGGAGAGAGAGAACACACTTACAAAGGTGTACTGAAGAGAATGAAACTGACTGGTGTTGATCCCGAAGAGTATGGTTGGTATTTGCAGATGCTTAAGGAAGGCGTTCCCCTTTCTGTTGGATTTGGAATCGGTGTTGAAAGGTTGACAAGATGGATTTGCGGTTTGGAAACTATTTGGGAAGCAGTACCCTTTCCCAAAGTCCCAGGAATTCTTTCCCCTTAAGCGCGTGCTGGTGTACACAAATATTTTGATAGTTATTGACGTATACAAGCACTGCCGAGAAGGATTGAATTGAAAATGAGAATAGTGATGGCGCAGGTCAATGCCACTGTAGGAGACTTGGAAGAAAATGTGGAAAGTATAAGGCGCTTCATATATGAATCAAAGAAGAAGAACGCAAGTTTAGTTATATTTCCAGAACTGGCATTGACTGGTTATCCTCCCCAAGACTTGCTCTATGTAGAGGGATTCGTAGAGGAGAATAAGCGGCTACTGGAAGAAATTGTCAAGGAAACAGTGGGAATAACGGCAGTTGTCGGGTTTGTGGATTATGATGGAAGTCGGAAAGGTAGTGATGGCACGCAAGTTAAATATAATGCCGCGGCGGTCATAAAGAATGGTAAATTGATAGGGGTCCAGTACAAAACCCTGTTGCCTACGTATGACGTTTTTGACGAAGATCGGTATTTTATGCCTGCAATTGAACACCGTGTTTTCGACATAGGGAATGCGAGTATAGGTGTTGAAGTTTGCGAAGACCTATGGGATGAAAGTTATGACGCCAAGGTTACAAGTATTCTTGCAGGTAAGGGTGCCAACCTGATTGTAAATCTTTCTGCCTCACCGTTTTACGCGGGCAAACGATTTGAAAGACAGAGACTGTTGCAGGAGAAAGCAAAGGAAAACAAGGTCCCGATTTTTCTGGTCAATTGTGTCGGTGGGCAGGATGAACTAGTGTTTGATGGGAACAGTCTAGCGGTTGACAGCTCAGGGAATCTGGTAGCTATAGGCAAACAGTTTGAAGAAGACCTAGTGGTCACAGATATTGACTTAGAAAAAGGATTAGCCAAGAAAGTCAGTCCTCCTCCATATCAAAAAGAACAAGAGATGTTTGGCGCCATAGTCTTGGGTATACGGGACTATTTCAGAAAGACGGGTTTTGAAAAGGCCGTTGTCGGTATGAGCGGGGGAATAGACTCATCACTGACTGCCTGCTTGGCTGTCGAAGCTCTAGGAAAGGATAACGTTATCGGCGTTTATATGCCTTCAAAATTTTCTAGCAAGCACAGCAGAACAGATGCCCAAAAACTGGCTAAGAATTTGGGAATTTGTTACGTTCAATTCTCTATTCAAGATATTGTCACCGCTTATCATAAGACTCTGGAGAAACCTTTGGACAAAATAAGAAAGCGGTTTTACGTAAAGAAGGAAAGTGACGACGCAGTTGCAGACGAGAATATTCAGCCTAGGACAAGAGGAAACTGTCTAATGGATATATCGAATCGCTTAAGAGATTTGAAAATATTAGTGGTGAACACTGGAAACAAAACTGAACTCGCTCTTGGCTACTGTACCTTATACGGAGATATGGCTGGTGGAATTGGAGCATTAGGTGACGTGAGCAAACTTGAAGTGTATGAACTGGCAAATTATGTGAACAACAATGCTGGTAAAGAAGTCATACCGAAAAGCGTCTTCAGCAAAAAACCGTCACCTGAACTCAAGGAATGCCAGTTCGATCCATTCAATTTTGATGTTGTTAGTTCATTAGTCGATGAAATCATAGAAAATCGTAGAAGCAAACAGAAATTAATCGATATGGGCTATCCAGAAGAAATTGTTGAAGATACTTACACAAGAGTCAGAAGAGCTGAGTATAAAAGGTGGCAAGCACCGCCCTGCATCAAAATCACGCCTAAAGCGTTTGGCATTGGATGGAAAATGCCGATAGTCAACAAGTATGGAAGATAGGCGCGCGCTAGAGACTTAGAGCGCTCGATCACTTCTCAACTAAATCACGAATCTCTTCTGCAAGGGCAGGCAAAGCTTGCTTCAACCTACTGAATGATCTCCTAGGTCTTTTCAACTGCCTTACCTTTTTCTCAATTTTTCTATAAACAAGAAAGTTTCTGAGGTTTCTTTTAATCTCTTCTAAACCACTTTCATGGGAGTGATAAACGCTGAATTTTGGGTCAATGACTACTTTGAAACCTCTAGCTATCATTTCCAAACCCCAGTCGTGATCTTCAAGTCCGTAACGTTTTGTTTCGGGAATTATTTTCGGCAAGTTCTCATCAAATGGATATTCTTTCCAAAGAGTCTTCCTTAATATGCAATTGGTCGTTGCAAAACGATTCCTATTGATACTTAAAGCGATTTTTTCAGCTAGATAATAAGCGACAATGCTCAGTCTTCTCGCGTGATGTGTGTCTTGATGAGGATAGAAAAAGCCGGAGACACACGCGACTTTTTTGTCTTTGAAGTGTTGAAGTCCGTCTTCAAGCCAGGAAAAGGAAATGGGCAGGCTATGTGCGTTCGTTATGCAGACAAATTCATTTTCAGCTAAGGAGATTCCAAGATTTGTGGAGTATGGATGAGAAAACTCATCATCTGAAATAAGTGCCAACTTAATTTTCACGCCATGTTTCCCAAGTTGATCCGCAAATATTGCCAAGCTTTCCTTCAAAACGTTCAAACTCTTCTTTGAAGAAAAATTGTTAACAACTATTATTTCTGATGGAAGAACGGATTGAAGAGAAAGCGTTTTCAATACTTTTTCAAAGTATTTTTCTTTATCCCTTGTCCTTACAACCACTGATATGTTCAACGTGAACACCAGAGAACCTTGAGACTGTAGCTTTAGTCTGGAATAAGTATTGCCCTTGTCAAAACTTTTGTGTTTTTCTCCAATCTTTCCGCGTTTCATCGGTCACATTTGAAATGGGATTGAAAATCCGGGAAAGGTTTAAGGATTAATTAGAAACATAAAGTTAAATCGGATGTGTTGAAAAATGGGGCATCAATCGACTTCCGACGATCCGCCATTAATATGCTCTTGTCGAGTCTCTTTTGGAAATTCGGGCTGGTTGGCACTCACCGCAGCGATGAACAACAGAAGGCTGAAGAACAAAGGCAAGACGATTCTTCGTTGCATCATTTATTATGAAGGATGTTTTAGCTTATATTATTTGTGGAAGAATCTTCGATTGAACTCTTGCGCGCAATAAAGCGCGCGCTACGATAATGCTTTCAAATCTTCTTTGTCATAGATTTCTTTCAACATCGCGTTCTGTGGAGATGACAAACTCTCATGTTGGATTCTAGCGCGCGCTGTTTTCCCCGAGACGGTTCAGAGAGAGAACTAAATTTTAATCCCAAACCCAAACACACTTTTACATACGTTCTTACCCACGTTTCCCCTTACGTTCTTAGTTACGTACGTATACAAAACCCGCACGCGCACGCGCTCTCACGCACACGCACGCGCGCGCGTTGGAAAGAAATGCAGATCCACGGTCTGTTCAATGAAAATCTTGTAAGCAGGAATAGTTGAATCTTCTATATTACAGTTGGATAGAGCTTATATCAATAAAAATGCATAGTAGTATTCTGGTTGAATTGAAGAAGTTTGTCTTTTTAGCTTTTCTATTAATGTTCTTGTTACTGGTAATGGTTGTAAGGTTGACAAATCCATTGATAACACGCCCAGTAGAAACAGAGCTACTGATGGAAGTTGACCTACCAGTACACAACATTGACTCAGGTAAGAATTTTTCAACAATACAAGAAGCAATAAACGATAATGAAACCTTAGGTGGGCACACAATCTTTGTCGAAGAAGGAACATATTACGAGCATGTATTTGTGGACAAGTCTATATCATTGATTGGAGAGAATAGATGTAACACCATTCTAGATGGCAACGAAACTGGTGATGTTGTTGATATTTTTGAAGAAAAAGTTAGTGTAAGTGGATTTAGAATACAACACGGAGAAGTAGGCATCTGGGCTGCGGGGCCTATTGGCACTGAGTATCCAATGGAGATTAACATCAGCAATAATCTGATAACGTCAAATGGATTGGGACTCGGTCTATGTTTCTCGCACAATAGCACGATTAGTGATAATATAATACATAACAATTCCATAGGTATTCTCCTATCTGAATGTCTCGGCACTGTCCTTAGACGTAACAACCTAACACGTAACGACCAAAACCTTCACGTCGGTAGTTTCGTTGATTTTTTTGTTCACAATATTGACACAACGAATACGATAGACGGAAAGCCCATCTACTACTGGGTGAATCAACATGATAGGCAATTTCCGGCTGATGCCGGATATGTAGCTGCTGTGAACTCGGTGGGCATCACGGTAGAAAATCTAACTCTAAGAAATAATGGTCAAGGAGTTCTATTTGCTAATACAACTCACTCCACCATAAAAAACGTGAAAATATACAATTGTAATTACGGTGTTGCCCTTTATTCTTCCAACCATAACACGATCGTTGGCAATATTATGTCAAATGGAGAAGAGGGAATCCGACTGGAGACCTCTAATAACAACGTTATCGTCAATAATACCATGATGAATAACACTGGGTATGAATATCATGCTGCTGGAGTTCACTTAATATATCATTCCCAGGGTAACACCATAAGGGGCAACACAATATCAGGCAATTATTGCGGAATTAGAATGACAAATTCCAATGGGAGCATCATTTACCATAATAATCTCGTTAACAACACCTATCAGGTGCTTTGGCAGCCACCCAAATTGTATAACATATGGGATAATGGTTTTGAAGGGAACTACTGGAGTAACTACACAGGACAAGACCTAAATGGAGATGGAATAGGGGATAACCCTTACGTTATCGATGTGAACAACCAAGACAGCTATCCTCTGTTGGGAATGTTTTCTGATTTCAAAGCTACTCCAGAATATTGTGTTCAAACCATCTGTAACTCTTCAATATCTGATTTTCAATTCAATGAAACTGCAATAAGCTTCAATGTTTCTGGTGAAGAAGGTACTACTGGATTCTGCAGAATATGTATTCCAACAGCTCTAATAGAAACCTACAAAGTCTTTGTCAACGGCACAGAAGTCCCACATACTCTATTGCTATGTTCCAACAGCACACACAGCTACCTATACTTCACCTACAACCATTCAACACAAGAAGTAATAATAGTACCAGAGTTTCCCACATGGACACGAATGCTACTTATACTCGTAGTGCTTACGGTTGCCTTAGCCATTTACAAAAGGAGACTATTCAAAACACCAATCCACTGAAGAACTATCTTCCTTTTTTATAGTCCATATCCAAGACTAATGTTTCTTCCAAATTCTATTAGTTCTTAATCCAAACTTTGATAGGTGATACTAGTCTTTCAATGTACAGATACTAGACGAATACCGCAATTCCTTGAAGAAGAATACCGAAGCCCAAAAGGATGAGAAAAACTATTACGTCTTTCTTATACTCATCAAGAATTGTGGAAGTAGTTCTGCCATCCTTTACCAGTTTCCGATAATACGTTTCTTTCTTAGGTAGGAAGATATGCCATACTGGAATAAGTACTAGTAGCGCGCGTGCGGGTTTTGTATACGTACGTAACTAAGAACGTAAGGGGAAACGTGGGGAAGGATGTATGTAAATGTGTGTGTTTGGGACTAAATTTTAATTCAACGTGCGCAGGGGTAATGTTTTATCTTGTGTGAGCGAAGAACTCGGTCAAGCAAATTGTAAAGAGTTGCTTTTGAATAAATGACAAAGGTCATGCTGTTATTTTCTAGCCTTCCTAGATAGTTCCTTAGCCCAATTGCGAATTTCATCCCAGTTGCGTAGGTCATAGATACCTGGTGCAACCTTGAAGCCGTCTTTTTCAAGTTGTGGCTTGAAAAATTCCATACCTTTACGTGCTATAAAGCCCATTTTGTTATAGTCGATAACTCCGCCGAAAAAGCCTAACGCTATTGGCTTGAGACTGTACTTTGCAACCTTGTCCTCTAAGGCAATCTTTCGTGTTTTTGCAACGTCATCTATCTTTCCTT
>Ga0209636_10006598_pt1 | contig 11868 bp, 8 predicted proteins | sample DeeMarSWOR152_54_FD_187464 | JGI IMG/M metagenome (GOLD analysis project Ga0209636, IMG submission 187464) | Marine sediment microbial communities from White Oak River estuary, North Carolina - WOR-1-52-54 (SPAdes) (version 2) | ecosystem: Environmental > Aquatic > Marine > Intertidal zone >...
GCAGCACGAAAATTGTACCGATTGCTGTGCTTAGATTGGCTGGGCAGGGCGGTCTTTCACATTTTACTTGAATTTATGTCATGAATAGATTATTTTGATGCTGTATGAATTTGAGGATTTGATATGTCTCTGGGGCAGATAATAAGAAAAAAACGTGAGGAGCTGAATCTGACGCTGGACGAGGTTAGCAGTCGCGTCGGGTTTTCCAAGCCGTACCTGTCTACCATTGAAACCGACAAGGTAAAAAACCCGCCCGGTGATGAGTTGCTGAAAAAGCTTGAGAGGATACTTGAGTTTGAGCCGGGTCTGCTGCTGCGCATTGCTCATATGCAACGGCTTCCTTCTGATATTCGTCAGGAATACGAATCGGCGGAGGCTGAGAACCAAAAATTGCGGCAGTTTATTAAGAATATTATTCATCAAAAAACGGATGTAGGTCAGCTTGATGTGCTTCTTGCTGAAAGTGAATTGGACATCGAGCAGGCCGGTGCCTCTCTTTCGGCTGGTCGGTTGGTGCCGGTGATAAACAAAGTTTCAGCCGGCTATCCGAGCGATTTCAATGATTTGGATTACCCTGTGGGTGTAGCCGACGATTATGTTCGCTGTCCGGATTTGCACGACCCGAACGCCTTTGCCGTGCGGGTTGTCGGCGATTCGATGGAGCCGAAATTCCGCGAGGGCGATATAGTGATTTTCTCGCCCGCAGCGGAGGTGAATAATGGGGACGATTGCTTTGTTCGTTTTGCGATGCCGCACGAAACGACCTTTAAGAGGGTGTTCTTCGAGCAGAATAATAAAGTTCGACTCCAGCCGAGAAACGAAAAATATTCCCCCACAATCGTTGACGGCAAACGCATCAACGGCCTATACCGGGCCATCATAAAATACGAAAAGCTGTAGATAGATTTCGTATTTTGTACCTTACAGAAAAACCCACGATGTATCGTTATTAGCTGATATTCTGGGCAATTTAAGAAATACCTTATAACTTTCATTTGGCCTTCACATCATACATAATAGTGATGCGATAATTGAGATATGTCATATATCAAAAGGAGCCGAAAACATGAAAAAATCAAGCTTAGAGAAGTTTTTGGTTGCTTTTAGTGTCGTGCAGTTTTGTCTTTTAGGTTTTCCGAGGAATTCCATGCCTGGTGAGGGCGTAGCAGTACCGGTTCATCCGGTCCATCGCGATACTAATGTTGATATTGGTTTTGACATGGTATTGATCGACATCGAACCTTTTAGGGGTTCAGTTCAGGGCCAAGTTGAACACATCAGAGTTAGTGCTGATGGTCTGTGCGAGTACCTCATTGACGAACTTCCTGCACGCGGGGATGCACCACGGCGGCCTTCTGCTCGGCTTGTCCACAACTTGGATAAAAAACGACTTCAGCAACTTCAGGAACTTCTCCAAAAAACGGCTTGGCTGACCGCACCGGGCTGGGAAGGCAGGGCAATGCACACCCATCCGACCATTTACACGATCACCATAGTACGAGACGGTAAAGAACATACTATCACTTGCCACGGCGAAAGACCTGAGCCTTACAAATCGCTGATCTGGTTTTTCCGCGGCATTGCCCATCAGGAGAACCTTCTTTACCGACTCAATTGGCTCCGGTTGCCGGAACCACTGGATGCATGTCGCCAGATCAGAAGTAATATGGAAGCGCTCGGGGGAAAGTCGGGATTGATGTATCCTCTTTTCGACCTGGACTACACTCGCTATGTGGAGACGTTCACAAGAATTCTACATGACCCATATTCTCAACACAAAGAGGAGATCATAACGGCCATCAAGTTATTAGTATATCTTGGGTTCGAATCTGCACGCGATGATATTGTCCGATTAGCACGTGACCTTGACTACCATCTGCGTAATGCTGTAGCTAAGGCATTAGGCGATTTGGATGACAAGGAATCGATTCCATTGCTGGCGGAATTGATCAATTCAACACATGCAGCAGGGTGGAGCTTAATTCGACTTGGCCAAGCAGCCGTGCCGACCATTGTCCAAATCATCGAACAGGGTACGCTGCCGAACGACGTGCGTTCCGAAGAGCTTGTTCGTGCTTACATCGAACATTGGGAAGAACTGCCTGGCCCAATCGATGCCCGTGTTGTCGCCGCCGTCCGAAAGGCAATCATCGCAAATACCGGTCGGCACCGAACAGAGTACCACAAGGGTTTTCTCGAATTGGCTGAGAATCAGCCTATATCTTCCGGTCCCGTGTTGTGTCGCCTCGACTACCTGGTCGTCAAATGCGTCAAACCACTACAGTTTATACACGGGTGGTACATAGTTGAAGATGGAGCTGTCGTCGAACATGGTGCAGGCCCGGTGCCGGATGCCGGGACCGAACTATTCAGATTAGTAGCATTCAAACCCAATATCCAAGAGAATTCTCTCCACATGCAGACAGGATGGCAGCCCATGCGAGCCAATTACGGGACCAGCCCTGTCCCTGTAACTGCCAACAGCCAAATCAATGTAACCGATGGCACAAAATTGAAGGTTGTATATACCTATTACCAGAAACGCAAACTCGCCAACGACATCAACCCGGTTCGGATTACTAAGCAGTACAAAACACTTTGGGAAGCATATCTGCTCCAAAATGGTCGCCCAATAAAGAGAATTGTCTATGTTGCACGCATAGCCGAGCCGGATGACCTGGTTCAAAGTTTTGTGCCTCCCACCACACCGGCACCTGCCAGAGAGAAGTTACCAGAGCCTCGTCCACACCTAACCTTTCGTGGGGTGGAGTTGACCGAATCATCCCTAATATCTGACCCTGCTATTCTACATGACCTGCAGATAGCTTGGAAAAACTATGCGATAAAAAGGCAGGGCCGAACATCCACAGATGCAAGCAAGACCGTGGTCATATATGAAACATCTCATCAAGAAGAGCTGATACAACATGTTTTGGTGTTCCACGAACCCAGGAAGAACGTCTTTTATGTACAAATTCAGTTGAAAACATCCGAGGGCAGGTGCTTTGAGTATCACGGCCCATTCCCGGGTGACCCCCACAAAATACTTGGCTTGTAAGATAGCGGGTTTATTTTCGTCTTGTGTAATCAGCTGATAATTTGGCCGGCGACGGCTAAAACTAACGCAAAGACTTTTGAAGCACCGGCTTGTTTCAATGTCTTTGCACACTCGTTGAGCGTTGCACCGGTTGTCTTGATGTCATCAACAAGACAAATTTTTCGGCCGGTAAATTGGTGTCCGTAACGGACCGCAAAAGCCCCGGCGACATTTTTAGCACGGGCAGCGGGACTTGCCATTGTCGGCTGAGACCTGGTTCGGCGGACTCGGACCAGGCCTGTGCTGACTTTCGCAGTTGGGTGTCTTAATTTCCTGACTAAAACCTGCGATTGATTGAATCCGCGAACTAACCTTCTGGACCAGTGCAGGGGGACAGGGACGAAAAATTCTATATCGTTATAAAAGCTACCTCCCTGCAGGGCAGAGTCAGCCAAAAAGCCCAGGACCGAGTCCAATTCAGTCTGTCCTTTTTTAAAACTCAATATCATTTTTTGTAAGCTCTGCGCATAGACACCGGCTCGGGCTATTTGGTCAAAATGAAACTCTTTGCCCTGACAGTCAGGGCAGGTGCCTTCCAGCAGAGCAAACTTACTGGCGTCGCGGCCGCAGCGCTGGCAATAATCGGCGCCGGTACAGGTCAGAAGCTGATCCCAGCAATTTTGGCAGAGGCTATTGTCGGTTTCACAAATGCTTTCGCGGCAATTTATGCAGACTGCGGGCCAAAGGAGCTGGTTTAAGCTTTGCAGAGTAAAGGTGGCGGCTTGTTTTGCGAGGGTAAAAGTTCGTTTTGGTTTTGCAGTATCCACGCGGGCAATTATACAAAGAGGAATTAAGATTAACCACATAGAAACAATGAAAGCCGCAGTTCCCGTAGTTGAGAACTGTATCGCAAGGGGGCTTGAGACCCGTTGACAACCGGATTCTTCGCTCCACTTTGCTGCATTCATAATGACGTGATTATTGACTGTGCTCATAATAACGGGATTAGCGGCTGTACTCAGAATGACAGGATCGATGCTCGATAAAAACATTCTATTATAAGAAAAAACGATTGTATATTTAGTTTTTTTGATGGAGAGGAGTTTTGTAAAGATAATGATTTAAGGTTATTTTTGTTGTAAGCTCTTTATTAACAATATCTTGTATAATCATATTCAACACTGGAGGTGGTGTTTTTGAGGATATGTGTGTTGACTAACATAGTGTGAACTGTTAAAATATAATTTTTATGGCAAAATCGACAAAAACAACCGGAAAGAAACGAACGAAGAAAGTCCCCTCCAAGGTTGCCAAAGTCAAGAGCAAAAAGGCTTTTAAGAGCTATCAGCAGGCTATTGACTATTTATTTGAGAGGACTGACTACGAAAAGCAGCAGCATCTACGCTATAACGTTACGACGTTCAACCTGAAGAGGATGGAAAAACTTCTGTCCTTATTAGGCAATCCCCATAAGAAAATCCATACAGTTCATATAGCCGGCACAAAAGGAAAGGGCTCAACAGCCACGATGCTGGCCAAGATGCTCGAGGCAAACAACTATAAGGTTGGACTATATACATCGCCGCACGTAGTACATTTGCATGAGCGGATTGTAGTCAATTCAGAAATGATTAGCGAGTCGGGGATGTATGGCTTACTGAATCGCGTTTATGCTCCGGTCGAGAAGATGTCAAAGACCGATCCTCCCACTTTCTTTGAGATTATGACGGCTCTGGCGTTTATGCATTTTGTCGATGAGCTGGTGGATATTGCAGTGATTGAAACTGGTTTGGGCGGCAGACTGGACAGCACCAACGTTATTGAGCCTAAGGTCGTCGGTATAACCAGTTTGAGTATAGACCATCAGGACCAGCTTGGTGATACCATTGACAGCATTGCCAGGGAAAAAGCAGGCATTTTCAAGCGTGGTGTGCCGGCTATTACCGTTCAGCAGGAGCCGGCGGCAATGCGTGTTCTAAAATCACACGCCACTGCCGTCAAGGCACCGTTGAGCATAACCGGAGGCGACATAGATTTTTCGCATCGATTTGAAACGTCGCGTGAGCACGGGCCGCACACGAGAATCTGCCTGACAACACCAACGAGTAAATTTGAGCATCTGCGAGTGCCACTGCATGGCAAACATCAGGCAATCAACTGCGGTCTTGCTCTGGCTATGCTGGATAAACTCAAATCAAGCGGCTACAAGATAGACAACGGAAAGGCAGCCGAGGGACTTCATAAGGTGTCATTGTCAGGCCGAATGGAGATGATTTGCGACGACCCGAGGATTATGATAGACGCCGCTCACAATGCTGCAAGCATTCAAGCCTTGATTCACGCAATAGGCCAAAATATTCCTTATGATTCTATGGTTGTAATCTTCGGCTGTAATAACGACAAAGACGTTAGCGGGATGCTGCAGAAATTACAATACGGGGCTGACAAGGTGATTTTTACCCGCAGTAACTCGGCGAAAGCGATGTCTCCGCAAGATTTGGCTGATATGTACACGGAGATATGCGGGAAGATGTGCCAGACGGCTGCCAGTTTGGGCGAGGCATTGCGTCTTGCGAAAAGCGCTGTCAGCAAAGAAGACCTGATTTGTATTACCGGCAGTTTTTATCTCATCGGCGAGGCGAAAATGCGTTTTCAGTCAAACCTGTCACTTCCGCGCAACTAACTTCCGGCTACCCCAGGCGGCGCGAGATGCAAATTTCTTATCCACAAAGATAAGGGATATTCTTGCCTCACTATTGCTTTAATTTTCAATTTGCAATAGCAGGGAATCTGGGTTATAAAATCACTTCTTCAGGATTAAACACTTGTAATAAGGAGTTAGTGATGGCGGAAATAAAAAAATATATTGCCGTTGACCTCGGCGCTGAGAGCGGCAGAGTAATGATTGGCTCGGTTTCGGCACGTAAACTTGTTCTCGAGGAAGTCCATCGTTTCAGTAACGGGCCGATTGAAGAAGGAGGCTCGCTGCGGTGGGATTTTAACAAGCTGTTTTCCGAAGTTAAGGCCGGTATAAGAAAAGCAGTGAAAGCGGCAGGTGCTCAAGTCTGGGGTATCGGGGTAGATAGCTGGGGTGTTGATTTCGGCCTGCTGGACGCCGACGGCAGACTTATTGAAAATCCTTATCACTATCGCGACAGCCAAACCAACGGAATGATGGAAAAGGCATTTGAGCTGATGAGCAAGCGCGAAATTTACGAAAATACCGGCGTGCAGTTTATGCAGCTAAACAGCGTTTATCAATTGCTGGCGATGCGTTTGGCAAAGTCGATTGCGCTGGCCAAAGCAAAGAATCTGGTTTTCATAGCTGATTTGTTCTCCTACTATTTGTGTGGTAAGGTTTATGGAGAGTATACCCTTGCAAGCACTTCACAATTTATGGATATGAGAACCGGTCGATGGTCGAAAGAAGTTCTGGATAAACTGTCTTTGCCGATTGCCATCATGCCGAAAATTGTCGAACCGGGAAAAGTTGTCGGCCAGTTGACCGCCAGGATTGGAAGAGAACTTGGCTGTGGATCTATTCCGGTTATTATGATCGGCTCGCACGACACGGCCTCAGCCGTTGCTGCTGTGCCGGCTGTCGAAGACACTAATTGGGCGTATCTTTCATCCGGGACATGGTCTCTTATGGGTGTTGAAGTGCCGCAGGCGATTGTCAACGACAAGACCTTTGAATATGAATTCACAAATGAGGGCGGGGTTGAAAATACAATTCGTCTCTTGAAGAATATAATGGGACTATGGCTGATGCAGGAATGCAAAAGGCAATGGCAGAGAGAGGGGATAGATCTATCCTATGCTGATTTGACAGCTATGGCGGAGAAAGCCGAACCGTTTGTCCGTCGTATTGACGTCGATTACAGCGGATTTCTTGCGCCTGGCGATATGCCGAAGAGAATAAACGATTATCTGGCCGAGACAGGACAAAAGACGATCGACGACAAAGGGCAGATGATAAGAACGATATTGGAGGGGCTGGCGTTTAAGTATCGGCTGGTGCTTGCCAGAATTGAAGATGTTACAGGCAAAACAGTTGACTGTCTACATATCGTCGGCGGCGGTATGCAGAACGAACTTTTGAACCAGTTTGCCGCTAACGCGACGGGCAGGAAAGTTATAGCCGGGCCGGCGGAGGCTACAGCCACTGGCAATATCTTGATGCAAGCCAAGGCGACAGGCCAGATAAAATCCCTGGCAGAGGACAGAGAAATTGTGCGTCATTCATTTGAGCTAAAGGAGTATCAGCCACAAGAGGCGTCACTCTGGGAAGAGCAATACGAAAAATTGCCTAAGCTATAAGTGCATAAATACAAAAATCTTTTGTTCTTGTTCTGTTTTACTCCTGTTTGTTAATAGCTATTTTGCCGGCAAGGAAAGATTCATTTTGATAGAAGAGCTTGAACACAAGCTGGATAGTTGCGACTCTGCCGAAAGAAAAGAAGCTTTGTCAGCGCTATGTCAGAAGGTCAAGGCCGGGCAAATCAGTTTGCCGGAGCCGGGCACGGATGTCAACCTGCACTGTCATACTTTTTTCTCATATAACACCTACGGCTATTCACCGAGCAAATTTGCCTGGCTTGCCCGCAAAAGCGGCCTTGCAGTTGCAGAGGTCGTGGATTTTGACGTTTTGGATGCACTGGATGAGTTTCTCGAGGCATCGTGGCTGCTTGGTCTTAAAGGATGCGCGGGTATAGAGACACGAGTATATGTTCCGGAATTCTCCGATAGGGTTATAAACTCACCGGGTGAGCCAGGTATCTCATATCATATGGGTGTCGGATTTCCAAGTGCGAAACTACAAGGTAAGCAACAAGAGTTTCTCTTCAATCTTCGAAAGACAGCGCAACAAAGAAATCAGGAGCTGATGGAGCGAGTAAACAAGTATCTTCGGCCAGTGACACTGGACTATGAGCGGGATGTACTTGTACTGACGCCATCAGGTAATGCGACAGAACGACATATGTGTCTTGCCTACGCCCACAAAGCTAAAGAAATATTTAATAAAGAAAGTGAACTTGCCAAATTTTGGTCCGAAAAATTAGGTGTAGAAATTAACTCATCGGAGCTGCCGGAGAGCAGAAATTTACTAAATACAATCCGAGCCAAGACGATGAAACGCGGGGGTGTTGGGTACGTGCTGCCCGATAAGGGCTCGTTTCCAAAGCTATCTGATACAAACCGATTCCTACTTGCGGCTGGGGCGATTCCCACAGTGACGTGGCTCGATGGGACCAGCGAAGGTGAAAAGGCTATCGAAGAGCTACTGGAAGTTGCTATGAGTACAGGTTCAGCGGCCATCAATGTTATTCCTGACCGCAATTATGGGCCAGGAACTTCAGAAGAAAAACTCAAAAACCTATACAAAGTCATTGAATTAGCGGAGAATTTACATCTTCCTGTGGTCGTGGGGACTGAGATGAATAGTCCGGGTCAGAAATTCGTGGATGACTTTGCAAGCAAAGAACTGTCACCCTTAGTACCGGTCTTTTTGAAAGGCGCGCACATCGTTTATGCTCATTCGGTACTGCAACAAAAATGTGGCCTGGGATATACAAGCGAATGGGCAGAGATGAATTTCAAGAGCGTTGCAGAGAAAAATGAATTTTTCCAGGAACTTGGAAGCACGTTGCAGCCGCAGCATGAAGAAAAACTTAGCGGTTTAAGCGAGGATGTAACTGCCAAGGAAATATTAGATAAAGTGACTTGTGCCCCGTGACACCGGACACGAAATATCATGGCAAACTTACCGGAAACTCAATACGCTGTGCAGTTGATTGGGCCGGATAGGCTTGTTTTGAATAAGTCTAAAGAGGTTTTCAGGCCTGGTCGGCACCAGATTCTTTGTCGGGTTGAGGTGGTTGGGCTTTGTTTTTCCGACCTTAAATTGCTGAAGCAATTTTCCAGCCACGTTCGCAAAAGTGAAATAGTCGCCGGCATTGACCCGGAGGTACTTAAAGAGATACCCACCTATGTCCCGGGCGAAGCTGCGACGGTGCCTGGCCACGAAACTGTGGTTAGAGTTGAGGTGGCTGGCCCGGGGGTGGAAAATTTCAAGCCCGGCGAGCGATACCTTGTGCAGACTGATTATCGCTGGCTGCATACCGCCAGTTCAAATGCCGCCTTCGGATATAATTTCGAAGGAGCCCTTCAGGAATATGTGCTCATGGACGAGAGGGTCATAACGTCGCCGGAAGGCGACTCGATGCTTTTGCCTGTTAGCGAAAAGCTCTCCGGCTCGGCTATCGCTCTGGTTGAGCCTTGGGCGTGCGTTGAAGATGCCTATGCCTCCGAGGAGCGGACGAGTTTGAAAACGGACGGTCAGATGCTCGTGGTCGCAGATATAGAGGTGGCCGAGGATGTGTTCCAAAATTTGTTTAATCGCTACGGCAGGCCGGCACAAATAACGTGGGTCTCAAAGTCTCCACCATCAGCAGAATTAGATGTAGCGGCAAAAAGATGCACAAACATATCGGAGCTTACCGATGCCTGCTATGATGATGTGATTTATTTTGGGGCCGATGCGAGGACCGTTGAGAGGTTGTTTGCAAAAATTGCTGCACATGGTCTTTTGAATATCGTTCTTTGCAGTGGCAAATTCGGCAGGGACGTTATTACTACGGTGGGCCGAGTCCACTATGGTGGTATTCGCATAGTCGGCACCACAGGTTCGGACCCGGCTGAGTCTATGAAAATAATTCCAAGGAACGACGAGATTCGGGCTGGTGACAAGATTAACATTATCGGCGCCGGCGGGCCTATGGGTATGATGCACGTAATACGAAATATTTGTCAGGGCGTTGAAGGTGTAAGCGTTTTTGCATGTGATGTGGACGACAACAGGCTGGCTGCATTGACAAGAATTGCTGCACCATTGGCTAAGAAAAACGGTGTCGAGTATAGAGCATACAATCCTACCCGCCGCTTTGCTTCGCAAAGCGAAGCAGCGGGGGCGCAGGCTTTTGATTATACCGTTTTAATGGTACCTGTACCCGATTTGGTCGCTGACTCTGTGCGCAGCGCCGCTAAGCGCGGCTTAATAAATATCTTTGCGGGTATTGCCGCCACGGTTACGGGGGAGATTGACCTGGATGCCTATATTGAGAAGCGATTGTATTTCATTGGGACCAGCGGCTCAACTTTATACGATATGAAACGAATGCTGGAAAAGGCCGAATCCGGCAGGCTTGATACCAATCTTTCTGTTGCGGCTGTTTGTGGGCTTGAGGGGGCCACCGAGGGAATTCGGGCAGTTGAAAACCGCTCGATAGCAGGCAAAATTATCGTTTATCCGGCCTGTAAAGGTCTGGGTTTGGTGCCGCTGGAAGAGCTGAAAGAAAAAATGCCGGAAGTTGCTAAGTGTCTGAATAACGGGCTGTGGACAAGGGCGGCAGAGCAGAAACTCTTGGTCCAGCACCAAAACGGCGTGAGCCGAAGCTCTTTTGGTGCTGGATGAGCGTTGACCCAGTTAGAGCTTTTTTTCGGGTCTCTAATGGGGTTGAGTTATAAAAGCAGCCCCCCGTTGTAACTGTCTGGGTGCTTGAGGGCTTGCTCTCACTGGCCACAAGCAGGGTTCCGTGCCGAATTTGCCGAGAATGACTCAAATAGACGCGAAACGATAAAATGGACAGAAAAAAAAGTAAAAAGGCAAAAAGAATTTACTGGGATATGCCGGCGGTTTTTGTGGTTGAAAGATTTATCACGTACAATTTGTGTGCCACTTGATGCCAAAGAAACCAGAATGGAGACCCCCCCGCTGCTGGCTTGCGAAACAAACCGCAGGGGGAACCAAGGAAAGGAAAGAATTATGCCTGATACCGATACAACAAAAGAATCAAAGAAGTTTTATGAAGATATTCCTATGAAGACACCCGGCTTTTTCCTCAAAGGAGCAGGTGCTCTCGATTGGGGGATGAAAAATCGGCTGTCAAGGATATTTAATCCCCAGACCGGCCGAACTGTAATGTTTGCGATTGACCACGGTTATTTTCAAGGACCTACCACAGGGCTTGAGCGAATAGACTTGACGATTGTACCGTTGATGTTTTACGCCGACGCTATAATGCTGACCCGGGGGATTCTGCGAACTACAGTGCCGCCTACACTGACCAAACCGATCGTGATGCGGTGCAGCGGCGGGCCGAGCGTACTTAAGGAACTGTCGAACGAAGAATTGGCCGTTGACATCGAGGACGCCATTCGCATGAACGTGTCGGCGATTACACTGCAGGTATTTATTGGCGGCGAGTTCGAGACTCGCTCGGTACACAATATGACCCGGCTGGTCGATATGGGACTGCGTTATGGCATTCCCACCATGGCTGTAACCGCGGTGGGTAAAGATATGGTCCGGGATGCCAGATATTTCCGCCTGGCCTGCCGTATTTGCGCTGAGCTTGGGGCCCAGATTATCAAGACGTATTATGTTCCGGAAGGCTTTGAAACGGTAACTGCTTCGTGCCCGGTTCCGATTGTGATGGCTGGCGGTAAGAAAATTCCGGAGCTCGATGCTCTGACAATGGCTTATAATGCCATCCAAGAGGGCGCTGCAGGGGTAGATATGGGGCGCAATATCTTTCAGAGTGACGTTCCCAAAGCTATGATGCAGGCAATTCGTAAGATTGTTCACGAGGCTATGAAGCCGGCTGACGCTTACAACCTTTACGAAACACTCAAGAAGGAAAAAGGTTAACCGCTGAAAAAACCGAGTGCGCGAAGAAAAGGGAAGTGAGCTAAAATAGAAAAATAATCTTCAACTTTATACACTCCAAATTTTAGGCACTTTACGCTTTTTAATGTTTTAGTGCCTTAGC
>Ga0209636_10006599_pt1 | contig 11867 bp, 15 predicted proteins | sample DeeMarSWOR152_54_FD_187464 | JGI IMG/M metagenome (GOLD analysis project Ga0209636, IMG submission 187464) | Marine sediment microbial communities from White Oak River estuary, North Carolina - WOR-1-52-54 (SPAdes) (version 2) | ecosystem: Environmental > Aquatic > Marine > Intertidal zone >...
CGGGTCCAGCGCAGGCACCAGCTGCTGCCTTAGTGATTTGTCCAAAATGCGCTGCGAAAGTCCCAGCTACTTCGAAGTTCTGTCCTGAATGTGGAATACACCTTACTCCCCCAAGTGCTGGAACAATTAAATGTCCAAAATGTGGAAAGCTTATTCCTTCAACGTCAAAGTTCTGTCCGGATTGTGGAGCCAAAATGGAGTGAGAGGCAACTAGATGAGTGGAAACGGAAATCGAGGACTACTATCCATAGGCATTTTCTTGATGATCCTAGTGGTTTCCATAATCCTCTATACGCCATTGGATCTGATTGACTGGTCGTTGATTCCACCACTAATACTTGCGTTATACGGTTGCTGGACAATAGCGTTAGCTGGAATGAGAACTTCAAACCCACATAAGTATGAGCGTGGTCCATTCAGCACATTTGCTTTGGGTCTAATACTGATAGCGATTGGTGGAGCATGGTTTATGTACTCAATTGAGCCACTTTATTCTTTGGCGACAATACTGCTTGTGCTAGGCGTTTTGGCGATTGCTGCCGCTTTGAAAAGAAAGTAACTCTTTATTTTTCTAAAAATTTTTTATTTACAGAATAGTTATTGGTTGTAGAGGCTAGGCATGGTATGAGTGAGAAAATAATTGGTCGTGGCACATGGTACGATAAAATGGCTGTTAGGATTATTGAGAGGGAGCGGAGGCTGGGCAGAAGCTTAGACTTGATCAGAACGGAGATGGGACTTGGGGCTTCTGGGCTTCCACACGTTGGCAATTTAGGTGATGCCGCTCGCTCTTACGCTGTTACCTTAGCTCTTAGAGGGCAAGACTGTAGTTCGGAGTTAATTGCCTTCTGTGACGACATGGATGGTTTGCGGAAAGCCCCTGCTGGACTGCCAAAATCTCTGGAAAAGTATTTGGGCTTTCCAGTAACTGATATTCCCGACCCTTTTGGCTGCCATCAAAGCTATGGCCTGCACATGAGTCTGTTGCTCTTAGAATCTTTAGATAAGTGTGGAATAGAGTACAAGTATACGTCTGGGAAAGAAACCTATGAAGCGGGATTACTGAACGAAGAAATTCGAACCTTGCTTGTCAACGCAAAGAGAGTTGGGGAAATAATCAAGGAGGAAGTTGGACAAGAACGCTACGTAGAAATCTTACCCTATTTTTCAGTATGCAAAAACTGTGGACGCATATACACCACAAAGGCCACTGAATTCTTGCCAAGAGAAGACAAAGTCTTGTATGTCTGCGAAGGGATGGAAATAAAGGGGCGTTGGATTGAAGGCTGTGGGTATAAAGGGGAAGCTGACATGACTAAAGGTGAGGGCAAACTCGTGTGGTCTGGAGGTGAATTTGCGGCTAGATGGAAGGCTTTCGACATAAGGTTTGAAGCTTACGGAAAGGACATAGAGGGTTCTGTGAGGATAAATGACCGGATTTGTCGGGAAGTGTTAGGGTATGAACCGCCTGTGCATGCGCGTTATGAGATGTTTCTTGATAAGGCTGGAAGGAAAATTGCTAGTTCCGTTGGGAATGTTCTGACTCCTCAAGTCTGGTTTCGTTACGGCTCACCACAGTCTTTGCTCGTGCTTATGTTGAAGAGATTCGTTGGGACCCGTACACTAGACGTGACAGACATTCCATCTTACATGAACGAACTGGATTATTTAGAGGACATTTACTTCGGAAAAAGGCCAGTGAAGGATGAGAAGGAACGGGCTAAACTTCAAGGCTTGTATAAATATTGCTGGGCGTTAGAACCTCCTGAAAAGTCAAGCATCCACATCCCATACAATCTACTGACTTTCCTAGTTAAGATGGCTCCAAAAGGACGCGAAGAGGAATTCATTAATGAAAAACTTCGAAGTTACAAATATTTACAGAAGGACCAAATGCTTGATGAAAACCTGAAGATGCGAATTGAATTTGCGTTTAATTGGGTTAGGGATTTTGAAGAGATAAAAGAAACGGTCATAAGCTTAACTGCGGAAGAGAAGGAGACGATAAAGGAATTGGTTGAAGTGTTGAAGGTTGAAGATGAGGCTGAAAAGATACAGAATGCCATATTCAACACGGCGAAAAAACGTAACCTGAAACCTGCAAAGCTCTTCAAAACGCTGTATATGATTCTTGTAGGCGTGCCGCGAGGACCAAGATTGGGGCCTTACATACTTGCTATGGGAAAACAAAACGTGGTTAATGCTTTGCAGAATGCCTTGAGCAATCAATGAAATAGTATACCTTTTGCTTTTTCTTCGTGAAAGAATTTATATTGTTGGCTTAGTGATACTTTTGCCAATAGAGATTTGGGTTGGGGAAGGCTTTGGATTTTGAGTTGAGTGAGGAGCAGAAGATGGTTGTTGAGGCAGCTTCTGACATAGCCAGAGATTTTGGTCCGGAGTATTGGAGGGAGAAGGATAAGAAACACGAGTTTCCTGAGGATTTCTGGAAGACTTTGGTTGAGGCTGGTTTTCCAGGTATAGTTATTCCTGAAAAGTATGGTGGGGGCGGGATGGGGATGTTTGAGATGATTTTGGCTATGGAAACTTTAGCCTCTGAGGGTTGCGGGTTGGCTGGAGAATGGTTTCTGTGTTTGACGGCTGTTTTTGGAGGCTTAACCATTGTGAAGCATGGTAATGAGAGTCAAAAGGAAAAGTACTTGCCAAAAATTGCTAAGGGTACGGAGTTCTGTTTGGCTTTAACTGAGGCTGATGCTGGGACGAATACTTTGAACACGAGGACTGTGGCTGTGAAGGAGGGAGATGGATATGTGATTAATGGTCAGAAGATGTTTATTTCGGGTGCTGACCGTGCTAAGGGGATGGTGTTGTTAACGAGGACGACTGCTTTGGAGGAGGCTGCGAAGAGGACTTTGGGTTTGAGTTTGTTTGTTGTGGATTTGCCGGATCCTGCTGTGGAGTTTGTTCCGATAGAGAAGCATGGTATTCATTATTCGGAGTCTGTTGAGGTTTTTATTAGTGATCTTAGGGTTCCTGAGGAGAACTTGTTGGGTGAGAGGGGTAGGGGTTGGTATCTTGTTTTGGATACTTTGAATCCTGAGAGGATGTCTTTTTCTGCAGCTGCTTGTGGTATTGGGCTTTTGGCTATTGGGAAGGCTGTTGATTATGCTAAGGAACGGAAGGTTTTTCGTGTGCCTATTGGTTCGCATCAGGCTGTTCAGTTTCCGCTTGCTGAGGCTAAGGCGAAGATTGAGGCTGCTCGGTTGTTGAATTACGAGGCTGCTTGGCTTTATGATAAGGGCAAACGTTGCGGTGCTGAGGCTAACATGGCTAAGGTTGCTGCTGTTGAGGCTGGTACTGAAGCCGTTTATCATGCTATGCAGACTTTTGGAGGTTATGGTTATGCTGTGGAATATGATGTGGAGCGGTGGTGGAGAGAGGTAAACCTGATCAGGCTTGCACCTGTGACTCAGCAAATGGCTTTGGCTTTCATCGGCGAACACGTTTTGGGCTTGCCAAAATCCTACTAAAATTCATGGCGTACACAAGCTGGTTTGCTTTAGAAAAAAGAGGAGGCTATTCTATGCCCCATCTTTTGGTGATTTTTACTAGGAGGAAGATTACGAAGGCGACGATTATGAAGGTTATCAAGGCTGCCAGAAAGTCTCCTATGCTGAATATTTGGCCTACATAATCTGCTGGCGGGTTTCCTTGGCTGTCTAGTTCTACCCATGGGATTGGGATTTTGTAGGTGGCTAGGTTTCCGAGGCCAGGTATGGCGAGGCCTATTACTGGCATGATCAGGCCTGTGACGAAGGCTTGCACTAGGTTGCCGAGGTATACGCCCATGATGAAGGCTACTGCGAGTCCCATGACCTTGTATTTTGAGATGAAGTCCATGAATTCGTTCCACATGCCTTTTGGTGGGGGCGGGGTTGGTTTGGGTTCGAGGAGTTCTCTTATTTTTCTCAATTCTTCCAGCATTTGATCTTCTTTGGACATGTTACATTCACAATCCTAAGGTCTTATCAAGTTTCGTTTTAAGTCTTGCGAAAACTAGACCCCCCCCTTATATATACTAGAGGTTCTGAAGCCTTGCTTCTCCTTACGACTAGATGGGCACTCAAGAAAGTACTGAATACTCGCCTTGAAGAGGCGCGCTACCTTTTGTCCAGCCAGTATACTCTCCATTCGGAGACGCGTCCATCACGTACTTTGGCAGTCCATATGTTTGGGCCGTCAAGTGGTTTGTAAGAGCAGGTAGAATAGCCAACCATGATAACAACGTTGTTCTGAGTTGTTACACAGGTGAATATGTTTTGGTAGTCAGGATATTTCTCGAAGAATTCTTTCCAGCCCTCTTTCATGACATCTTTACCTTTAGTGATTTCTCCGGAGTTGTCTATGAATGTGTGATCGTCAGTCATTAATCCGGCTAAACCTTCCAGATCTCGCTGGTTGATTTTTTCATTAAATTCCAGAGCAATCAACATTAACTTTGAAGAATCCATTTCGATTCAAGAATAATAATTAGTTGATTTAAATCTTTATTCACCCGCGCACCACATTGCCACAAAACGAAGAATATATCTGTAAGGTAGCGAAAAACGTTGAAGGGGGCCCGTGGTCTAGTTTGGACTAACGTCCCACGGGGATATCTCCTGCGCTTCCCCCTTTTTTCTTCTCAAAAATTAAAGGTAAGTCGTAGCTTCGGTGTTGGCATGCCCCTTAAGTACTTGCCCCCCTCAAGTTATTTGCGAGGTTAACAAAAGGATCCGAAGCAAGTGATCGTTGACTCTGAAAACTTTTCTTTCTTATCTATCAGCGTAGTTGTCTTCAGACTTTTCAAGGTATTATACTGTTGCATCGTTCATCATAGCGCGCGATCGTATGCAGGTTTTTATGAGTGTTTATTGTGCAGAATCTTTTGACGTATTCACAGTTTCTCGTATGAATCTTAGAATCTTTCTTTTTTCCGTTGATGGAAGTCGTGAGCCAGTGGTGTTGAACCATAATTTGTCGGCTTCGCCTCTTCTAACAAAATCTGCGTAACTCCTTAGTTGCGAAACTAAGTGCTCTCTAAAACCCACCTCTTCGGGTATTCTGCTTATCAAAACGGCTGGATTGGTTTCTTCACCCTTATCTAGTAAAAGGGCAAGCACGTCAATTGTATCTTTTATTCTACCAGTCGGAATTGATTTGAGAACCAGCAAAGTTTCGAGGTCTACAACGGGTGCAATACACGCATGTTGCTCAGAAGCCTTATGATAACCCGTTATCTTCAGTTTCTTCGCGTTAAAGAATAAGTTGTCGGTTACTGGATAGGTAAGGCCTGTTGACATGTCAAAGATTCTTCCAACACTAATATGCATGTCTATAAAACCTTCGTTGAACTTTTTGCTTCCAGCAACTCCAAATTCCGTGTCCCGAGAGGAATAGCCTAAAAACTTTAGCAACGCCTTGAGATTTCCCAGAGCCTCCATGGTGGTAACGAGGTCGATGTCTTTAGTAAAACGGTAACCTTTAGTGTAAGCTCTTACTGCGTACCCACCGATAAGGAAAAGCTTTATTCCCCATTTCTCGGCCTTTTCAATAATGTTTTTCAAATCCTTTAGGCTCTCGATTTCCAGCTCAGATTCATTCATTTCTTCACCTCACCAAATCCGTGACAATTTTTGACACAAATGCCTTACTGAGATAGATTTTCATGTTCCATCGTTTTCCCAAAAGTGCATAGTGCTCTTTTTCTTCTCTTCTGAAGGGTGTGGCTTCCACCTCTTTTGGAAACGCTATCGAATAGGAAAGATCGGCTTTTTCCCTTATTTGCTCTACTTTTGTTTTGGGAAAAATTTTTCGCTTAGCCTCATAATTGATTATTTCTAACGTGCACCCTAATCTTCTCACACTGCCTTCTCTTTCAGCTAAATGGACAAGCTTCTGCCACTCTAGCTCTTTTCTTTTGGAAATTAGAATTGCAAAAGCATCCATCAAACCGAATCTGCCTTCACCTTTTAATCCCCTAACAACCAAAACCTCAGGCTTAAGATATCGAATCTCGTCAATTACAACTGATTCCTGAAGCATATCCTCTGTCAAGTCCGAATGGATGTGAACATTTTCCTTCCTGACCTTCTCAGCTGGGAGGCTATCAATAGAAACTGCGACTTCACGGTCGGCAAGAAGTGCCACCCATTTATCTGAATCCTTTCTTTTTACGTGAAGATCAACCTTGCCAGGTGCGGTGTAACCATGATATTTGAAAGAGGCGTAAGCCCCCCCGACAACATACTCAAGACGCTTCAGTGCTTCCTGAAGCTTGCCTGAAACAGATCTTTCCTCAGCGGAATTTTGGATCCCAAACGCAAACAAAGCGTCCTTCGGAGAAATCAACCTGAAGAACTTCCTCCTCGGATCCACAGAATCCCTCCAAGAAATCAAGAACCCACTGTTCCTCAACTGAGCCAAAACAACCGAAACCCTACGCTTATCCTCAATTTCAAGGAGCTTCTTAGCTTCCTCAAAATCAAAAGCATCAACTTCCTTGACTATGTAAATCAACGAATACTTCTTTGCTAACCAGTTTGGAATCCACTTCATGATGTCAACCACCTGAGATAGTCAACCTAATAGGTTGACTAAATTATATAGTCAAACAAATGGTATGACTAAACACAGTATAAAAACCTTTCACTTTCATCAGCCACACGTGAAAAGGGTTCCGTACGCACGTAATGCTGGTCCTCTGTATTTCAGATTCATAAACAAAATGAAGGATGAAAATATTAGAACAAATGGGGGCGGTATAAAGAGAAAGATGCCTACGACATTTACTTTGTTTTGAGATATTATAAAGGTGGACCGAAGAAGGTAGCTGAGGAAGTGCGTAGTTTTCTTGGTGAGACGGTTGTTGCTGAGGCGTTGAAGGAGATAAGAGACAAGTTTAGAAGTGTGAGGTCTGAGGGTCCATTTCAAGTTGCTTATTTTCTTGCTCCAGGAGATGAGCGACTTCGGGAGCGGATCCAAGGAGAAGCATATGCTGTCTTAAGAGCGTTCTTTGATGGTTTGAAGAATAGTTGATTGTCCTTTCAGTGTATATAGTATCCTTAAAAGGGATAATTATCAGGATTGAGGGTGCTTATTCTTAATTTATGATTATGCTGTATGATTAAGGAGTCTTCTATGGAGTGACCTAGGTTGGTGAGGTATACTCGGCCTAAAGTGGAGATACCCCGCAAGTTTCCCTTTTTCTGCAAGATTTTTTACGTAGGAGAACACTTCTCATGCATGGGGTGGTAATCATAGGCAAGCCGATCTACGTGTGTGAAAATCATGAAAAGGCTTTTTACTACTGGTGTAAAGCGAAGAAAAATATGTGCATCGGTGATGCCTTTTTTCTCGTAACACTCGATGCTCACTTAGACTTGATGGGATGGGGTCTGCAATCAGATTTCCGGAAGGAGATCAATCGATTGGGTTTAGGTGACTTAGACAGAATGAAAGAGTTGGCAACACGCCCACGGGCAGGGAGACAAGACATAATCACTTATAGGCAATCTCTCGCGGCAATGGAAGCAGGTTTAGTGGGAGATGTGTTGTTAATCTCTCCTCAAATTCCTTTCTTTGAAATCTATGAAGATCTGTCTAAGCGGAAACACAGAATATTCCATTGTGTTCACCCAAGCAGATTGAGGGACCTATTGACGAAGAATAAGGCATTAAGGAAGAGCATTGGTTATGATGGAAGAGCAGATTCTAACTTGATTTTAGATATCGACTTGGATTTCTTTACCCACTTAGATAAACATGAGATTCCACATGTCATAACAGAGGAAGAATTGAGAGAAATCTTTTCGGGTGATTCAATTCTTTGGTGGATCTATGAAAAGGCGAAATCGATAACAATATCATTAGAACCCTTTTGGTGCGGTGGAATGGACAACAGTGAGCGAATCCTGAAACTGCTAAAAACCTATTTCCAAGAATGCGAAACAGCAAGCAAGAACCAGATTCCAGAATCATAAAATTGAGTACGAAAGACAGCCAGACATGAGATCTTGAGGAACTGCGGGCTAATCAAAAAGTGTATGATTTCTTTATTTCCGGAATTGTGAGTGAATTTTCTTCCATGAAGCCTTCCAGTTGACGCAAAACCGTCTTCATGTTCTTGATTAGTAGGGGTCTCTCACGCTCTAATCTACAAAGATCTTGTGTTAGTCTTGGGTTTCTTTCTTTAAGCTGAATATAGAACTCTTTTGTACAAGCTACGCCCTGTGAGTCAAGTGTGCTAAGGTCTACAGAGATTAGTCCTAGGTAGTGAGCAAGAACTCTACTGTTATAACTCACGTCGATTTTTTCCTTGAAGCTTTGAAGTTCATGAAGTTTTTTATTGATTGTTTGTGTGTATATACAAACTTTTCTTAAAAGAGATATCGCATTAACCGGATAGAGCTTAATGAAGTAGAAGAAACTGCCAAGTCTTTTCACTTTGTCTGCAAGTTTCTGAATTTCGTCCCAATATACAAAAAAGTTTAGGGCGACGGCACTTGAATCGCTTTCCTTTTGGGTTTTTTCATAAAGTGTAGAAAGCATGTGTTTATGAATGTATTTCAATCGTTTGGCAGCGATTTCATAAAGTCTCTCCCAGACAAGTGCAGATACTGATATTGCTGTGAGAAAAGAAGGGATTACTTGGGGCAGTGTGGCATAACCAAAATAGACTGAAAAGGACAAGAGAACAAATAGACCAATCGTTGGAATCAAGAACGTCGTGAGGAAAACTTTTGAGTATACCCTCATGTTACTCCTTCCAAGATGGTTACATCAAATAGCGTTTAGGCTTTGAAAAACCTTTCTGGATCCTATTTAGTTGGGTCTCATATGCTGAAAAATCGCAGAGAACCATTTTTGGGGTTTGACTGGGGCATAAAATTTAAACATTGTTTTAGTTTGGGAAAAAACCTTGTGCGTGCGTTACTCTTTTCAAGGAGGTTAAGCCTTTCGATCAAATATTATCTTGGGATTCTATATCTAGTTTTTCTAATAGTTCCTTCTTTTCAAAATGTCTTAGAGGCAAGGCAGTGTCTATAGCTCTCTTAACATAGCTTAGAAGAAGTGTTACATCATTCCAGGAAGGTTTCTTTCCTCTACCGTGAACAATATCACACCTCAAATCATATAACTCGCGCGTTTTCTTTGAAATTTCAGTCTTCTCCATCTCATTTTTAGCAATCAAAGAAGATAGTCGTCCTGCAAGGGAACTACGAATTTTTTCGTCTTTGACGATTAATAGTGCCTCGCTTGCGATCATCAAATTAATGATAACTTCTTCTAACCGTCTTTGACTGGCACGAACAGCATGATAGTAATATGTCAACGCTAACCCTAGGTAACTGGTCATGATTTGTTGTCTATCTGGCAACAGCCGAAGAAAGCGGTCTTTGGCATTGAGTATTAGCTTGTTAAGAGGGCTGACCATTTGTTTTTCTTCAACGTGGACTTTTTCCACGCTTGGAAAGCTAATTTTCTTTTTCCCTAGAGAATCTATGTTATCTAGTGGTGTCCCTACTCCCATTCTTGCGGTTACTGGTTGACCTGACACTAGGGTGTAGATCAAGAGGAAGAATTCCAAATAAGAGACTGCGATAGGAAAGTAGTTTGCTTCGTCTGATTTTTCGACACAGACATACGCAAGGGTATAAAATGGATTGGGAGGAGTAAGCCAAGAGGCACTTTCTCTCCTCAAAGCTTGGTGCAATAGTAACTTCTCGGATACACGTAGTTCTCCCATGGTTAAGGGTAGTAGGCAACCCTCGATGAGAAACTCTACTTGACGTAGCTCCATAGTAAATAAACTACAGGCGCAGGTCAAAATAAGCATTTCATAATGCACGTTCGCATAACAATGAAAGACGCGCACTAAGACAAAACGAAAGGTAAAGTTTACAATGTTTCGCAGTGGAGATGTCTCCCGCAAAACCCCTATTTTTAACGCGCGGCAAAAGCAAAGCTTCTTGAATAAAGCCTAAAGCTTGTGACCAGCAATCCATAACCGTTTATTTTTTCCTAGAGAAGATATTAAAGAGAAATCTTGGTCTTTTGCTTTTAGGTGTAAGATCATCTTTGGCTGGTTGTTTCATTGTTTCCAATATTCTAGATATGCTTACTCCAATTTGTCTTTCTGCAATTAGTCCATGAAATTCTTCTGAGGAGATTACTCTGATTTCTTTTTCCTCCGAATGAAGCCATGCAACTCTTCTTTGAGGATCTAGAAAAATTCGGTGTGTCCCATAGTCAACAAAGTATGGAGGTATTGAAGCTACGTCAATGAAAAAGGTGCTATTAAGAAGGTGAGGAAGGGCATTCGCGAACTCTCTGTTGGTGAACAAAGCTGGAAGTGCGTAGTAGGCAACTCTTTTGCTCCTACCTGCAAGGTTATGGTATAGAATTAGATGTTGATCGTGGTAAGTATTATTGTTTATGTCAAAGACGTAGAGAAATGCGTTTTTTCCTATCTGTATTCTTCTTTTTACTCTTTTATATTGAAGCGGGCTTGTGATCCATGAAAGTGGGAATCTTGCAAGGATTCTTGAATCATAACCCCAATGTCTTTCTTGGATAAGGGTCGTTCCTATTGAGAAAGCAAGTGGATCATATCGACGACACATCTGCAGAATTTCATGGGTTATGTTAAGCTCTAATGTTTTTTCGTTAGGCATTTCAGTCTCCAGTATGACACTATACTGCATTTTTAAAGTTAAATTTTGCGCGCGAGTTTTGGTAAAACTTAAACTCGAATTAGATAGATATAATCAAGGGAGTCTTATGAGGAAAAGTAAGTCTGAAGTTGCTCGCAAAGCAGCAAGACTAGCCCATCTGAGGACAAATGTTGCTAAACAAGAACTTCGGCAAATGTTGGGCAAGGGTTATGAAATTCTATCAAAAGGATATCCTGATATTACAGCCTTCAACCCAAAAACCGGAACTTTCTACTTCATTGAACTTAAGAGCGAGAAAGAAATCGGAAAACCCTTAAGACCAGCACAAGAGAAGATCAAAAAGATACTTGACAGGATTACTGGGAAGAAAAACTATGAAGTTTGGTATTTTTCAGGCAATCCTCGAGAGAAGGATAAAGTTTTAGTCCGATGCTTTTATTATGGGAACAAGATAAAGCCAATCTATCCCGAGAAGTTGAGTAAAGAACTAAGAAAAAAGTTCCAATGCTGAAAGCCACAACGGAATACCACTAAACAAGAGACATAATCCCCGTCCAGCAGATACTTGGACACAGAGACATAAAATCCACCATGATATACATCAACCTTGAACAAGCTCTGTTCAACACTACAAACGACGAGTTCCACGTAAAAACGGCTAAAACAGTGGAAGAATCATGCAAACTAACCGAGGTAGGATTCGAATACTTCGACACTATAGAAGGAGTTCATGTATACCGAAAGCGAAAATAACGCTGAAAAACTAACCTATATTCCCCTATAATAAGTCATAAATCGTAATATAGGTTAAATCTTTTAAAGGGTTAAAGCTATAATCAGAAAACAAAAATGAACTGGTTGAATGTGAAATGGTGAAAAGTGGAGAAGAGGAGAAGATTAGGCACATCTTAACAGATCCGAAACTGGCAGCAATCAAAGCCATGCTTGAGAAAGACCACGCCATAGACTGCATCTTTCTGCTTCACATGAACCGCGGAAAATGGAAGCCCGCTAAAGAATTCATGCGAGATAACGGATTAACCCTCAGCGATGGCACTTTCAGGTCAAGGATGATAGAGATCGAAGACTTAGGCTTAGCTGAGAGCAAGCCCATAGATCCCTTGAAGAAATACTACGTGAAGACCGAACTCGGTGAGAAAGTCGCTAAACTCTTGCTGGAGTTATTCAACA
>Ga0209636_10006601_pt1 | contig 11866 bp, 8 predicted proteins | sample DeeMarSWOR152_54_FD_187464 | JGI IMG/M metagenome (GOLD analysis project Ga0209636, IMG submission 187464) | Marine sediment microbial communities from White Oak River estuary, North Carolina - WOR-1-52-54 (SPAdes) (version 2) | ecosystem: Environmental > Aquatic > Marine > Intertidal zone >...
CAGCGCTCCCTTGGCACTTTCCGTTACGAGTAGCATTGTCTAACCTCCTTTTCATGGTTTGTCCTTAAGTGCTGGTCTTCCCGCCAGACCCATTCACCTGTTGTCTGCAGATTGGACCGACCGGATTCCACGCCTCCGCCAAATAACCGTTCAGTCCCTATCGGAAGTCAGGTTTTTGAACCCAACCTTGCTGCGTTGGAAGGTGCTTTCGATCAGACCCGAAAAAGGATCTTGCGTTACCTGAAATGCTCTCAATCCCATTTCCACCATCAAACGCTGGTCTCTATGCTTTTCTTGTCCGATGAGCGCCCCCCAGCACCTGCCCCGGACCCCCAATCTCTTTGATGCGATACCCCTTTTTTGTCTGCGATTTCATCTCATGTCTGGCAAGACGGCCAATAAGATCCTTGAGACTCTCCATCTGGATCGGTTTTGCTATGTAGTAATCAGCCCCCTCTTTGAAAGCTTCCTCGGCTGTTCGTTCGGTTCCGAAACTTGTCATTGCAGCAATTAATGCGTTTGGTTGAAGCCTTCTCAGAGATTCCAGGATTTCAGGCCCCATGAATCCCCGGGTTCCGACCTCCGCGATAATGACGTCGAAATCTTCCTCAGAGGCCTCCAGAATCGCGCTAGAGTATCTGGACGCCTTGGTCACCTCATGGCCTACCTCCCTGATCTCGTCTTCCAGAAGATCAAGCATGTCCTCATTATGGTCGATGATCAAGATTCTCAAGTAACAAGCGTTTTTGACCACTCAACCCCTCGTGAACGCGAATAGCCTACGTGGCGTGAAGGCAAAGAGAGTGCCAAGTGCCGTATAGAGAAAACCTTATACTTTATAAGGGGTTAGACATGAAAGCGGAAAGGTCGATACTTTAGGAACGTGGAAGTATACCCCACGGATGTAGCATTTCGCCACACCTCCTTCTGTTGCCGCCTTTACGCAATTCCAGTGCCAGATCCTCTCCAGAAAACAAACATAACATCGGACCTGAAGGGGAATTAGAAGGGCAAGCTTACGGAAGGATTTTCTGGGACCCCGGTGTTAGAGTCAGGGGATTGTGGCGTTTTGCCACGAATTTTCTCTCTTTAGTACAGTGTTTTGTGCTGATTCTCTGACAGAAGGCGGGATATAAATTCCCCCATTGACCGCAATCTCGGGGAATTCTTACCCCTCCATTTCATAGTCGTGAAGCTTCCGATACAGGGTCTTCCGGTCCATCCCGAGGATTTGAGCAGCTCTCGCTTTGTTACCGCCGGTTTGGTCAAGAGTTTTCATAATATATTCCTTCTCAAGTGCGGCCACAGTGTATTGTTTCTGAACGGCCCGAACCACAAGGTCTGTAGCATTTTCTCCTGCTCTCATGAAGGACGGAAGATCGTTCGGTGTTATCACGTTCCCTCTGGACAGAGAGACAGCATGCTCGATCGCGTTTTCGAGCTCTCTCACATTTCCTGGCCATGGATACTCCATCAAAAGCTTCGTGGCTTCAGGCAAGATTCCGGCGATCTTCTTGCCGAAATGCTCACTGCATCCACGAATGAATAGGTGGGCCAACGGAAGAATGTCCTCTTGACGCTCCCGTAAAGGTGGAAGATTGATTGCGATGACATTAAGACGAAAATAGAGGTCCTGCCGGAATCGTTCCTCCTTTATCAGAGGCTTCAGATCTTCTTTTGTGGCAGAAATGATCCTGACGTCGACTTTAATACTCTTTGTTTCTCCCAGTGGACGTATTTCTCGATCTTCGATGGCCCTTAAGATTTTTGCCTGGACCGCGGGTGGCATATCTCCCACCTCGTCGAGAAAAAGAGTTCCTCCACCCGCCTCCAAAAACAATCCTTTCTTGGCGACCTTTGCATCGGTGAACGCCCCCCTTTGATAACCGAAGAGTTCACTCTCCAAGAGGTTCTCCGGAATTGCTGCACAGTTGATCGGAACAAAGGCCCTTCCTCGTCTCGGGCCATTGTAGTGGATTAATCTAGCAATCAGTTCTTTTCCGGTTCCCGTTTCTCCGGTGATGAGAACGTTGCTGGGGTTGTCGCAAACTCTCTCGGCCAGGTCGAGAACCCTTTTCATGGCATCGCTTTTCGCGATGATTTGCGAAAAACCGTACCTCCCCTGGATCTCCGTCTGTAGACGCAGCACCTCAGACCTGAGAAAGCTGTTCTCGAGGGCTTTCTCGATGACCACCAGTAAGTCATCCATGTCAAACGGCTTCGTAAGATAGTCGAAAGCCCCGAGCTGCATGGCTTTTTTCGCGGACTCTATGGAACCAAAGGCCGTTATCAAAATCACGGGAGTGAAGGGGGTATATCCTTTGATTCTCTTCAGAAGTTCGAGGCCTTTGATCCCGGTCATTTCGATATCACTGATTACAACCTCGAACGGTTCTTCCTCCACCCGTCGAAGAGCATGGACACCATTTTCTTCGGTGCAGACTTCGAATCCCCCGCCCTCACAGACATCTCTTAGGAGGTCCAGCATCTCTCGATCGTCATCCACGATGAGAATTCGTCCCCGCACCGTTTCCATTTTCGGTCACTCAGTTCTGGTCATGTCCGGCTATTCACTGTGGCGGGAAAAGAAATTTCGACGGTCGTTCCTTTGCCTTCTTCGCTATCTACGGCAATTCTTCCCTTGTGGTCTGTCACAATGCCGTAAGCGATGGGCAACCCTAATCCCGTGCCCCTTCCATCTCCCTTGGTTGTGAAGAAGGGTTTGAATATATTCTGCAAAGTCTCAGGTTTCATCCCAGACCCGGTATCCTTGACCCGCACTTTTACCAAATCTCTTCGGAGGCCTTGCCCTGGAACCTCTTTTTCAGGAATCACTCGCCCCTCAACGACCAACGCCCCTCCGTTCGGCATTGCTTGGACAGCATTATGGATTAGATTAAGAAAGACCTGCTGCAACTGCTCTGGGTTACCCTCTACAAGGGGCAGATCCTCCGAGAATTCTTTTATAATCTCAATACCTTGCTTACGAATCCGATATTCCAGGAGTTCAAGGGCGCTGTCTATTGCAGGGGGGAGCTCCGTTGGTATGAACCGGGCAGACTCCTTGCGCGAGACGCTGAGGAGCTGTTTTATGATTTTGGTGATTCGCTGACTCTGACGCATGATTATGTCGAGGTTTTTGCCGACGGATTCTCTATCGTCGACCCTTTTCCTCAGATAGCCTGCACGACCGCTAATGACGTTGAGTGGCGTTCCAATCTCATGCGCAAGGCCGGAGGCTAGCTGACCTATCGTCGCAAGTCTCTCGAGGTGCCGCATCCTCTGTTCCAACTCGGCCTTTTTGTCTCTTTCCTCCATGAAATGCTCTTCGGCCTCCTTGAGGCTCCCCGCCATCTGATTGAATTCCTGAGCCAACTCGCCCAGCTCGTCATTTCGACTGACGAGTAGTCCGCTGTCGAACTGGCGTCTCGCCACTTTTCGGATTCTCTTGACCAGCTCAGAGATAGGTCCCGTGACGTTGAACCGAATCAGAAAAAGGATCGAGGCAACTATGAGGGCAATCAGAACAACCATGGTCATCGCAACTGCCACCGTCGTTGCCCAGATGTCCTTCTCCAGGAAAGATGTGTGCTGGATTATCCCCATTGAGCCAATTACTTCCCCTCCGGGCGCTCTCAGGGGCTCAAAGTAAGTAAAGACAGAGGCCTTCCCATACCGACTGAAACCTTCCGTCACCTCACCCTCAGCTATGACCTGCTTTGAGACCTTCAGGTTTTTCTCGAGAGAATGTGGAAGCTCTTGAAGAGATCCGGATTGTAAAGCCTTTTTGTTCAACTCCACAAAGACGCCAAGGGTTTTTTCGAATTCGCCAATCCCATCTACCAATGTGCGCAAATCTTGACCTTCAAGTGTTGGAGCTTCCTCGATGTAAATCCTCGCTGTCCGAGCAATAGCTCGGACCTCGCGCTTCATTCTCGAGACGAGGATTCTTCTCCTTGTCGAGATCGTCTGGTAACCATATACCGCAATGACTATGGCAACGACCGTTGATGTCGTCAACGTAAATTTCGGTCCTAGTCTCATCAAAAGCTCCCTTGGGGTATTCACTTGAGGTTATCTGATGAGTGAGGATGAGTCAAGGAATCTGGGAGACTTCCGACATGTTCTGCGTATCCTCTTTGTGCTGACGAATACAAGATTCGTCAATCTGACCTCAATCTCGTTCATGCAGTATTTCCATGGGAAATCGACACGATCAGACGTCTAACGAGCCAAGATTTTCGATCGAACCCTCATGCCTGTCACCGTCCATAGACCTATCCTTTTCTCTCACCGAATAAAAAAGAGAAAGCCCAAATTCCAGGTGTCAGTCTAGTACCAACGTGGGGTTATTTGGGCATACTTGGGCTTGTCATCCGCCTATCTGGGGTGTAAGGTCGTTGACAGTCAATATCCAGTGGCCGTCTCAAAAATCATACGGGGAAACAAAATGGCAACACCGTTTTTTCTCTCCAAATCTCGGTTCCTCGCAGGACTCCAGTGCCCCCTGCGCCTCTGGTATTTGCTCTATGAGCCGGCTCTCGCGTCCGAACCCTCGCTATTCCAAAAGGCTTTATTTGATACCGGGCGGAGGATAGGGGAGCTTGCAAGGGAGCGGTATGCAGGAGGCGTGTTGATCGGAGAGGATCACGTTCACCATGAGGACGCGATACGATCTACGGAAGAGGTGCTCAAGAACTCGAGGGTACCTGCAATTTATGAGGCCGCTTTTAGCTTTGACGAGGTCCGAATCCGAACAGACATTCTGGAAAGGCCGACCGGTGGGTCCTGGGACCTCATTGAGGTCAAGTCTGGAACCTCTGTCAGGGACGAAAACGTCTACGACGTCGCGGTCCAATACTATGTCCTCGTGGGGCTTGGTCTAGAGATAGGGCAGGCCGGAATCCTTTGTCTGAACAGGGGGTATCTGTATGATGGTGAAAAACTGGATTTGGAGGCGCTCTTCACGTTCAACGATCTTACCGAACAGATTGTCGCGAGACAGTCGGAAGTGACAGGAGCGATTCGTGAACTGAAAGCCATGCTGAGGCAAGAGGCGCATCCGGCAATCGAACCGTCCAGGCACTGCCATAGGCCGTATGCATGTGAGTTCTTTGATCACTGCAGAAAACGTGTGCCTGACCACTGGGTGCTACAGCTTTCAGGAATACGCCAGGAACGGCTCGATGAGTTGGCAATACGCGGGATTCTCGATATCCAAGACATTCCACAATCCGTGGACCTGTCGGCGCTACAGGCTCGAATCAGGGGCTGCGTCGTCAACGATGCCGAGTATCTAGGGGCCGATCTTGGACCAACTCTCAAACAGTACGAATACCCGATTCATTTTCTGGACTTCGAGGCTGTTGCGCCAGCGATTCCCCGATATGCGAACACGCATCCCTATCAGATAATGCCATTTCAGTGGTCAGACCATATCCTCTCTGAGGGCGGGACCCTGACCCACAAGGCCTTTCTGTGTGAGGAGGACAAGGATCCGAGAATAGAGGCCGCCCGGACTCTCCTCGAGTCGCTGCGAGAGGAGGGAACCATTTGCACCTACACGACCTTCGAGAATCAGGTGATCTCCAGCCTCGCGGATCACCTGCCGGAATATCGGGACCAGTTGCAGGCGTTGCTGGGGCGCTGTCGGGATCTGTACGCGGAAATTAGAATGAATTACTACCATCCTGAATTCCACGGGTCTTTTTCCATAAAGAATGTCCTCCCCGTCCTGGTGCCTTCGATGTCGTATGCAGACCTCTCCATTCAGGAAGGAGGCCAGGCCGGTCTGGAGTATCTCCGCACGATCGACCCGGAGACACCACTCGAAGAGCGAGAAAGGATTCGAAGGGCACTTTTGGAATACTCCCGGCAAGATACCCTGGCCATGGTGAGAATTCGAGAGGAGCTCCTCAAACGCTCCAAGGGTTGAAGAGACGAACCGATCGAAACTAATCCCCGGCGGGCTCTTGCTCCGCTGAATGCTGAACACCGATCGCTGAACGCCTACGATTTAGATAATCAGCGAAGTCAACAATTGGTGGGCCACCGCCTAGGCAAGGCCGAAAGGGCTTACACGTCTAACCTCTACGAGCCCTTCAGACTGACAGATTGATTCTTCCGCCCTTCACCCCTCAAAATCGTTGCGCTTGTTTCGGGTAACCGGGTACCCGAGAAAGTACTCGACAGTGAATCGGGTCTTCCCGCCGTCATGCCTCGAGCGGGTATCCCGCCTTTTTCCAACCGTCGACGCCCCCACCGAGCACCTTGACGCTATTGTATCCTTCTCCCGAGTACTTTTCTGCCTGACCGGCAGCGGTCGCTTCCTTGGCTCAGGCACAGTAGAAGATTATCTCTTGGTTTTTTGCCAGAGAAGGAAGTTGGGATTTGAACTCGGCGAGCGAAATCGCGCCCTGAAGATGAACCATCTTGAATTTCTCGTCATCGCCATATGCGCAGACAAGCAGTGCCGATCCGGCGCTCACTTTTTGCCTCACCTCTTCCGGAGAAACACGAATGGGGCCTGCCATTCCTCCACTCCTCTTCTCATATATGCTTAGCATTATCAACCAATTTTCCCCTAATCAAATATAGAAATTCCTCGCGGCCTCGTGCAACCCGGCGACTTAGTGCCTGTCTATGACATGATGGCTGGGGTGTCGTGAAAGACAGTCATTAGACTTACAGGCCGGTCGTGGCATCGGTCGAGTAGAACCGGAGCCAATACGGCTACATGGACTACTTGCCGATCGGAATCAAGCCCTTCACCAGATTACGTTGCAGGCTCAGAGCAATGATGATCACCGGGGCGATGGCCAGTGTTGATAAGGCGGATATATCCCACCACTGCGGTCCTCGCTGGAAATGCTGCGAGGCGATCAGGATGGGGACAGTCCTGGCATTATCAAAGGTCAGGATTAGGGAAAACAGGAACTCGTTCCACGCGAAGATGAAACACAGCAGAAAGGTCGCCGTTAGGCTGGGCAGGGTCATGGGGATGACAATTCTGAAGAATATCTGCCTTCGAGAGGCGCCGTCGACCATCGCTGCTTCCTCTATCGAGACAGGAATCTGTGAGAGGAAATTGCGCATTACCCACACCGCAATCGGCACGTTGAATGAGCTGTAGACCAGGATCATGCCCAGCCAGCTGTCAAGCAGGTATTTCTGACTCACGATTTTGAACAGTAAGAAAAGGGCCAACACCGTGACAATCGGGGGCATCATCCTTTGGGAGACGATCCAGACGAGAATGTCCTGGTTGCCGAAACGGCCGAGCTTAAACTGGAATCGGGTCAGCGAATAGGCTGCCATCGTGCCCAGCAGCATGGCGACCAGCGAGCTTACACTCGCAATAACAAGGCTATTGATAAAGGGCGGTATGACCTCGGTGCGCTCGACCGTGAATAATCTGATCCACCATTTGAGCACGGGTTTGAAATCGACCCAGGGAACATACTTGGGGCCGTGAAAGACATCCAGTTTTTCCTTGAAGGAGGTTGTCACTGTAAAATAAATCGGAAACACGACAAGAATTGCCCAACTGATCAGCAGGGCGTATGTCGCAATCTGCAGCGGTCGTTCCCTACCAAGGAACTTCATTCGAAGGTTACCTCCTGAAAACGTCTCGTCATCAGTAAGAGAACGATCGACATCACCAGGACCATGATAAACAGGCTGAAAGCAATGGTGGACCCATAGGCCAGATCAAAGGCGGTTAGGCCAATGCTATAGCCGAATAGCGTCAGGGTTTCGGTGCTTATCCCAGGGCCACCACCGGTCATGATGTAGATCGTGTCGATGATCTTGAATGCCTCGAGAACCCGGATGAGGATAGCGGCCAGGGATGCCGGCGCGAGCAGAGGGAATATGACGTGCCGGAAAAGCTGCCAGCGGGAGGCGCCGTCGACCCGTCCTGCCTCGAGAAAGTCCGGTGGGATGGTCTCCAGGCCTGCAAGCAAGATGAGAAACATGAAGGGCGTCCACTGCCAGACATCCATAAGGATAATCGAGTATATCGCTGTGTCCGTGTTCGACAGCCACGCGACGGCAGGAAGCCCAAGATGCGTCAATATGTGGTCGACAGGGCCGCGGGTTTGGTTGAACATCATCCGCCCCATGTATCCTACCGCAATGGGGGCAAGCATCATGGGGGTGAGAAAGAGAACCCTGAAGAAGCCTCTTCCTCTGATTTTCGATTGACTGAGGAGGATTGCTAACCCCAACCCAATAACATACTCAAGCCCCACGGCGATGGCCACGAGAAAAAGGGTATTGGACGAGGCGTTCCAGAAGCGCTCATCAGAAAACAGCCTGGCCCAATTGCGAAACCCGACCCAATGGATGCTCAAGCCACCAACAAAAGAGACTTTGCCGAAGGTCAACCAGAGGGAAAAGAAAAAGGGGAAGATGGTTAAAGCCAGAAGGAGGAGGACCGCAGGCGAAAGAAATACTCTACCTTCCCGCTTTCCAGAAAATAGGCCGGATATTGTATTCATCGACGATCGCTACTCTATTATTCAAGAAGAGGACAAAAAATAATGGCATGTCCCCAGGGATTTTGGTATGGAGTCCAAGCCCCTGGGGACATGCCTGAAAGCTGACTTTGCTTGACTATCGCAAGCCCAAGGAAGCTCGATAGGCCTTCAACTGCGATTCTTTCCCGATGTCCGCGGTGATGCGGTCCCACTCTTTGCGTGCAGCGTCCAGGGCCTCTTTCGGCGTCTTATTACCTGCGAGCGCCATGGAAAGCTGCACATCGAGTGCCTCAAAGTATCGGGCCGCACCAGGAATCCTCAAGTCGGGTTGGACGTTGGGATGGGCAATGGTTGCCTGTATGGCTCCCAGGTACTTCTCTGGGTTGACAAACCCATACCCGTACCAGCCAGCCAACTGCTCGAAATGTGACCTTCGGCATGGGTTGAAGCCTGTCTGGGGCGTGGTCACAGCGATGTAGCTGTTTCTGGGGTTGCCCAGGTAGGAGATGAAGTCGTACGCCGCCTCAATGTGGTCGCTCTTGGCATCAATGGCAGCCAGCCAGCCTCCGAAAGCGAGGTAGGGTGCCTGATTCCCTCGAGGGAAATCCACCCAAGTCTTCTTCTTGTAGTCCCAAACTTTCGTCGTCCCGGGCATGATACTGTAGCCACAGTTGCCCTTCACCGTGCTCTCCGGACTCGTATCTGCCATGACACCAATGTCTCCCCAGTCTATGGCCATGGCCGCGTCCCCGACAGTGAATACATTTCTTACATCACCTGAATCCATATTCACGACACCTGGAACGCCGACCTCGATCAGCTTTTTCCAATCTTCGAGGGCTTTGACATGGCCCGGACTGTTGATCAAGGGCTCCATGGTGTCCGGGTTGAAGAACATGCCCCCCGGCTGGCCAGGTATGCTTACATAGGAGGCTGTCCGGGAGAAGTATGTCCAGTACGCCTGGTCGTCCTTCCGCATGGCCTCTACGATGCCGTATTCGGGCCTGCCGTCGCCATCCCAATCCCAATTGTTGAAGAACTCAGCGATATGGCTGTGCTGCATCCAGGTTTTTGGAGGGGCGAGTTCATATCCGTATTTCGCCTTGAATTTGCTCTGATGCTCCGGGTTCTCGATGGCGTCGGTCCGATAGTAGAAGATGTGGTTGTCACCATCCATCGGCACCGCCCAGATCTTACCCCCGTACGAGCTGATTCTCTCCCGGTAGACGGGCAATATATCGTCCCACGCCATTTCTCTGTCTTTGGCAATGTGATCATCCAGAGGCACCAGGAAACCAGCGCCTGCAAAGTCTGCCAGCCAGGCCGCTGGAAAAATGATGATGTCATAATTCTTAGCCCCCATAGAGAACGAGGAGAACATCTTCGGATAGAGCTCTGCCCAGGGCGCTGTGATCAATTTCACCTTTCCACCGGTTTTTTTCGTCCAGTCAGCCCGGAACATCTGGACCGGCTTGGCAATAAAAGGCGGTGGCTGCGTAAAAACAGTAATCTCAACGCCTTCGAATCGCCCCTGGCCGTTTGCTTCCCGGACTAGCCCACAGCTGAATCCGAAGACCATCATGGCCGTAACAACCACGGTGGCCGTAATCTTGACAAACTTTTCTCTCTTAGACATGGCTTCCCTCCTTACGATTCATCGATATATTCGGTTTCTTCAGACACAAATCCCATCAGATATTCTGATCATCACCTCCTTTTCTGCCGTTTGTCCTGGAATGCACTACTGATCGATCGTGTCACCCCCGGAGTCTTGCTAGTCGTCTCAAAGTCAAGATTGAAGTGGGGGTCCTTGGTAATTTCGTGGTCTTGGAAAAAGAGATGGATACTCAGACCAGGGATCCGAGCCATAGCGCTGGAGGTCCACGAGTAGATGTCAGTCCAGTTTGAGGTATTGAGATTTCAAGCGACTCTACTACTTCCAGAACGGGAGTGGTACTGCAGACTCGCCAGTCGGCCCGAGTTCTCTCACACGAAATACCCATTTCCCGGGGCGATAGTACCTTACCCCTGCAAGAGAAGAGGATGATTCAAACCCTGGAGCTCGTTGAGATAGGGTTAGGAACTCCCAACAGAGAGGGTAACGTTCTGTTGGGAGTTGCATGGGCACATCTTGAGATTCATTTCTTCCTCAGAGTCCTGACTTTACCTCTCTGCGGTCGAAACGAGAGCCAACTGAAGCCAGTTTATATCCGGTCTAGAGATCCTGTCAATATAAAAAAACGGGAGGGGAAAAGTCAGCCATTTCCAATCGGCCAGCGAGACTTACTCTCTTTTCCTCGTATACCTCTCGATGAAGCGATACGGATAGGGGCGGGAAATGTCACTCGACATGTTGATCTTGTGCGTTTCTTCAGCAGAGAGTTCCCAACCCACGGATCCCAGGTTTTCCTCTAGCTGAAGCACTGTTCGTGCGCCGAGAATTGCCGTTGTTACTCCTGGTTGGTTCAAAACCCAATTGAGAGCCACCTGGGCAGGAGTTTTCCCTCTCTTCTTGCCGATTTCCACCAGCGTGTCAATGACACGCCAGGTGAGTTCACTTTCGCGCTGCTCTGGTTGGTCATCCCACCGATCCCGCCTTCCCACTCTGCTGTCGGCCGGTGGCGGCTGATTGCGTTTGTACTTTCCTGTGAGCCATCCACCTGCAAGGGGCGACCAGGCCAGGAGGCCGAGGCCTTCCTCTTTGCACACAGGGATTAGCTCCCATTCAGTGCTTCTGACGATGAGGTTGTACTCGGCTTGAAGGGAAACATGGGGTGGCCAACCATGCGCCCTGCTGAGCATCACCGCCTTTGTGAGTTGGGATGCTGTGAAATTAGATGCGCCAGTGTATCGAACCTTCCCGGCTTGGACCAGATCATCAAGCGCGCTCAGCGTCTCCTCCAGTGGAGTCGACATGTCAAAACAATGGGCCTGATACAGGTCGATGTAGTCTGTCTGTAGGCGACGGAGACTGCCATCAACAGATTGGAATAGATGGTTTCGTGACAAGCCGGTATCGTTGGGGCCATTGCCTGTGGGAAAGAACACCTTCGTGGCAATAATCAATGATTGTCGGTTTCCTCTGGCTCGGAGCCATGAGCCCAGCATCGATTCGGAAACGCCTTCATTGTAACTATCGGCTGTGTCGAACATGTTGCCCCCGGCCTCGACGAAGAGATCTGCCATGGCATGGGCCGTCTTCTCATCAGCCCCCCAACCGAAGGTTTGAACCCCCATTTCCAGCTCTGAAACCTTCAGTCCCGTATTTCCAAGAAATCTATATTCCATCTTTAATTCTCCCTCACTTTTGTAAGAACAGACAGCAAGAACAGAGAGATTATAGCTCCATCGAACAAAAACACAAGAGCAGCAAGCTGGAGTCCCCG